>OLQV01001979.1_pt1 | contig 14258 bp, 23 predicted proteins | sample 1672371 | NCBI WGS metagenome assembly OLQV01 (sample SAMEA3136676, study PRJEB25190) | human gut metagenome
AAGAACTCAAAGCCTTTGCTTTTTGTTCCTTTCCTTTGTTCTTGACTATGTTATATACCTAAAATTAGCACTCGTCAATAGGGAGTGCTAATAGTTTATAAATTGTTTATAATTTACTTTTGACAGACCGGCATTATTATTTACCATTTTAACATCTCCGGGCTTTCAAAAATCACTTTGTCCTTGCTTCTGTCTTACCATCATTCTTAGCTTTTATTGCTTTCGGAGCATCTGCAACCAAATATTTTATCGCAGCTCTTGCCAGTGAAAACATCTGTACCTCATCAAAAATAATAAGAGAGTTTCTCTCTGTCAGTTTTGTTCCAAAATGTGTCTGTAACAGCATAAAAAATGTATCCAGATTATTCAGATATAGCTCAAAATACATTTCGACTTCCTTATCTTTTTTAGCAAAGTCAATCAGAAGATAACTTTCGTATTCATTTTTTGATTATACGCAAGTATTATAACCCTATTTTTTATGATTATACGCATATTCTATAAAGTCATATATCGCCCAAAAGCAGCTTGCCATGGACACCGGATATGATCCGCGCACTAGCCGCCGTCCTCTCACAGCACCGTACGTACCATTCGGTATACTGCGCTTTCAATAGACTCCTACGGATTCGGTCCTTCTCTTCTCGGCTACTATGACCTCTGCACGAAGCCCATCGACAATCCAGCGTATCAGAAGTACATCTACGCAAGCAAAAGAATCACAGTCTACCAGTGTTTCTACTTCATACTTACTCAATTCTTTCGACGCATTCAAACAATCTGCTTTAAGTTTAATTCTGCAATTGATTCACCTCTGCCAGCACTTCCCAATGACCGCTGTGGCTGTTACCCACACGCTTAATCAGTTCTTGTGTTTTCATTTTTCTTCAATAATACTTCACACGATCTAAATTCCATCCCAATTCATTTGCATACAAAAGTAATCGCGCATATATTTCTTGTTTAATAAAATCTGGTTTTCGTGCATGGAAACTTGTTAATCCTATGGCATATTTTAATTCTCTGAATGAAGTTTCTATTCCCCATCTCAAATGATAGATTACGTTCCCAAAAAGTTTCTGGATTCTTTTGATTGGTTGCAATGGTCAAGTTACTTCCATCACATGCAATCAAACGATAACCATGATAATTATTAGTAGTTGGAAGGTTGTCATCCGTAAAAGATTTAAACAAATCAATTTTCCGTTTTCGAGAGAAATCGACATTGGGGTTTCGAAGAAATAAACATGGATTGTTAGCTAATTCCGAAATATGATTCTTTAGAGAATCTGAAACTTGATTAATATAATTGCTCATATGCGTTACCTCCTTGCAATCAAGATGTTCTTAATTACAAGGGCCGCTTTCGCTACCTCATTATCATTCAATAGCGAACGTTGCCGCACATTTCGAATCATATGTCAATCATTTATTACAAAATAAAAAGACCCTAGCATCATTTCTGATGCTAAGATCTTAATTGGTCATCTTAACTTAATGACATTGCTCTTTCGAGCTCTTTTTGCTTTGTACAACATTAAATTGTAGATGATTACTGTAAGAGTGAAAGCACTCCCTGTGTAGACTGGTTTGCCTGTGCAAGCATAGACTGTCCAGCCTGAGCAAGAATGTTATTCTTGCTGTAGTTAACCATCTCAGAAGCCATATCTGTATCACGGATACGAGACTCAGCTGTTGTAGTATTCTCAACTACGTTGTCGAGGTTGTTGATTGTGTGCTCAAGACGGTTCTGAACTGCACCGAGTGATGAACGCTGTGAAGATACCTTTGAGATTGCATCTGAAATAGCATCTACTGCGTATGTTGCAGCATTACCAGAATCATCCTTAATGTTAATACCTTTGATACCAAGACTTGCTGAATCCATTGAATCAATGTTGACATTAATCTTGTTTGTCATATCAGCGTCTGCACCTACATGAAGGTTGAATGATAATGTATCTGCAACAGTTGCATAGCCTTTTGTAATTGTGTATGTTGTCTTACCATTTGCTGCAGTCTTTGCAACTGTTGCAGCATGATCAACTGTTCCAATATTATTAGCTAAAGTTAATTCTGCAGCAATTTTATCTTCTGCTACAGCCTTTGAAATTACAGATGAATCGTCATCATCAATTCCATCAGTTCCATTAGTTCCATCAGCTTTTTTAGCATCTGTCATAGCAGTGTACTCTTTTCCTGATATAGTAACTTTCGAACCATCTTTAACTAATCCCTTTAAATCATCCAAAGTTGCATTAGCAGTTCCGGTTCCACCTAATTCATTAGCTTTTAAAGGTGTGGTATCACCACCTTTACATATAGTTGTTCCTCCAGCTGCTTTAACAATATCATATGTATTGCCATCAATTGTTACAGAAGTTGTTCCAGTTGCTGCAACTGGTTCTTTTATTTCAGCTTTAACATCAGTTGCAGTTGAACCAATTGAGTACTCTTTTCCACCTATTGTAACCTTATCTCCTGCCTTGAGATCATCCATTACAAATGTCGCAGACTTTGCACTATCTGTAAGAGTTCCTTTAAGACCTGCATCATGTCCATTCATATAAACATTCTTTGTAGCGCCCTTGTCGCCCTTTAACAGATATGTCTCATTGAACTTTGTTGTCTCTGATACACGATCAATCTCTGTTGTAAGCTGGTCAATCTCATCCTGGATAGCCTGACGGTCTGAATCCTTTGAGTTTGTACCATTGGCAGCCTGTGTTGCAAGCTCGTTCATACGCTGAAGCATTGAGTGAACTTCTGTTAATGCACCCTCAGCTGTCTGTACAGATGAAACACCATCCTCTGCGTTTGTAGATGCCTGGTCAAGACCACGAATCTGCTTTCTCATCTTCTCTGAAATTGTAAGTCCGGCTGCATCATCAGCTGCACGGTTGATTCTGTAACCTGATGAAAGCTTCTCTGTGCTCTTTGACTGTGCGCTTGTTGTTACGTTGAGCATTCTGTTGGCATTCATTGCCTGCATGTTGTGTTGTACTACCATAATATAATCCTCCTTGTCCCATATTCATGGGTTATTATGTTTGACCTCTGGAAATCCTTTTCCCGAGGGTTTTGCAGCTGCTTTGTGTTTATTTTTATTTAAGCAGTTGCAGTTTTCTATAACAAGCGGCTTCCCGGGTGTAGCTTGCGCCACAGCCGCCTATTAACATGATTAGTTACTTTGCGTCTTTTTCTGACGTTCTTTCTCATTCCAGATGATTTGCTTGATTTGTTTCTTTGCTTCACTGGAAAACTCAGGTTCGGGATAATATGTATCTTTTCGCTTCGCCGGGTCCGGTTCGTTGTTGGATCTTGCGATATTCAGTTCTTTTGGAGCATCTATCAGTAGTCGACAGTGCTTTCCTGTTCCACCCGCGAACACGATTCGGATATCGTCTCCGATATTTACATATTGCCCTTCCTTTAATGATAATTTGAGCATTTTCTACCTCCATGCACTAGGGAATAGCTTCGTCCATGCTTTTCCGAATTATGCAACATTTTATAGTAAAATGTTACATTTTTTCGCAGATTAATAAGGGGGCAAAACAGAAGTTGATTAAATAACATCAAATATTTATGCCGGTTTAGTCATATTTCATCAAGAATTACTTTATCTTTAACGTGATATAGTTGAATCCAGTGAGATTAATTAAAAATGATAGAAAAAGGTAAAGAAAATTATTTAAAAAAATTTTTTTCTTGGGGTTAAGTTCTGCAAATGGTGTCCGATATAGTAGGTGTAAAGCAAAAAATGTAACATTTTACTATAAAATGTTGCATTTTTTGCTTTTTATAATTACTATTATTTTGTTGTGGATTTTGGATATTTCGGGGAGGAGTCTGTCATGCGGCATGTGCCTGATAATATTTTCTACCGCAAAGGAGTATTCAATGGGAACTACACAGCCAATCCGAAATAAGGATGAACTGGCGGCTTTCAGGATGTACTATAAAGATATCCATCCAAACCGCCGCAATTACTGTTTAATTGTTATGGGATTAAACACAGCACTAAGAATCAGTGACCTGCTTAAATTGAAGTGGGATAACGTATACAATTTCGAGCACCATGTATTTCGCTCTCATTTTCTTATCAACGAGCAAAAGACCGGCAAGAATAACTATGTCACTCTAAACTGCAATGCCACCGATGCTCTCCGGGCATATTTCAACGAACGGCATCCGACTGAACATGAGTTTATTTTTACAAAAGCCACCTGCCGGAGGCAGCCAATAAACAGAGTTCAGGCTTACCGAATTGTAAGGACTGCTGCCGAGGAGACAGTTCAGGATGAACATATCAGCTGTCACTCTCTGAGAAAGACATTTGGATATCACGCCTGGAAGAACGGCACACCACCTGCTCTGCTGATGGATGTCTACAATCACTCGTCCTATAAAGTCACGCAGCATTATCTGGGTATTGAGCAGGATGAACGTGATGAGATTTATCTGAATCTTGAACTATAGTTTTATGCGTATTGAAATCTAATATAGCTAAAAGCCAGCCGTTTGCAACCGGCTGGCTTTTTTGGGGATATACAAATCATCGAAATCCTCTGTTAAACCAAATGCATTCTGTTCTGAATCGAATTTCAACTCAATCTGTGACATATCTTTCATCTGCCTGGTACTGTTGTATTTTAAAATTAAATTTCATCTTCAGCACCACCTTCTTCCTGTAACCATTCTTTCAATTTATCCTGTAATAGTTTCTTATCCGGCAGATACAGTTTATACTGTGATGCATAAATATTAGAATCCTCCGGCAATGTCAGTTCAACCATCGCATCATTTTTTTCATTGCACAACAATACACCAATGGTAGGATTTTCTTCCTCTGTTTTTTCGTATCTATCATAGTAATTGACATACATCTGCATTTGCCCCAGATCCTGGTGCTTTAATTTGCCAATTTTTAAATCAAATAATACAAAGCATTTCAACAGTCTGTTATAAAAAACAAGATCCACTCTGAAATGATCTTCTTCGAATGAAAATCTTTTCTGTCTTGCCACAAAAGTAAATCCTTTTCCCAATTCCAAAAGAAACTGCTGCAAATTATCTAACAGCCTGTTTTCTAAATCAGTTTCTGAATAATTATATTTATCTTCAAGACCTACAAATTCCAAAACATATGGATCCTTCAGCACATCCTTTGAGGTTGTAATCACATTTCCTTCCTGTGATAAGCGTTGCACTTTGTCCTTATCCATGCTTAACGCAAGTCTCTCATAAAGAGAAGAATTATACTGACGTGACAAATCTCTGACTCCCCACTTCTCTCTGGCAGCTTCTATCTCATAAAATGAGCGTTCATCCTCATTTTCTATTCTCATCAATTGTAGATAATGAGACCATGTTACCACAAACGGATGCTCCTCTTCAAAAATCGTAAACACCGTTTCCGATTTCTTGATTGCAAATTCCGTAAACAGTGTTTCCGAAATTCGATCCTTATATGTTAAATAAAACTTTCTTGCCTTTTCCAGCGTAGATTCTGAAAAGCCTTTTCCAAATTCTTCTGTTAATTTTTTAGAAAGATTTATTATGATTTTTTTACCGTATTCAGCCCTGTGTTTTCCCTGCTGCTGTACTTCTACAATCCACCTGCCAAGAGAATAATAGGTCATTATCTGGACATTATTTACCTGCTTTGCAGTAATGTTTCGCGCATATTTAATTAATTCAATTGAATTCTGACATAACTTATCCATATTGATATCATATACAGATTCATTGATTTCATTCTTCACACATTCAATCCTCCTATTTCAAAGTTTTCCTATTTCAGAAACACTGGCTGTTCTGCTAGTCCATTGTAAAACTCCACTGCTGCGGCAAGGTCCTTCTCATCCGGATGCCCCTTTGATACACCGCCAATCAGCTTGAACGGTCCGAACGTATCAAATCCCTTGCATGAAAACCTTCCAACAATGTTGTCATGTTTGTATGCTATCACCTGCTCAATTGACTTAAAGACAGGTCTGCCGCCATATGTGCAGATAAGAAATACATTTTTGTTGTCTGTGAGATTGACTGATGCAAACTTAAGCACCGACTGATGAAACTTTCCACCATATACTCCTGATGCAAAACCGATTAAATCATATTCCGACAGATCTTTCTCTACCGTCTGTGTCGCATCTATCAGCTCGACATCGTTTGTCTTTGCTATCTCGTCAATTATCTTTTTTGTGTTTCCATGATGCACTGATGCATATACTATTGCTGTCTTCATCTGTAATGCTCCAATCCTTTATTAGTCTTCCTTTGATTTTGCCATCAGCATCTGCTCCAGCTTTTTCTTTCCGGTCTCATAGTCTGTAAACACAATTCCCTCCATACCAAGCTTTCTGCCACCTTCGATATTCTCCGGTCTGTCATCTATGAACACACATTCTTTCGGATTCAGATTGTATTTATCAAACAGGCACTGATAGATACCGGCATCAGGCTTTATCATCCCAACCATAGCTGAAATGACTTTGCCGTCAACAAGTGACACAAAACTAAGTTCACTGCGCGTATGAAGCTCGAAGAAGTCCTTTGGATAATTCGATAACAAATACACTTTATAGCCTCTGCTCTTTAACTCCTTAATCCAGTCTGCTGCATAGTCGAATGCCTTTACGACAAAAGCCTTTCCCTCTTTGAAAAATCTCCTGATATCCGCCTCATACTGTGGAGCCACCTTAACCATCTCATCAATTATCTCGTTCTCAGGAATTACACCACGATCCAGCTCCACCCAGACAGGGTTTTCATATGTTGCATGGGCTAAAGCTGCTATTTTATTTTCTTCAATGCCAATCTCACGCATTGCCTCGTCCGGCTGGAACCTGACAAGCACGTTTCCTATGTCAAATACTATGTTCTTAATCATTTATTTTTTCTCCTACAACCCTGCATCTCTTCCTGCAAAAAGCATATCAATCCGCTATACTAAGCTATAGTATAGCGGATTGAGGGGCAAAATACAAATATTATTACCGTTCTGTGTTCCTTAGTTCTTCCTTTGATTTTGCCATCAGTATCATTTTCTCAAACGACTGTGCAAACCTCTCATCATCCTCCTCTGTGCGCTTTTTCGGTCCTTTGATATGATTCTTATGTGAGCTTCGTCTGGCTTTCTTGTTAAGGTGTCTCTCCATAATCCTGCGATACAACGATATCTCCCCTGTGGCAGAGGCTTATAAGCTTATAATCCACTGCATCTGCAAATATTTGCATTTTTTCCAGCCTCTTCAAATAAACGAGATTATTTATCCATATACCTGAACACCTAATCACTCTCTATTCACAAATTTATCCCATGGTGTGCGCACCTCAATAAGGTTTCCGGACGGATCATAAAATCTTACAAGCTTCTGTCCTCCGTGGAGTTCTGTCAGTGCTGTAGCATATCTGACCTCATACCTCCCTGACTCCAGCTTTTTAACTACACCTTCGATATCATTATCTTCAAAATACAGTTCCGTCATATTGTTATATGGAATAATCTGTATCTGCATGCTTTCCTTCCATATTCCGGCATCCTGCAATACCAGGCCCTCCGACATTATTACATTACCTTCCTGTCTCGAAATCACATTAAGGCCAAACAGTTCATTATAGAAGTGGATTGACTCTTCGATATTGTCCACTACTATTAATATGTTCTTTAGCTTCATATGACCACCCCATTACAATGGTCCACCTCATGCTGAATTATCTGTGCTGTCCAGCCTGTGTATTTGCCATGTTTCTTTTTGAAATTCTGGTCGAGATAATCCACTTCAATCTCTTTATATCTTGTGCATGGTCTCACACCATCCAGCGAAAGACAGCCTTCCTCCGTCTGAAAAGCTCCTGATTTTCCGGTAATCACCGGATTAATCATGGCAAACTGGAACGGTCCGGCCGCAACCACTATGATATTCTTTTTCACGCCAATCATGTTAGCTGCCATTCCAACACAATGGTCAAGATTTGCTCTCAATGTGTCAAGTAAATCCGTAACCACCTGTTTATCATCTTCTGTAGCATCCACTGATTTCTGTGCAAGAAACAGTGGATCACGCATTATCTTCTTTACCATTATTTACTTCCTGTTATACCTTTCTTCTTAATTTTTTGTCCAAATAATAAATGCAAACACAATGAGAATAATAACGCCCAATAACTCATTAAAAACTCCAACCGCTGCGGCCAGGCAGATTGCAAATATCAATAATCCGGTTCCGTTTCCGCCACCGGATGAGCCTTTATGTGAGCCTCCTCTGTAGCCGCCATCATTATCATCCCAGCTGTAGCCCTCGCCACAGCCGCATCTTCCCTGTTTTCCATCATGTGGAAATCCTTCATCTCCACCGTATCCATCGTATGGCATATAAATATACCTCGTTTAATATTCCTTCTCTATCTCTCCATCTATTCCATACATTTTCTTGAATGCATCAAGGTCTGCCTGGTTCTTAATCAGCATAACTTCTTCTATCTTACCTGTATGAATGTTCTTAAAGCCAGCAACCTGCTCACCATTACATATGCTCGCTTTGATTACCGGTTTCTTATTTTCTTTATCATATGCCTTTGTAACTGTCTTTTTCTTAAATAGTCCCACTCTGACCACCTTCTTTTGACTTTGCCATCATTATCATCCCAACTGTAGCCCTCGCCACAGCCGCATCTTCCCTATTTTCCATCATGTGGAAAGCTTTCATCTCCACCGTATCCATCCTATGGCATATCAGTACACCTCCAACTATTTTACCAGTCCTCATCATCGTCATCAATAGCATCATCTACACCGGCAGCATAATCATCATCGCTGTCGTATCTGTCATCATCATAGTCTCCATCCATATAGACATCATCATAATACTCTTCATCATCAGAACCAGACCACCATCCTGCGAATCCACCTATGATAGCAAATACTCCAATAGCTACCAGAAACAAAATTATGTTTTCTACGATAGAATTTCTGTTATTTCTCATAATCACACACTCCCTAAATGTTTAAACATAAATTATTCCATGAATTACAGCACTTGTCTCAACTTCCTACCCTGAACCGAATGGTTATACTTCTCCATCTTCCTGTGACTGCCTATATCTCCTCTGATAATAGTCCATAGCCCTATAATCAATCACATCCTTCATCTGACAAACCATTACCGGATTATCAATTAGCGGTCTCAGCTCTTCTCTAAGCCCGATTGCCACACCATCTTTTTTCACAAAAAATCCCTTTCCTGACTCCAAAAGGAAATGCACCGGCATAGATAGAATCTTCTTTAAATGTTCCTTATCCGATATGGAATTGTATTTTTGAATCGTCATATTTTTATCGAGATCTTTCCAGTTGGTTCCGGTTGAAAAGAACTCCTTCCAACTTGAAAGCAGCTGCTCTTCCGACACCTCCATCAGGATATTTCCATGATTATAAAAAGCCATAAGCACCGGCATTTTATACACCTTTGACATGCTGGTGTTTTCAAGCAGACTGATAAATTCTCTTCCAATTCCTTTGTAAAAAACCTCTTCATCCTGATTAAGCTCATCCAGTTCTTTAAGAAATTCGAGATATTTCTTAAATGGATTATCCTTTGAATGAGCAATGGCTATTTCATAAATTCCATCATCCATATATGTGAACAAATCCATTCTGTCCGGGCGCCTTCCGAGAAGTTCCTTCACCCTAAAATATTCATTAATAATCTGGTCTTTAAGCTTTAAATGTTTTCTGTCCATTTCCGCAAAAAGATCAATCAGCTTCATATCAAAATCTACCAGACAATCATCCGGAAAAGCTGATGTATCTGACGGATTATACACACCTGCATGCTGATTACTCCTGTCTGACAGAAGAAAATGCACTCTGCCCGACTTCTCATAATTGCCGATAAAATCAGGCACTGTCAAAAACTCTTTTCCTCTGCATTTACGGAGTCCTCTTCCAAGCTGCTGGAGAAAAACTATCGGAGATTCCGTAGGCCTGAGGAACATTACCATATCAACTGATGTGATATCCACACCTTCATTAAACATATCCACTGAAAAAATCACTCTGATTTTGCCCTGCTTAAGCTGCCTAATCGCTACATTTCTATCCTCTGTATATTCGCCACTTGCATCGCTGAACACTGCTACAGATGGTATTCCTCTTTTTGAAAATTCTTTTGCCATCTCCCTTGCATGCTCCCTTGAACAGCAGAAGCCAAGCGCCTGCCTTGAGCCATATTTACAATAATATTTGTAAATCAGCTCATATCTGCGAACGTTGCCTATGTAGGTTTCATTTAATTCCTTTTCGTCATATCTGCCTCTTACTATATGCAGCTTTGAATAATCTGTTTCATCAAAGATTCCATAATAATGAAACGGCACAAGCATTCCTTTGTTGATTGCTTCCTTTAGTGAAATCTCATATGGCACATTGTAATCGCAGATTTCATAGATATTTTTTCCGTCCATTCTCTCCGGAGTCGCGGTGAGTCCCAGGAGAAATTTTGGCTTAAAATAATCAACAATTCTCTGATACTGTTCATTAACAGCATGGTGGAATTCATCAATCACAACATATGTAAAATAATCCGGTGCAAAGTAATTTTCATTCAGATATTCCACTCTGCCAAGAGTCGCAACTGACGCAAAAATCACTGACTTTTCAGTGCATTTACTATCTCCGTTAAAGAATCCGTATCTTATCCGCGCCTCCGGTCATTGCATCTGTCGAATATTTTATTTCATATACATCATCTAATTCTTCTGCAGTATTACGTTCAGCCATTTTTCTTCTCCCCGCCCCGGTCTTACATCGCCTGTAATCCACTCTTCCTTCAGTTGCAGATTATCTATTTCACCAACAAACTCTTCAAATGTCTTTTCCGTGAAATCTGTGAAATAGCGTCCATTTCTCTCGCCTTCAAAATCACCATACTTAAAGGATGTGTAGATTATGCCGTCTTCCTTTAATGCTTTAAACATTTTCATAAACACGGCTTTAAGTTCATTCTTAGGAAGATGAAGTATTGACGAGCAGGCCCATATGCCATCATATTTTTTGTTCTCGTCAAGCTCTTCAAATAGCAGCCTTCTGACTTGTATTCCTGTGTAATTGCTTGCGATATGACACATTTCCTCTGAGCCGTCTGTGGCATCTACATAAAAGCCCTGTTCCAAAAAATATTTTGTATCTCTTCCTGAACCACAGCCAAAATCCAATATATATCCGTGCTCCGGCAACAGCGTGCTAAAGCGATTTTGTGTCTCATAAAAATCCACATTTATTGTTGTTTTTGCAAAATTATCTGCATTTTTGTTGTAATACTCCAAGGTTTTGTTTTCGTTCATCATGAGTTTATTATACCATTAAGCATTGAAAAAAACTATATTTTAAAACCTAACTGATTTTCATCATTTACTTTATCTTCCTCTATCATCACCGGCTTGTCCTTACCATCACTAATTACTTTGCAAATCACTCCGCCGTCTGTCACAAACACAATCTTTCCTTTTGCCTTACCACCGATTTTGTCATACAGTCTGCCTGCACTCATTGACTCACCCTTCACGGTGTATGGGCTGTTGGCTACGTAGCCCACCTTGCCAAGTCCTTTTATCTTTACCTGTATTGCTTCGTTGTCATACTCATTGTCCGGCTCCTTGACTAGCTTGACCTTCATGCCTTTTTCCATGAAGTCGCTTCCGTAATAATGGTTGCATCCTGCTATTGTAAAATACATTTCTTTCATTGTAGTGTCCTCCTGTCTTTTTTACCACTCTTCATAATCCTCATCCATTGCATCATCTACACCAGCCGCATAGTCATCATCACTGTCGTACCTGTCATAATCATAGTCACCATTCATATAGATATCATCATATCCTTCATCATATGAATCATAAGAACTCGAACTGCTGTGATATGATGAACTACCTGTTGATCCGCCTGAATAGCTTCCGCTATTGTCATCGCCATATGCATTTGATGATGAACCTGCAGAGCCTGAGCTGCTATTATATGATTTATCCGAATAAGATGAGCTACTGCTTGATGAACTGTTTCCTGATGGGCTGCTTCCTGATGATGTATATCCGCCTGAATATGGCTTATGCAAGTAGCAGTAACTGCTGTTTTGGGTCTGTTCATTATTACATCCCGGCTTTATGCATTTTGGTGTACTCTCTTCCATAGCATTACCAATAAATGCAAATATGGCTATTACAGCAATTACTACGAACACATTCATGCCAAAAGATGAGTCGCTGTTATATGAACTGTGATTAGTATTTGAATTATTATCATTAGTGCAGTCCTTGTAAATCATATACTCTAAATAATCGTCCTGCATGTCATTTTTTCCGTTGTGGTTCCAGTCGTACATTGCCATAGGTATTACCTCCTGATATTATACCGGTCCGTCGATTTTACATTCATCATAATACTTGCACAGCATACATAAGCTGTTACATTGTTTTGAATGATGCAGTGTCCTTTTTATCCAGTAAATAAATTTTTCCATTTTGTCCTGTCCTCCTGTTTTTCGTAAATTAAATGCTTGTTTCTTATGATGGCTATAGCTTAGCATTTTACGAGTCCCAAAGTCTGCCCTCGCACATCGAATCTTTGTTCTTTCTTTAATTCTAATAATACTTATCGATTGCTGCCTCAATCATCTGATTTGCCTGTATCTCATCCACTTCATCTGAATAAGTATCCATGCTCCTGCCAAGTACATGATCAAATTCATCAAGAACATCCGTCATCAGCCCCTTATCAATCCGACTTTTACACTCTGCAATCAGCACAGCAGGGATTCCATAAAATGCTTCTGCAATACTTCCTGTAATGGCTCCAAGTGTATCCGTATCTCCACCAAGTGATACTGCATTACGCACTGCGTCCTCAAAATCCTTTGATTCCAGAAATGCGATAATTGCTTCCGGCACCTCTCTTTCTTTGTTACAATATAAGTATAATTGAATGACATCTTTATATGGTCGCTGTTCGGGCGACACTTTTAAGATAAAAAACAAACGCCGATACTATGTGAGTACCGACGTTACATTTACTAATCAATATTTACTTGTAAACAATTTATACTCCAAGAATTTCATTCGTATACTTAAATAATGTCACATTCAGCTGCATAATATCATACTGCTTATCTATAATAGCCTTCTGTACGATCAGATCCACCTTACTGCTTGGACTAAATGCCCAGTCTGCTCTCGCAAGTAAGTCTTTCGACTGTTCCAGATCAAGCTTCAGTGCAATGCAGAGTGCCATCACAGTCTTCTTCTTTGGATGATAATTCTGGTCACATTGAATTTTTGAAAAATGTTTTCTATCAAGGTTTGCCCGTTTCCACACATCCTTATTATCAATATGTGCTTCATCGATCAGCTCAAATAATTTATCATGAAATGAAACTCCGATATTTGAAAGCTGGTCTTCCAAAGAAATGTCTGCTGACAGCATACAAGGCTCTGCTAACCCTGTGTCTTCCTCCAGTGGATAGTTATCTTCTGCCTCTCTTGGAAGCATCTCATCATAGAACGCTTCCTCTGGCAATTCTCTCATACGGGTGTTGCTTCTGCTTCGCACCGGATATTCTTTTCTATGACTTTCCTTGACATAATTAGCATCTATGTAGGAATCAATATCACCTACAATCTGAACGGAAAGCTGAAAAGACCTTTTATCAAATACTACCAATATAATTTCAATTTCATTTTCGGTAAGAAACTGGCTGAATACTGACACAGCAATCTGTAATGCTTTATCTTTCGGAAATCCATATACTCCTGTCGAAATTAATGGAAAGGCAATACTCTCACACTTAAGTTCTAATGCTTTTTGCAATGATTTACGATAGCAGTCCTCCAGAATTTCAAATTCATGGTGCAATCCATCCGTCCATACCGGACCTACCGTATGAATAATATATTTTGCATTTAGATTATATGCACCAGTGACAGCAATGTCACCTCTTGCAATTTTTCCGATATTCACTCTTTCTGCGAGAAGCTTTTCTTTTCCTGCTGCCTCATATATTGCTAAGTCCGTGCCACTTACACATATCGGATTTGGATTAGCAGTATTTACGATTGCATCTGCTTTTACCTTTGTTATATTGTTGCGAACAATCTTAAATGGCATTGTGGCACCTCCTTATCCATGCCTGTATTACTTTAACAGCTTCCTTATCTGCTTATCCGTTGCCTCCGGATACATCTCATGCATATAATCTACA
>OLQV01001990.1_pt1 | contig 14202 bp, 11 predicted proteins | sample 1672371 | NCBI WGS metagenome assembly OLQV01 (sample SAMEA3136676, study PRJEB25190) | human gut metagenome
TGACGCTCGTCATCAGCGTGCCCCTCTCGCTTGGCGCGGCGATCTACCTGTCGCAGTATGCGCCCGAGAACTGGGTGACCAGCGTGGCGAAGACGATCATCGAGACGCTCTCGTCGCTGCCCTCGATCGTCGTCGGTCTGTTCGGCTTTCTGTTCTTCGTGCTGACCATGGGCTGGGGATTCTCGGTCATCGCGGGCGCGGTCGCGCTCACGATGTTCAACATCCCGATCCTTGTCCGCACCTGCCAGCAGGCGCTCGAAGACGTGCCGCGCTCGCAGCGCGACGCGGGCCTTGCCATGGGGCTCACGCGCTGGGAGACCACGATCCACGTGCTGCTGCCCGCCGCAATGCCCGCCATCGTCACCGGCATCGTGCTTTCGGCAGGCCGCGTGTTCGGCGAGGCTGCAGCGCTCATCTTCACCGCAGGTCAGAGCGCGCCGGTACTCGACTTCACGTGCTTCGACCTCTCGAGTCCGTCGTGCCCGTGGAACATCTTCCGCCCCGCCGAGACGCTTGCGGTCCATATCTGGAAGATCAACTCCGAAGGCGTCGTGCCCGATCTTGAGGCCATCTCGAACGGCACCGCGGCCGTGCTCATGGTGTGCATCCTGGCCTTCAACTTGATCGCTCGTTTTGTGGGCAAGCTTTTGGAAAGGAGGCTGACAAGCGAATGATGACGCAAGAGAAACCTCTCGCTGAAAAGGGGAATTGCGTGCCTGCCGTCGCATCGCGGGCGGAGGCTTCTGCACGGGAAGGTGCCGAACCGCTTTTGCGCACGCGCGACGTCACGGTGACCTACGATACGTTCGAGGCTCTGCACAAGACCTCTCTCGACTTCGGGAAAGGGCAGGTCACGGCGCTTATCGGCCCCTCGGGCTGCGGAAAGTCCACCTTCCTGCGCTGCTTGAACCTCATGAACCGCGAGATTCCCAAGTGCAAGATTGGCGGTAAGATCGACTATCACGGCCGCGACATTAACACGCGTTCGGAAAACCTTTTCGATCTGCGCAAATCCATCGGCATGGTGTTCCAGCAGCCGACGCCGTTTCGCAAGTCGATTCGCGACAACATCTTGTTCGCGCCGAAGCGCCACGGCCTTGTGAAGGGCAAAGACGAGTGCGATGCGCTTGTGGAAGAGGCCCTGCGCGCGGGTGCGCTGTGGGATGAGGTGAAAGACAAGCTCGACCAGAGCGCCCATGCCCTCTCCGGCGGTCAGCAGCAGCGCCTGTGCATCGCACGCGCGCTCGCCATGCACCCTGACGTGGTGCTTTTCGACGAGCCGTGCTCGGCGCTCGACCCGATTTCGACGTTCTCGGTTGAAGAGACCATCCGCGATATCGCGCAAACTGGCATCTGCGCCATCATCGTCACGCACAACATGGAGCAGGCTACGCGCGTTTCGGACCGTACGGCGTTTTTCTACGTGGGCGACATGGTCGAGACGGGCCCGACCAAGCAGATCTTCTCGGCGCCGAAAGACCAGCGTTTGCAGGACTATCTCACCGGAAGGTTTGGCTGATGGACATAGTGGAACGAAGGAATACGGAAAAGGGCGGGTCGTTGTCGGATTCCCAGGCAAGCATCCTCTCGGTCGCCGAGGGCGAATCGGTCATCTCGATTCGCGACTTCAACCTGTGGTATGGCGATTTTCAGGCGCTGAAGCACATCTCGCTCGAGATTCCGAAGAACAAGGCGACCGCGTTCATCGGCCCCTCGGGTTGCGGGAAGTCGACGCTTCTGCGTACGTTCAACCGCATGTGCGACTTCGTGCCGACGGTTCGCACCGAGGGAACCATCGAGATTGCGGGCCGCGACATCTTCGCGACCGAGTCCAACGAGCTTCGCGTCATGGTGGGCATGGTGTTCCAGCACCCGAATCCCTTCCCGATGAGCATTCGCGACAACATCTTGTACGGGCCGCGCCGCATGCGCAAGATCTCGAAGGCGGAAGGCGACGAGATCGTGGAGCGGTGCCTGCGCGATGCGGGCCTTTGGGACGAGGCGAAGGACAAACTCGACCAGAACGGCCTGGGCATCTCCGGCGGCCAGCAGCAGCGCCTGTGCATCGCGCGCGCCCTTGCCGTGGAGCCGCAGGTCCTGCTCATGGACGAGCCGACGAGCGCCCTCGACCCCATCTCGACGTCGCTTATCGAGGAGCTCATGGTCGAGCTGGCACGCGATCGCACCGTCGTCGTCGTGACGCACAACATGCAGCAGGCGACGCGCGTCGCGGACAAGACCGCGTTCTTCTATCTGGGCGAGCTCATTGAGGAGGGCCCGACCAAGCAGCTATTCTCGCAACCGCGTGAGGAGCGCACGAAAGACTACCTGACAGGAAGGTTCAGCTAATGTTGGTTCCCCGTTCGAAATATTTGAAGCAGCTCGACGATTTGTCTGCTGCAATGGATGATTTGGGTCAGAAGACAATAGCCGACGTGACGGCGGCTGGCCTTGCGCTTGCGAAGGGCGACGTTGGAGCCGCCGAGGAGGTCATCTCGGGCGAGATGCGCATGCGCCGCCTTCGCGCGACAATCGAGGACACGTGCCTTGACATCATGCTTATGCAGCAGCCCCTCGTCGCTGACGACCTGCGCTACGTTTCTGGGTCGTTTCGCCTAGTGAGCGATTTGGCGCACATCGACTCGAAGTCGCGTGACGTGGCGTATCTGGCAACTCAGATTCCCCATGAGGCGGCATCTGCTATCGAGGCCGAGATTGCCACGGCGTCTGGCAAGGTCGCCTACATGGTGAAGACGGCGCTCGAGAGCTTCGCTGACGCCGACCGCGATCGCGCCGAAGAGGTATTCGCTTCCGACGACGAGGTCGACGCGCTTTATGAGCGCGCTGAACAGGTGGTGGTCGACCTCATTCGCAAGGGGGATGCCGACGCGACGCATCTGCCCGAGCTGCTCATGGCCGCGAAGTATTTCGAGCGCATGGGCGACGACGCCGAGCGCATCGCGAAGTGGACGATCTTCCGTTTGACCGGCACGCATGACTTAAAGGTTGGGGAGATTCCGGCTGAATAGCTTCCCGCCTCGCATCGCCCCGAGCTTCGCACGGGCGCCACGCAGCCGCGTGGGCTCGACCGGGGCTCGCCGTCCGCTTCCCGTCCCTCCCGACGCGCGGGCGAACCGCCTCTCGCCTGGACTTCCCCCTGTGCGATAATCAATTGGGTAAGGGTTTTCGGCGAGGGAAGGCGGCAAGCTATGGTGTACTGCGTGGAAGACGACGCGAGCATTCGCGAGCTAGCGCTTTACGCTCTCACGCAGGCGGGAATCGAGGCCGAGGGCATGGCGAACGACGCGGAGTTCCGCGCGGCCTGCGCACGACGGCTTCCCGATGTGGTCATGCTCGACATCATGCTGCCCGGCGCCGATGGCTTGGAAATCCTTCATCGCATTCGCAACACGCCAGGCCTTTCACGCGTGCCCGTGATCATGGTGACCGCTAAAAGCACCGAGCTCGACATCGTGACCGCCCTCGATGGCGGCGCCGACGAATACCTCACCAAGCCTTACGGCATGATGGAAATGGTCTCTCGCGTGCGCGCTCTGCTGCGGCGCGCCCCCGACTGGGGCAGCGAAGCGCCCCAAGGGTCGAGCGACGAGATAACGATCGGGCCGCTTTCCATCTCCGAGATGCGTCACGAGGCGTTCTGCGGCGGCGAGCCGCTATCTCTCACATCGCGCGAGTTCGACCTGCTCCTTCATTTCATGGAAAACCCCGGCGTTGCCCTTTCCCGCGATGCGCTGTTGCAGCACGTGTGGGGATGGGACTTCGCAGGTGGCAGCCGAACGGTCGACATGCACGTCCTCACGCTGCGCCAGAAACTCGGTGAGCATGCTTCCCTCATCGAGACGGTGCGCGGGGTGGGGTATCGCCTCGTCTCACAATAGCGGGTTCCTGGGACGCGCCTTGGGCGAGCGACCACCTGCGTGGGGGGCACAACCGCCGATTGCACGCCAGGCTTGTCGTTTTCTGCTTTCGGTGGAAGGGCTTGCGCGCTTTCGCCGTGGGAAGCGTGTAGCGATATAATGAATCGGTTCATGGGGTTCGCTTGCGGGCGATATGCGGCAGGTCTTTCCCTTGCGGGATGGCGAGATCCGCCGCGGTGTTCGCTAGGCGCTTCTGTGAACAGGCCAAACGGGGCCGACTCATCGAACTTTAAAGGAAGCATATGAACCCGGTTGTTGTCATTCCCACCTTTGTCTCAACGCGCTCGCAACGCGAGGGCGGTTCCATTATCACCACGTACGACCATCCGACGCCCCTGTCGCAGGAAGGCGATCTGCCGCGTTGCCTCGAATCGCTCACCAAGGTCGAGGGAATCGGACAGATTATTGTGCTCGTCGCGGCGGAGCCCTCCATCGCGCACAAGGCAGCGCAGAAGATCCAGGTCATCGCCGCGCGTTTTCCCGAGCTGCATATCGCGGTCATCGGTGCCGCGGAGGCGGGTCTGGTGCAGCAGCGCATGGAGCAGCTCGGCCTGGGGAAACTCACGCGTGAAGTGGGCTTGTCGGGTTACGGCGCTGTTCGCAACCTCGGTCTTGTCGTGGCGTGCGCGCTCGGGTTCGACGCCGTGGTGTTCCTCGACGACGACGAGGTGGTGACCGACGCCGACTTCCTGCGCCGTGCGATGTACGGCTTGGGGAAGCTCACGCGCAAGGGCATTCCCATTCTCGCGAAGACGGGCTTCTACTACAATTCGGAAGGCTCCTATCTGTCGAAGAGCCAGAACAAGTGGTACAACCGCTTCTGGCAGCAGGGAAGCGCGTTCAACAAATGGATTGAGCGGGCCATGAATGCGCCGCGCCTTTCGCGCTCGAACCACGTGTGCGGCGGGTGCCTCGCGCTTCACAAGGAGGCGTTCAAGCGCCTGTCGTTCGACCCGTGGATTCCGCGCGGTGAGGACTTGGATTACATGCTTGATCTACGCATGTACGGTTCCGACATCTGGTTCGACAACAAATGGAGTCTGCATCACCTTCCGCCCGAATCGGCGAGCGAGGGCACGCGTTTCCGCCAGGACATCTATCGCTGGCTCTACGAATACCGCAAGATGGAGTACAGCCGCACCCAGATTGACCTCATGCAGGTGAAGCCCTCGTCCCTCGAGCCGTACCCGGGGCCGTTTTTGGAGCCGAGCATCGTGCGGCGAATACGCATCACGGCGTTTCTGCGCAGCCTTGCTCGCCCCGACAAGAAGGCGTATCGCAAGGCGGCGAAGGCGGCGCGCACTGAGGCGGTGCAATATGCCCAGCGGAACTGCACAAAGTACTTCGAGTTCCAGTTCGTGTGGTCGGAGCTCATGTCGCGCATCGAGGGCGATCAGATCTTAAGCACCGCCCTTGTCCGCAGCGCTGTGTCGCGCGCGGAAGCTGTGGCGGGCGCGAATGCGAACGGCCGAGTTGTCGAGCGCGATCCCCGCGTCGAGAAGGCGGGGGATGTGGTGGAAGCGGGGGCTCCTGCAGCTCCCCAAGCGGGCGTTCCCGAGCAGCTTGCAGCCCAATATTCCAATATCGACCCGGGCATGACGAGCGAGATTCGCCTGAACCTTGCCGATTAATGGCGAATGTGCGCGGTCGGCCTCTCGCTGCGGATCGGTGCGCGTTTCGGCGATACACTGCATGTGAGGAAAGCCTCCCGTTGGGGGTGGCCTTGGCGTGCGCCCTGTTGGGGTGAATCTGCAGTAGAAAGACACGATGGTGGAAGTGCTCGTTCATTTTGTTGCTCCCGCTCTGGTCGGCGTGCTGATCGGTATCGCCTCGGGGCTGCTCGGTATCGGCGGTGGCACGGTCATGGTGCCGATTTTCCGCCTCGCGTTCGGAATGAGCGCCACCATGAGCACGGCGACCTCGCTGTTCGCCATCATCCCGACGTCCATTTCGGGTGCGATTTCGCACGTGAAGGGCAAGACCTGCATTCCCGCGCTCGGCATCGCCGCGGGCCTCGGAGGTGCGTGTCTGTCGCCTGTGGGGGTGTGGCTCGCGCAGCTTTCCCCCGACTGGCTCGTGATGCTCGCCGCGGCGCTCATCATCGGCTATTCGGCCATCAACATGTTCAAGAAGGCCTTTAAGTTGCGGCCGGCTGGCCAGCCGGCCGCAGGGGTCGATGCTGCGGCTTCCCCCAGCACCCAATCTTCGGGCGCTCCCGAAGGCTCGCGTACCGAAGTACGCGTCGCCTCCGCGACCGCCCGAATCTCGGGCACTGGGGAAACCCTCGCTGACCCTTCGGCGACCAGTGACTCTTCGAGTGCGGCACACTCGCTGACTTCCTCGGGCGATGCGGCGGCTGCGGCCCCCACCGCCGATGATTCTTCCCTTTCCCGAAAGCAGCTCTTGCAGGGTGCCGCAATCGGCCTGGTCGCAGGCTTGGCCTCTGGCTATGTCGGCGTCGGCGGCGGGTTCATCATGGTGCCGCTCATGCTCTCGATTATCGGCATCCCCATGCGCAAGGCGTCGGGCACTTCGCTCATTGCAGTCATGATTTTGGCCATCCCCGGCGTAATCGAGCAGGGGATCATCGGCAACATCAACTATCTCGCAGGCATCGCCATCGTCATCGGTACCATTCCCGGCGCCGTCATCGGCGCGAGGCTCGTGACGAAGGTGCCCGAACGTACGCTTCGGCTGCTGTTCGGGTGTTTTCTTATTGTGGCGGCGGTCATGCTTGTGCTGAACGAGGTCGGCATCTTCGGGTAATCGTCTATACTTAGCGCAAACTGATGATAGGGGAGCGAGACGATGGGCGAAACGGCCATGCAGGATAGCGGAGTGGAAAATTCGATCGATGCGGCGGCACCGGGGACCATCCCCCCGAAGAAAGGCGTCGCACGTGTGTTCACGGTCGAGATGCTGCTTGCGACCATAGCGGTCCTCTCGGGCGTAACGCTTCTTTGGACGGCGCTCGCCCCCTCCCACAGCATCCCCATCATGATTACCGCGGGCGCCATGTTCACGCTCTCAATCGTGCTGGTGATCCGCCTGTCGATGGACCCGGATTCGGTGCGCGCACGCCAATCTGACGCCATGTTGCGCCTGGCGAGCAAGACGCTCGAGAGCATGCAAGACGGTCTGAACCGTGAATCTGCGCAGGAAATCTGCCAGTTGCTTTTGCCCTCGACGGCGGCCATCGCGGTGGCCATCACCGACAAGAAGCAGATCCTTGGTTATGCCGGATACCTGGAGGCCGAGAACCCCGCCGGCGGCAACATCCGCACGCATGCCACGCAGGCCACGCTCGACGACGGCAACATGCGCGTGCTCTTCACCAGCATTGACATCGGCTTTCCGGAAAACGCCACGACGATCAAGGCGGCCATCGTTGTCCCGCTTTTGGTGCGCGGCGACGTGGTGGGCACGCTGAAGTTCTACTATCGCTCCGCCAAGCGCATCAGCGAGACTCAGAAGTCGATTGCCGAAGGGTTCGGTACGCTGCTTTCGACGCAGATGGCTGCGGCGCAGCTCGAAGAGCAGGCGCGCCTTGCCACGAGCATGGAACTCAAGGCACTTCAGAACCAGATCAACCCGCATTTCCTGTTCAACACCATCAACACGATCGCCTCGCTCATCCGCACGAGTCCCAACGAGGCTCGCGTGCTTTTGCGCGAGTTCGCGGTGTTCTACCGCCGCACGCTGGAGAATTCCGACAGCCTCATCTACCTCTCGCGCGAGGTGGAGCAGACGCAGCGTTACTTCTCCTTTGAAGTGGCGCGCTTCGGTGCCGAGCGCGTGGAGCTCGACGTCGATTTGGTGCCCGAATGCGAGAACATGCTGGTTCCGTCGTTCCTCGTTCAGCCGTTGGTGGAAAACGCCGTGCAGCACGCGATGCCGTCCGAAGGCAAGCTCACCATCACGGTGACCGGCGAGGTCGATGGCGACGACGTGTACCTGCGCGTGAGCGACAACGGCACAGGCATGACCGAGGAAGCACGTCAGGGTATCATGCATCCTAAGGAAACTAAGGGAATCGGCATCGCGGTGAAGAACGTGCACGACCGCATTGTCGGGTTCTTCGGGCCGAACTCCTACATGGACGTGCAAAGCGAGCTGGGGGTAGGCACCACGGTGACGCTGTTCTTGGAAGGATGCGCCGCCCAGACGAAGTCCCAGGTCGCTGCAGGCGATGTGGGCACTTTGCGCCGATAGGGGAAGAAGATGGATCCCGAAGAGCAGACGTCCGACCTCTATGGCATCATCCAGAGCGTCGTCCATGTCGAGTGGCTTTCCACTGCGCTGACGGTGGCGATTGCGCTCGCCTTTACGGCGCTCGTGGCTCGTGCCGTGACGAAGGTGCTGCGCCGCGTGCTTTCGCACGACAACTCGCCGCTGCCCTCGTCGAGCATCTTCGTCAATATCGCCCGCATCGCTGTGTGGGCAGTCGGCGTGAGCGTGGTGCTTTCGAGCTGCTTCGGAATCGACGTTTCTGCAGCGATTACCGCGCTCGGTATCGGCGGTATCGCCATCTCGCTCGGCTTCCAGGACACGCTCTCGAACCTGATCGGCGGCGTGCAGGTGAGCATCACCGGGCTCGTGGAGCCGGGTGACTATATCGAGGTTGGCGGGCGGCGCGGCGTCGTGCACGATGTGACGTGGCGCCACACCTCGCTCGAGACGCTTTCGGGCGAGCGCGTCGTGGTGCCGAACTCGGTGATCAACAAGTCGTCGCTCACGCATCTGCCGCCGCTTACAAAGGTGGTGGTGCCCCTGCTTGTCACCACGGGTGGTGCAGACCTTGATGCCGTTGCTGCGAAGATTGTCAAAGCTGCAGGTCAAGCAGCACAAAAAGTGGGTGGAGGCATGTCGCAAGAGCCGCAGGTGCTTTTCACGGAGGCTGTGGAGTGCGGTTACCGCGCGAGCCTCATCGTGTGGGTTGAAGATGGCGAAAAGCATTCCTTGGTGAAAGACGCCGTCGTGCGCGCCGTCGCTCCCTACACCATGGCATAGGGCGGGATCGGGCGCTCTGTCGTTCGCTCTGCGCCGGGCGTGGGGCGGAGCCTTCCGCGTTCGACTGTCTTCCGCCTGCCCGGTTGTCGCCTCCCGCTGTTAGCTCGCTCGCCGCTAGCCGCCAGCTTGTCGCCAGCCAGCAACCGCAAGCCCGCCAGTCGCCCGCCCCTCGTCCTCCCTTCAAAATGGGTTGATGCATCGTCATTCGGGAGGCCACCGACGCGACCCCTTTTTCGCGGAAATCCAATATCGTGGACAAAGACCGTCGATATGTGAGTCTGAAAAGCGCGATGCGAGTGGTTGCCTCCGTAAAGTTCTGCGTTTGCCCAGGTCATTTTTTTCAAAGTCGAGTTGCACAAAACTAACTCATCACATATCGGACGGTTTTTGTCCACCATGAGGAGGAAGTCGAGAAGATGGCCATGCAGGAGCGGCATCATATCCCAAGTTGGCATACTCCTGGTGTAGGGGCTTCGGGGCGCGCGATACATCTCGCTTTCGAAGGGGACGCGCGGGCCCAGCTTGGCTATACTTCTCGATAGCAAACGCAGCTCAAACGGACTCGGAGTCGCATGGCAGGCAAACAGCTCATACTCGATCGTTATCGCCCGATGTCGGAAGCCGGCGCGGGTGGCTTCGCGACGGTGCAGGTCGCATGGGATACACAGATGCGCCGCAAGGTCGCCATCAAGTGCATCGAGCTGCCGAAGGTGTCGCCTGGCTCCCCGAATCGGGTCGCGCCCGCCGATCAGCCGAAGGCGGCCCGTCATGCGCGTGTCGAAGGCGAGGCCGCGCCATCGGCGCCGACGCAGGTCGTTCGCCTTGAGGACATCCCTCCTTGGGAAGACGTTCCCGAAGACTTGGGGGCGGCAACGCCCTCCGCGCTCGCGGCTTTGCCGGGGGATTTTGCTTCGGCCTTCGGGCCGGACCGTGGCCCCGTCGGCCCTGGCGACTTCGAAAATCATGAAGGTCCCGAAGATTTCTGCTCTCCCGACGAATTTGCTTCCGACATCCCCGGTCTCGCGGAAGCTCGGGCGATCGCCCAGTTCAGCGATGCGAATATCGTCACGGTGTACAACTTCGAGGTCAAGGATTCCACGGCGTACCTCATCATGGAGTACGTGGAGGGGGCGACACTCGAACGGTTCTTGCGCGAGCACGACGGCGACCTCACGCTCGATGTGGTGGCGCACGTCTTCTCGAGCATCGCGCACGCACTCGAGGTCGCGCATTCCCACAACGTGCTGCATCTCGACATCAAGCCCGCGAATGTGCTGATCAACCGCCAGGGCGAGGTGAAGGTGACCGACTTCGGCTTGGCGACCCTCGCCGATGCTAACGGCACGGGGCGTGCGGGCGGCGGCACGATCGGCTACATGCCGCCCGAGCAGATGCGCTCCGAGGCGCTCGACGTCCGCTGCGATGAATGGGCGCTTGCGAGCCTGACCTACGAGATGCTCGTGGGTGACAATCCCTTCTTCGCGCGCGACCTGCCCCGCGCCGCGGCGGCGATTGAAAACGCCGAGCTCGTGCTTCCCTCGCTGTGCTGGGACGACGTGGAAGAGGGCATCGACGACGTGATGTTCTATGCGCTCGACCCCGACCCGGCGGAGCGATACGCCACGGTGCGGGAATTCGACGAGGAGCTCATGCCCTACTTGGGCGATGTGAAGGCGGGCAAAGCGGAACTGTCGCGCCTGGTCAACGGAGTCGATGGGGAAGGGGAAGACGAGGACGGCGAAGGGGAACCTGCGCCCGCCGCGCCGCGCGTCCCCTTGGTCGACCACTTGACGCCCCGCGTGATGGCAGTGGTTGCGCGCGTGGTGTCCGTCGCCGCGGCAGCCTTGGTGGGTGCTGTCGCGCTCGTGAACTTCCCCGCCTTCGGCCCTGGCGTGTTTTCGAACCCGGTGTTTTGGGGCCTGCTTGCGGCGGTGTGCGTGCTCGCAGCGATAAAACCCCATGTGGGAGCGCTCGCATCGTTCGCCATCTTGGGGGTGTCTCTTACGGCGAACGGCGCCTACGCACCGGGGATCCTTCTCTTCCTTGGCACCGTTATCTGGTGGTGGTTCGCTGCGCGCGGCTCCGATGCGCCTGCGGTCGCAGCCCTTTTGGGCCCGCTTTCGGGGGCGGTCGGTTTCGCGCCACTCTCGCCGGTTGTCGCGGGCAGCCTCATCGTCTCGGTTGCCCGCGCGGCGGCAACGGCGGCGTTCGCTGGGCTTTGCGCGCTTGCACTCGGCAGCTTGGGCACGTCGGGCATGATTGACTGGAACGCGCCGATGTACTGGGATTACTCAACGATGTCAGGTGCGGTATCGGCGGGAAGCAACGCCGTCGCCGACCCCGATGCGGTAGCGTCGGCGGTGCTTTCGAGTACGGGGATCGGTGCGCAGACGCAGGCGCGCCTTGGCGGCATGCTGCTGAAGCCGGGCACGTGGTGCGTGTTCGCGAGCTGGGTTATCGCTGCGGCGGCGATGAGCGCGCTTTCCCGCTGGGGGATGTCGCGCAAGGTCGATGTCGCGGCTGCGCTCGTGGGGGCCGTCGTCCTCGTATTGGGCGTCTGCGCTGCCGCGTGGGCGGCAAACCCCGCGTCGTGGACGCCGCCGAGCACGATGGCGCTCATCGGCTCGATTGCGCCCGGACTTGCGGGCGTCGTACTTGCCGCCCTGGGCATTCCCGACAAAATCAGGCAGTAGGCCGCTCGCTTCTACCCTAAAAGCTGGGCGACCTTCCCCAGAAGCGGCTCGAAGCTCACGCCGCGGTTCTTGAAATCGGGCTGCTTGGCTGACACGATCATCGCGTCGTGCGTGAAGTCGCCCGCGAACACGACCGCGTCGCGTAGGCTGCGACCAGCCATGACGGCCGCCATCAGGCAGGAGCAGTACAAGTCTCCCGTGCCGTGCAGCATGTAGGGCAGATACTCGTTCGCGGCCTCGAACATGTCGCAGTCCACGCCGCCCACGAAGTTGCGGATGACGCTCTCGCCCTCGCGCTGGATGCCCTTGAGCACCACGTGCTTGGCGCCCTTCGCCACGAGCGCGTCGATCATGCGCGCCGCCTCCGCGTCGGAGATGTCGGTGCCGCACCAGTCGTCGCCGATGGGCTCGCCTAAGATGATGGCGGCCTCGGTGAGGTTCGGCGTGAGGATGTCGGCGCCGGCGGCAAGTTCGGCCATTGCGTCGCACAGCTCGGGCGTGTAGGTGGGGTAGACCTTGCCGTGATCGGCCATGACGGGGTCGACCACGCGCAGCGCGTTGGGGTAGGTCTCGTACAAATCGCGAATGCGATCGACTTGCTCGGGCGCGCCCAGAAAGCCGGAGTACACGGCATCGATCTCGACTCCGATGCCCTTCCACGCGTTCGTGTAATCTTTCATGATGCTCGTCGTGTCGTGCATGTACCAGCCGGGGAAGGCGGTGTGGCTGGAGAACAGCCCTGTCGGCACGGGGCACACGTCGCAGCCTGCGGCGGAAAGCACGGGAATCGCCACGCCGAGCGAGCATTTCCCGTACCCGCACAGGTCGTGGACGGCAGCGACGCGCGGGATGTAGTCGTCGCGGCGCTCGTAGAGATGCAGGTCGTTCGCGCTTGTCATGATGCTAGTCTTCCTTTTCCTCGTCCTCGTCGTCATCGTCGAAGATCGACCAATCGTCCTCGCCCTTCGGGCGGTCCGCGAAACGTTTGCGCGTGCGGCGCTCCATGATCACGCAGACGATCAGGCTCAGCACCAGGCAGATGCCGACCAGGCATCCGACACCTTCAGGCGTCTCGAAAAGAAAATGGTACAGCTCGGTAATATCCATGTTGGCCTCGTTGCTTCTTCGGAGGTGGCGCGTTGCGGCTCGTTGTCGCAACCGCATAAGCATAGCGTGAACCAGTATACCGCGCACGCCTCGCGCGAAGATTCCACGTTCGGGGAAGGTCTGGGCAGCGAGCGCCCCTCGCTGGGCTTTTTGCTCCAATACTCTCGAGATACGAGAGCGTGTAAGGCGGCGCTGATTTGTCCAATATGCTGAACAAAATGCAGGGAAATTTGTCCAGTATATTGGGTAAAACAACGGACGTTTCGCTCCGCTCACGTCTTCGTTTCGCGTGAAGGCTTGGGCATGTGGCCCCGTGGGGTTTTCGCTGCGCTATACTGGTTCGACCGTGTAAAACAAGGCTGCGCGCGAGGTGTGCGCAGCGACGGCCCGAAGGCAAGAAGGAGCGCGTCTCATGTTAGACATCAAGTACGTCCGCGAAAACCAAGAAGCAGTCGCCGAGGCGATGAAGAACCGCAACGCTTCATGGGATGCGGAGCGCTTCTCAAGCCTTGACGAGAACCGCCGCGCTGCCATCGTGAAGGAAGAGGCGCTTCAACAGGAGCGTAACGCCGCGTCGAAGTCCATCGGCGAGATGATGCGCGAGGGCAAGAAGGACGAGGCCGAGACCGCCAAGGAGCGCGTCCGCGCCATCAACGAGGAGCTCGACGAGATCTCCGCGAAGCGCGAGGCCATCGATGCCGAGCTGCACGACCTCATGCTGCACGTGCCCAACATCCCCTGCGCCGCGACGCCCGTCGGCAAGGACGAGACCGAAAACCCCGAGCGCCGTCGCTGGGGCACCCCGCGCGACTTCGCGGCCGAGGGCTTCGAGCCCAAGCCCCACTGGGACCTTGGCACCGACCTCGATATTCTCGATTTCGAACGCGGCAACAAAATCTCCGGCAGCCGCTTCACCGTGCTCGGTGGCGCAGGTGCACGCCTCGAGCGCGCGCTTATCAACTACTTCCTCGACACGCACACCTCCCGCGGCTTCAAGGAATGGTGGCCGCCTGTGGTCGTGAAGCGCGAGACCATGGTGGGCACCGGCCAGCTGCCCAAGTTCGAAGACGACGCCTATCACGTGTCGGGTGACATGTTCCTCATCCCGACCGCCGAGGTCACGCTCACGAACCTGCATGCGGGCGAGGTGCTCGACGCCGACACGCTGCCGCGCTGGTACACCGCGTTCACCCCGTGCTTCCGCGAAGAGGCGGGCTCGGCGGGCCGCGACACGCGCGGTATCATCCGCCAGCACGAGTTCGACAAGGTTGAGATGGTGAAGTTCGCCACGCCGGAGGACTCCGACAACCAGCTCGAGAGCATGACCGCCGAGGCGGAATACCTGCTCCAGCAGCTCGGCCTTCCGTACCGTGTCATCTCGCTGTGCACGGGCGACCTGGGCTTCTCCGCGCGCCAGACCTACGACGTCGAAGTGTGGCTGCCCAGCTACAACG
>OLQV01001999.1_pt1 | contig 14154 bp, 17 predicted proteins | sample 1672371 | NCBI WGS metagenome assembly OLQV01 (sample SAMEA3136676, study PRJEB25190) | human gut metagenome
TGCGTGAGTTCGACGACGCTATCGTCTTCAAGGTAGCATTGATGGTCAAGAAGTACCTGTCCAACAACCCGGCCAAATATTGATGTTTGCTGTGCGGCACAAAGCCGCCGGCGCTGGAACCGGCCGCTCGCAACCGATGCTGGCCGGTTCTTTTTGGGTACTGACCAAATAACTACGTCAGGAGCAACTAAACTGATGATCGATTTTGAACATGTTTCCAAGCAATATAAAAAGGGCACGAAGCCCGCGCTGGAGGACATCAACTTCCATGTGGACGACGGCGAGTTCGTCTTCCTGCTGGGCCACTCCGGCGCAGGCAAATCCACCCTGCTCAAGCTCATCCTCCGGGAAGAGAAGGCCAGCCAGGGCCGTGTCCTGGTGAACGGCAAGGATGTTGCGAAGATCCGTCGCCACAAGATCCCCTATCTGCGCCGTCAGATGGGCATCATCTTCCAGGACTTCCGCCTCATCCCCACCATGACGGTCTATGAGAACATCGCGTTCGCCATGCACGTGACCAACATCGGCCGCAGGCAGATCAAGGAGCGTGTGCCTTACATGCTGGAGCTGGTCCATCTGGAAGACAAGGCCAACGTCTACCCGGAGTTCCTCTCCGGCGGCGAGCAGCAGCGCGTGGCCGTGGCCCGCGCACTGGCGCATGCGCCCAAGCTCGTCATCGCGGACGAGCCTACCGGCAACATCGACCCCGAACTGAGCCTTGAGATGATGGAACTTCTGGAGCGGGTGAGCGGCATGGGCATCACCGTGCTGGTCGTCACCCACGAACACGAGTTGGTCCACCGCTTCCACCGGCGGGTCGTGACCCTGAAGGATGGCCGCATCGTCTCTGACATCCCGGCCGACCGGGAGGCAGAGCCGGATCTGGCGCTGCCGCTGGACAGCCTGGGGGAGACCGGCGAGATCACACTGGAGACCGGAAAGGAGGCACTGGTATGAAACCTTCCGCCTTTGCATTCCTGACCCGGCGCGGTGTGCGCAACCTGGGCAAGCACTGGGCCATGACAATTGCCTGCATCGCCTCTCTGAGCGTCTGCATGACGCTGAACACCTTTGCAAACCTGGCCGAGGTCAATGTGGACAGCATGGTCAACTATCTGGGCCAGCAGAACGAGATGGTCGTTTTCGTGGACCCGGAGGCCGACGATGCCGCCACCGTCGCTGTGGGCGAGCGCATCGCCTCCACCCCCGGCGTCAGCGGGGTGCAGTTCATGTCCAAGCAGGACACCCTGAATGCCTACAAAGGCTTCCTGTCAGATTATGCCTCCCTGCTGGACGAATTTGAAAACGACAACCCCTTCAAAGCCAACTACCGGGTCTCGCTGAGCGACCTCAGCCAGATGGCTTCCATCAGCCAGACCTTCCAGACCATCCCCGGCGTGTACAGTGTCTCGGCGCCGGTGGAGATGACTCACACCTTCGTGGAGATCCAGCGGGCCGTGACCAAGGGCGGGCAGATCATCATCCTCGTCCTGATGGCGGTCAGCATCATCACGGTGGGAAGCACCATCCGCCTGAGCGTCTTTGCCCGGCGGCGGGAAATCGAGATCATGAAGTATGTGGGCGCGACCAACGCCATGGTCACGCTGCCCTTCTTCGTCGAGGGCCTGACCATGGGCCTTATCTCCGGCGCGATCACCTCGGCGGCGAGTATCGGCGGCTACTACTACATCGTGCAGGTATCCGGCACTTTCGGCGGCCTGTGGGAGATGCTCATGGGTGCGGCCCTCGTTCCGGTGGAGAACGTCTGGCAGACGATCCTGCTCTACAGTCTGGCGGCGGGTGCGCTCATCGGCGGTCTGGGCAGCATGTTCTCCATCCGCAAGCACCTGAATGTGTAAGCGAAGGGGGAGACCGCGATGAAAGCAAAACATTCGGCCGGGTTCCGGCTGTATCACCGCCCCGCCCACGCAAGACCCAGCCGCTACCCCGGCCGCGCGATGCGGGCGGCCAGCCTGTTTCTGGCCATGGCCTGCCTGCTGCTGACCGTTTCGGTCTACCCGGCCGCGGCGGCGACCAGCATGTCCAGCCTGCAGAACAAGCTGAACAAGCTGAGCCAATCCATCGAGCAGCACAAAAAAGAGCTGTCCGACGCCAAAAAGAAAGAACAGGCCGCCAAGGCTCTGGAATCCGAACTGAAGGAAAAGGTCACGGTGGTCCAGGGGCAGATCAGTGTACTCAAAACGCAGATCGCTCAGGTGCAGAACAGCATCGGCCTCAAGGAGCAGGAGATCGCCGCCAAGGAGCAGGAGATCGCCGCCAAGCAGGAGGAGATCGCCGCCAAGCAGGGCGAGATCGACGCCCAGTGGAGTGCCTTCAAGGGCCACATGGCCGCCATGCAGGAGCTGCGGGAGGGCGGCAGCGTGGCGATGCTCTCCTCGGTCACCAACCTGTATGAGCTGTTGACCTTCAACGAAGCGTTGCAGGACATCTCGGTCAAGGATACCGAGATCCTGACCAATATGCGCAACGCGAAGGAAGCGCTGGAAAACGACAAGCTCCAGCTCGAAGAGCAGAGAGCGGAGCTGAAGACGCAGAAGGCAGACCTGCAGAGCAAAAAGGCAGATCTGGATGCACAGAACAACCAGATGAGCGCAAAGCAGAAGGAGCTGAACTCCAGCGTCGCTGCCGCCAAGATGAGCGCAGCCGAGGCTCAGCAGGCCCAGAAGGATGCGCAGGCAGCCATTGAGTCGGATGAGATGAACTATGAGGCGGTCAAGAAGGAGATCCAGAAGCTCATCGCCCAGGCGGCTGCGGCCAAGCCGCAGCTGAGCTTCACCGGCTTCATCTGCCCGCTCAAGAGCTATACCCGCATCTCCAGCGAGTACGGCTGGCGCAAGAATCCGGTGACGGGCGTGAACAAGCTCCACGCCGGCACAGACTTTGCGGCCCCTGGCGGAACGCCCATCTATGCCGCAGCCAGCGGCTATGTGCAGGTGGCGGGCTGGTCCAGCGGCGGCTACGGCAACTATGTCATCATCTACCACGGCAAGATGTCGGATGGCAACCAGTACAGCACACTGTACGGCCACATGCGCTCGGTGGCGACCTCTGCGGGCAAATATGTCAAGCAGGGCGAGATCATCGGCTATGTGGGCAGCACCGGCAACTCCACCGGGAACCACCTCCACCTCGAAGTCTGGAAGGGCGGTTCCAAGGCCAATGCCGTGAATCCTAGAAGTTATATTCCCATAAGATAATTCCTGATGGTATCAAAGGAGGCCGTTCGGTCCTATGAACGAAGAAAAACGCAAGCGCATCCTGCGCTGGGGCTGCCTGATCCTGGCAGGGGTGTTCACCCTCTCTCTGCTGGGCAGCGTGGTCGTGATGCTGCTGGTCTGACCGAGGAGGAAACCACACAATGAATCGCAAAATCTCTGTTGGCATGGCGGTCAGCATCGTGATCCTTGCCATGACGGTGACCTTTTCCATCACGATGCTGGTGGCGATGCGCCTGTTCGACAGCACCGTTTCCAGCGTGAAGGAAAAGGAGAGCATGTACAATAAGATCGCCGAGGTGGACCGCTACGTCCGCAGCAACGATTATTACCAGATCGACGAGACCACCCTGTACGACCGCCTGACCGCAGGCTATCTGCTGGGCACCGGCGACAAATACGCCCGGTATTATACGGCCTCCGCATACACGGACCTGATGAACGCCCAGAACGGCACTCTGCTGGGCATCGGCGTGGAACTGGCCGTGGACCAGTCCGGCTACGCCAAGGTGACCAAGGTCTACGACGAATCCCCGGCCAAGGAAGCTGGCATCACGGTGGGCTGCTACATCACCGCCGTGGACGGCACCGATGTCAAGAGCCTGAGCGGTGTGGAGGCCATCCAGACCCGCCTGCGCGGCGAGTCCGGCACGAGCGTCAATGTGACCTGGCTGGACAGCGAGGCGACCGAGCACACCGTAGACCTGACCCATTCCGGCTACTCGACCACAACGGTGGATTTCCAGATGCTGCAGGGCAATGTGGGTTATATCAAGATCCGTCAGTTCGATGCCTCTACTCCCAGTGAGCTGGACTACGCCATCCGCAGCCTGAGCGCCAACAATGCCCTGAGCCTGGTCTTCGACCTCCGCGACAACGGCGGCGGCCTGCTGGACGATGCCCTCAGCTGCATCGACCTCGTGGCCCCGGAAGGGACGCTGGCCTATGCCGAGGATCAGAACGGCACCCGCACCGTGCTGGGCAGCAGCACCGGCGACTCGTATGTCAGCCTGCCCATGGTCTGCCTGGTCAATGGCAACACCGCCAGCGCGGCCGAGCTGTTCGCCAGCAGTCTGCGCACCCTGAACGGTGCCCGCCTGGTGGGCACCACCACGATGGGTAAGGGCACCATCCAGAGCAGCCCTCAGCGCCTTTCCGATGGCAGTGCCGTGGTCATCACCGTGGCAAAGCTCATCTGCGGCGACGGCAGCTGCTTCGACGGCACCGGCCTGAGCGTGGATGTGGACCGCCCGCTGACGGCGGATGAGCAGACCGCGTATTACGATTACGCCGTTGAGAACGATCCGCAGATCCAGCGCGCTGTCAGCACGGCGCAGCAGATGAGCGGCACCACCACCGTCAGCGGCGTCAACGAGGCGGCTTCCAGCGAAGCTGCTTCCGACAGCACCGCAGCCGACAGCGCGGCGGCCGAGGCAGCTTCTTCGGAGGCCGCTGCGTCCAGTGAGACCGCTGCCGAAAGTGCCGCTTCCAGCGAGGAAACAGCCTCTTCCACCGCAGAATAAACGAAACCAGATACCGCAAAGGCCCCCGGCGCTCCTGCCGGAGGCCTTTTTGCCCGAAGAAAGGATGGAAACTTATGCCGGAGCTGACCGACCTGTCTTACGTCCGCGCCCTGTGCGAGAAATATGATTTTGCCCTGTCCAAGGGCTTTGGCCAGAACTTCATCATCAACCCCGGTCTGCCCCTCAAGATCGTGGATGCCAGCGGCGTGGATCGGCGCTATGGCGTCATCGAGATCGGCCCCGGCATCGGTGTGCTGACCCGCGAGCTGGCCCGACGCGCCGCAAAGGTCGTCTCCATTGAGGTGGACGAGCGCCTGCCGCCCCTGCTGGAGGAGACGATGGCCGGTGTGGACAACTTCAAGCTGGTCATGAACGATGTGCTCAAGGTGGACCTCCGCGCCCTCATCGAGGAGGAGTTCCCCGGAATGCCGGTGGCTGTCTGCGCCAACCTGCCCTATTACATCACCAGCCCCATCGTCATGAAGCTGCTGGGCGACCGCCTGCCTGTGGAGAGCCTGACCGTCATGGTCCAGAAGGAGGCCGCCGACCGTCTGGCCGCGGCCCCCGGCACCCGCGCTTCCAGCGCCATCAGCTGCGCGGTGAGCTACTACGCAAAGTCGAAGATGATGTTCACCGCTGCGCCGGGCAGCTTCTACCCGGCCCCCAAGGTGACCAGCGCCGTGGTCCGGATGGACATCCGCCCTACCCCCGCAGTGCAGGTGGAAGATGAGGAGGGCTACTTTGCTCTCATCCGCGCAGCCTTCGGGCAGCGCCGCAAGACAGCCGCCAACGCCATCGCCAGCGGCCTCGGCCGCTCCAAAGAGACAGTCATCGCCGCCATTGAAGCGGCCGGGTTCGATGCTCGCATCCGCCCCGAAGCCCTGACGCTGGAGGATTTTGCCAAGATCCAGCAGGCCCTTGCGGCGCAGTGAGCAGACCGTTTGCCTGCGGCGGCAACACCGGCCCGCAAACAAACCCGGAAATCAAAAAATCAGCCTTGCCAAACCCGCCCGCTGGTGGTATACTATTCTGGTAGTGTTCGCTAGTGTGGCGCAATGGCAGCGCAACTGATTTGTAATCAGTGGGTTGCAGGTTCAACTCCTGTCACTAGCTCCAAGAAAAATCCTGCGATATACCGTTAAAACAACGGCGTGTATCGTGGGATTTTTGCTTTTATATGCGTTGTGAAACCATCAGAATGTGCCTTGTTTGTGCCTTATTGCTCAAAAAATGCCTTGTCGTGTTCCTTACAGAGTGCCTTGTGCCGGATGCCCAGCGGCGTGGGCGGGGCGGTTCAGGCTGCGAGATTTGCGGGCAGTCTGGGCGTGGCTGCTGCGCGTGCCGGATGGTGTCCGCCGGGGGGCTTTCCTATCACAAGGACGAGTGCAGCGTATACCGGTCTGGCTGTGCGCTATTGGGTATGGATACCACTGCGAAGCAACGGTGATAGGATGAAATGTTTCAATTACGTATTGACGAAATACGTATAAAATGATATACTATACCTGTAAGGAGTTGACGGCGATGCCATTAAAACCGCGCGAGATGGAAAAGATAATCCTTGCAGACGGCTGGGTGTTCAAAGAGCAAAACGGCTCGCACAGGCAGTATGTACATCCAACCAAAGAAGGCAAGGTTACTATCCCTTTCCACAAGGGCAAAGAGCTTGACAGACGAACAGAGTTATCTATTCGGAGACAGGCGGGGCTTAAATAAGCCCTTGCCCTTTCTCCAAACACGTTAGGGGGCATGAGTATGTTGTCTATGTATCCAGCCTGTTTCTACAAAGAGAATGACGGCTATTCGGTGATCTTCCCGGATTTGAATTATCTTGCAACGCAGGGTGATAGCTTTGAGGACGCTATGCAAATGGCTGTGGAATGCCTTGCAAGCTATCTATATACCGCACAGCGGGATGGGGATGCAATCCCTGCGCCGTCTAAGCTGGCGGATGTTGACCCGGTGGCCGTGTCCAAAGAGCTTGACCCGGATATGCCGGTGGGTGAAGCAATCGTGAATGTGGTTTCTGTGGATGTGGCAGAGTATGCCAAAAAGCATTTTGAAAAGTCTGTCAAGAAAACCCTTTCTATTCCGGCGTGGCTGAATGATGCCGCAATGGCGCAGGGGGTCAACTTCTCCAGGGTGCTGCAACAGGCTTTGAAAGAGCAGTTGCATCTTGCCTGATTGCTGCCGCCGGGCGGTGCCCGGTTCTATCATGCAAAAGAAAAAGCCTGTCCGGCTTGATAGTCGGGCGGGCTTTCGTGCTGTCTGGGGGCTGATCGTGTGGGGCTGCGGGCGTTGCACAGCTTCCAGCGTGGGCGGCTGGGTGTCTGATCTGAGCCGTGTGGGTGTGTGCTGCGTGTGTCCGGGATGCCGCCGGGCGGTCTGATCGTGGGCGTGTGTGCGGTGCTGGGTGTTCTCCTGCCGGTGCTGCGGCGCCGCCAGAGCGTGGCGGCTATGTGGGTTTGGGATTCTTCCCAACAAGTTCTTGCAACGCAAGGGGCCGTGTATGTACAGGGCCATTGCTTGCAAGAGCAGCGTATTGTATATACGTCTGCCCTGCTTGCAAGCACTAGGCCCTCTGCAAGAGCACACGACTTTCCGTGAAAGTCTAGTGTGTTACACCTCGCCGCCGGGCGAGGTGTACGTTCTCGGTGTGCTCCCGGGTGTGTTCATCATCCGATCTGCCGGACGCCGTGGGCGGTCTGGCTTTGCTCTGTCGGGGCCGGGTCGCCCTGCTCAAAGTACCGGGCCAGACTGTCCAGATTCACAAGCCAGCCGCGCCCGGCATTCACATACCGGACTTTGCCGGTCTTGCAAAGCCGCCGGATATAGTGGGGTGACAGTCCGTAAATTTCAGCGGCTTTCTTAACGGTTCCCATGTTCGGATAGCGGATTGTATTGTTCAAGCAATGCACCTCTTTTCCTTCTGGTCGATGTGTGTCGCTCTCTGTGTGCCTGCATTAAACCATGGAGGGGGCTATATTTCAAGAGAGGCGAACGTGAACAGTGGTGCAGCGAGATGCAGCATTGATGAGCGGGAATCCCTACGCCCATTTGGAACAACGTGGAATCTCTTTGCATCTGGTGCCACGGAGTGCCGTCCTGTGTCGCGGGGTGCCATGACTTGCATCAGGTTTTCCCGGCGGAATATGGATAGATAGCACGAAAATCTGCCAAACAGGACGTTTGATGAAATTTTATCATGATAAAAATGAGCAGGCAGCAACAAGCCCCCGCGCGACATTGTGAGTGCCGGGCGGGGGTCGTTCAGTAAGGATGTATTGTGCAGAATGACGGACATTCACGCGCGCACACAGGCGCACGAGGCTGGCGGGATTGTCAGGGGACACCACGAGTAAGGCCAACGAGCGAAGCCGTTATTTTTTGGGGCCGGGGGTACTGGGCTTTTTCATCAGCCCGCCGGGTGCACTTCCTGCTTTCCCTGCGTCAGAATCTGCATTACCTGTGGAATAAGTTCAGGATGTTCCCGCAACGCTTTCAAAAGCTCTTCATCAGTCATGCTGTTGTCTGATTTCTTCGCGGCCTTGGCAGCTGCCAAGTTGTCAAAGTAGACCTTGCAGTCAGCTTCCACATGATCTGCAAAATCGTCAAGCTGGCGATGAATGGCGTAGATGCCTGGATAGAAAGTTTCCGGTTCATTCTCGTCCTTTTCCAATGCGGTGCACATCGCACGCACCAATTGTGAAATCCCTCTGAGAATGTATAAATCCACATCAATCCCAGAAATTACACTAAAAGCACCATAATCATCCATTGTATTATCCTCCATTTCAATATACTGCATTCTGATGCAGCGTTACTATTCGGTTGCCCCGCCGGGCTGTTTTGGGGTCAAGTGTCCACAGTGGACACCTTTCAGTGCGGCATATAATCATGCAGCAGATGATAGACCGTATACAGGATGAATACCGGAATACTGTCATTCTTCAGTGCCTGACGGATGCAGGCTGCATATTCTTCCGGCGATGCTTCATACATCCGTGTAGTGCGATTGATGGGCTTGTTGGGGTCAATCTCTTTCATGCGTTTTCACCTCCTAGCGTCGATTTCTAAAAAGCGCTGCCGCTCTTTATCAAACCAGATGGGAATTGTGCCGGTCAGGCCTTCCTTATTTTTGGCAAGGCTGGCTTGGAAGGACTCCCCTCCGTCATTGGTGACAACCTTTTCGACCAGAAGCAAAACCGCGTCTGCGTCCTGTTCCAGCTGGCCGGACTCTTTCAAATCAGCGGTAGATGGAACAATGCGGTCAGCATTGCGGTTCAGCTGGGCCAAGGCAACCACAAGGATGCCGGTGGTCTGTGCCAGCTCATGCAGGGCAATGGAGATTCCCGTGATAGCTTGATAGCGGTCTTTCGCCTTACCGTCTGCCAGCAGTTGCAGATAGTCGATAAATACAACCTCTGCGTTCATGCGCTGGGCCTGTGCCTTTATCCATCCCACGCCCCGGCCAGAGGCAGAGCGGATGAACAGCGGCAGCTTGTGCAGCTCTGCAAGGCGGTCAAGCTCTGCTTGCGGTACGGTCTTTGCTTTTACGTCCGCCAGAGGAACCGCCAGACGGTTCGCAATGATGCGCGTTGTCAGCGTGGCCGGGGATGTCTCTAAGCTGAAATAGCACACGCGGAAGCCCCGCCGGGCCATCTCGCAAGCCATTTGCAAAGAGAGTGCCGTTTTACCCGCGCTTGGTCTGCCGCCGATGATAAACAGGTTTCCGGGTGAAAGATTCAGATTGCGATCAAGTACAGGAATCCCGCTTGGAATGTATTGTGGAGCCTTGTCCTTGTTGCGGATGTACTCTTCTGTCAATTCACCGATGCTCTGGAAATCGTCACTGTTCTGGCCCAGAGTCAAAGCCTCACCCATCTGGCTGTACAGTTCGGGCAGATCATCATAGGCAGCGTTGGCGGATTGCAGAGCATAGGACTGGAAGCGAGTCAGTGCAGCCTGTTCCTGCACGAGTCGCACCCATGCTTCCACGTTTGAGCGAGTCGGGCGGACGCATTCGGCGGAATATTCCTCGACACAGCCCATAACAGCGGCTTTCTGGGCCGGATAACGTGTGCAAATCTGCACAGTGTCCAGTATGCCCGTGGACGTCCAGAAGCCTTGCAGAGCAGCAAAGACGGGCTGCATATCTGGTTCAAAGTCGGAAATATCCAACACAGGCAGAACGTATGGTGCAAATTCCGGCTGTACGAGCACCGTTCCAAGCAAAACTTTTTGTGTATTCATCGCAACACCTTCTCTTTCTTCCAATCATCCTCGGCGGGGTCTTTGGACTTTTTCCGGGCTTCCCGCCGAGTTTCAACATCTCCCAGTGTCCGCACTCCATCGGCCTGCCAGCCTTTCAGAACGCCGTCAACGTACCGCCACTTGCGCACGTTGTTCTCTGCGGCTTCGTCAAAAGCCTTGCAAATCAACTCGGTTGAATAGACATCCTGCCACTTTTTGAGCTTGTCCAGGGCAGAGCGCGGGAACGTTCCCAAAGTCTTTTCATAGCGCTGCACGATTTCGGCAAGGCCTGAATCTGTGCGAGAATCAGCGGCGGTTTCTTCTTTACTTTCTTCTTCAGCAGAAACAGAAACAGAACCAGAAACAGCGATGTTTGCGATAGAATCATCGCAAGTATCGCAAATGCGATTTTTGCGACAAGTAGAATCGACTTTGCTGGAATGCCAGCGGCTTTCGTTGCCTTTCTTACCGGCATCGCTTCGTTTTTTCCGGGTGGCTTCCCATTTTCGGGCATTTTCCTGCAGCCCTCCCTCCATGAACGACCACGCTATTTGCAGAACAGGGTCATCAAAAGTTGGAATTATCCCATCTGGAAAATCAAGAAGAGCGTCTAAAATCCGGCCTTTCTGCTCTAAACTGAGGTTTTGCAGGGGCTTTTTCCACTCGGCGTAAAGAATAACGCTCTTGTGCTTATCGTCTTTCAAGCGGCATCACCAACCTCACCGAGCTACCCGGCGGATACCGCCCACTGTCTCTTCCAGCCCCGCCGGGCCGGGGTCGCCTGCCTCAAAATACCGGGCCAAGCTGTCCAAGTTGACCAGCCAAACATGACCAGTGTTGACAAACGAAATCTTTCCAGCCCTGCACAGCCGACGTATGTAGCTGGCTGACACTCCAAAGACCTCAGCAGTTTTCTTGACGGTGGCCATTTGCGGATAGCTCCGAAAGCGTGTAGTGTTATCCATCCTGTTCCACCTCCTTGCCGTTCACGGTGGCCTTGATCTCGTCCCGGATGTGGCGCAGTTCCTCCACAGCTTCCTGCAAGGTCTGTACCTGCCCGGCGGCGATAGCGTCTCTTAGTGCCAATTCGGCGGTTTCTGCGGTCGCAATGGCTAAACTAGGGTAATATCTCGCGGACTTCCTTAAAATCGTGTCTGTACCGGATAAAGTACGCTTTCCGACCACATAAGAACAGCCGTTCTTTCCATCGACTGTCAAAAAGTAGTCTCCGAAAATACGAATCATGTTTTTCAATCCCTCCCAATGATTTCAGTGTTTTGTTGTTCTTGTTCGTTTGTTTTCGTTGCTGCTTGCATTGAATCATAAAACGAAAATCATTGCAAGAACGATGCTTTTTGATGTGTAAAATGTTGCAAAGTGTGTTTGTTGAAAGAGAATCCAATGAAGAAAAACTCTTGAAATGCAAATAAACACAGATAGTAACGAATACTAACAACTACTAACGAATACTAACAGTATTTTTGATGAAGATTAGAGCTTTGAGATAGACAAATGATGCAACACTTTGCACTGAAAAATAAATGTGAAATTTTAGAATCAGTGTAATGAATCTTATTTATCATCCAAAAGGCTTTCGAGCGGTACGCCAAGAGCTTGTGCGACTCGGAGAACAGAATTTTCGTTGCAGGACTTACCACCGCGCAGGGCTGTAACAGTTGCACGAGAGACAGTTGCTTTTTCTGCCAACTCTTGAACCTTCATATCCCGCCGGGCCATCTCTGCAATTAGTTTTACTCGGTCAATTCGCATTTTCAAATCATCCTTTCCATAAAGTAAAAACTTTATATTTTGATTTTATATCAAGTTTTTACTTTTGTCAATGGCTGAATTAAGGTTTTTACTTTACTTTTTCGCCGCGTCATGCTATTCTAAAATTGTAAGGAGGCGAGAACTTGGAGATTGGTGAAAAAATAAAAAGAGCAAGGCAAGAAGCAGGGATAACACAAGCTGAGCTTGCAAGAAGGCTTAATGTCACGCCACAGACGATAAGTCAGTATGAAAGAGGGTTAATTAACCCTAAATACGAAACAGCGCTTAAATTTGCAGAAGCTCTAGACTTACAACCATCATGGCTGTTCGGGGCAAAATTAGGAGAGTTAGAGACAGGAAATGCTGACAAGGAACACGCTTCACATGGTATGCTGTGGAAATTACTAAATCCAGGACCAGTAGAGACTCTAATACAAACACAGGAGGAATTGGATGTTCAACGAGCATTCCGAAAGCTGAACGATGAAGGCCAAAGAGTAGCTATTGAGCGGGTACAAGAACTTGCTCAGATTCCAAAATATCAACGAAGAGAAGAAAACGATGTGGATGAAGCCCCCGCCGGGGATGATTCTAAGGAAAACACACCCGCAGAGAAAGCGTGAATCTATGGCAAAGATCACAAAGCGCACAAAGAAAGACGGCACTTGCTCCTACTGCATCCGGGTCTCCAATGGTTACGACCGGCTAGGCCGTCAAGTGTTGGTCAATCGCACCTATACACCCCCGCCGGGCTTGACCGGGAAGAAGCTGGAAAAGGAACTGCAACGTCAGGCAGATGCCTTTGAACAGGAAGTGCGCAGCGGCATTTCGCTGGATGCGTCCATGAAGGTGGACGACCTGATAGAGCGTTGGTTCACCGAGTACGCTGAAAAGAAACTCAAGCCCAAAACCGTGTACGACTATCGGCGGCTTGTGCCGCGCATTTCTGCCGGGCTGGGGCAACTTAAGGTGTGCCAGGTCAAGCCCTCGCACCTGATGGCCTTTTATTCCAACCTCGAAGAGCAGGGTGTGCGGGAAGATAGCGCCTATACCGCGGTTCCGGCCTTGCTGGAACAGCTGCCAAAGGGCAGACGCGGCCAGATCGCGGAGGCGGCGGGAGTGTCCGAGCGGACAATGGCGACACTGTACAGAGGCGGAAACGTCAGCCGGGCAACCGCCGAAAAGGTAGCCAGCGCCGCCGGGCTGCCCCTTTCCAAGGCGTTTATAGAGCATAGCAAGGCAGGCGGCAGGCTCAACGGAAACACGGTGCAGCACTATCACCGGATGCTATCTAGTGTGTTCACCAAGGCCGTGCAGTGGGGGCTTGTAGCAGAGAACCCGTGCAAGCGCGCCGAAGCCCCAAAGGCGCAGGAAGTGGACGTGCGGGCGCTGGAAGAAAAAGACGTTGTACGCCTGCTGGAAGCCTTGCAGGACGCGCCCACACAGTACAGCGTTATCACACAGCTTGCCCTGCTCACGGGTGCCCGCCGGGGCGAGATATGCGCCCTGCGGTGGTCCGATATCGACATGGGCGCGGGAACGATTTCAATTGAACGCACCTTGCAGCACATTCCGGGCAAAGGTACGGTGTTCAACCCGCCCAAAACAAAGCGCTCTCGGCGGTGTGTGAAAGTCGGGCCGGACTGTATGCAGCTCTTGCAGGAATACCGCCAGCACCAAAAGGCAGAACGGTTCAAAATTGGCTCCGAGTGGGTGCGCCGGGTGGAGATCGAGGGGAAGCGCGTAGAAAACGACCTGCTTTTCACCAAGTGGAACGGCGCACCAATGGACCCGGACGACGTGACAACATGGTTCGGGCGGTTCCTGGCTGCTCATAACCTCCCGGCGGTTCACTTCCACAGCCTGCGCCACACCAACGCCAGCTTGCTGATCGCGGCCCATGTACCTGTTACCACCGTGTCGGGCCGTCTGGGCCATGCCAAGACCAGCACCACCACGGACATTTACGCCGGGTTCATCCGTTCGGCAGATGCAGCAGCGGCGGAGGCCCTGACGGGTGTGTTTGACCGTATCCGGGAAAAGAGCCACGCATAACACGCCCAAAGACGCAATACAGCCCACAGAAAGCGCGGAAGAACCCCGCCGGGCCTGTGGGCTGTTTCCTTTCTGTCTGCTGTTCTGGGCGGCTCAGGTGTCCACTGTGGACACTGTAAGGCACATTTCCCGGAAAGTGCCTTATTTGTGCCTTACTGAACGAAAAAATAGTGATTCAAAGGTGAACGAACAAACACAAAAAGCACGTTGATTCTATATAAAATAGAATGTTCGAAAACGCTCGAACTCGTAACAAGACTATTTTGTAATCAGTGGGTTGCAGGTTCAACTCCTGTCACTAGCTCCAAGAAAAATCC
>OLQV01002002.1_pt1 | contig 14134 bp, 9 predicted proteins | sample 1672371 | NCBI WGS metagenome assembly OLQV01 (sample SAMEA3136676, study PRJEB25190) | human gut metagenome
TCGACAGCTGGATGACCGAACAGCTTGCAGATTGCTCTGCCGATGAGGCAAAGATCATCAAAGAAACGGTGGTCAGCCTGAAAAAATCGCTCCGAAAAGCGTACGGAAAGTCCTCTAAATACAGATATGACTAAAACTTCAAAAACTGAATGCCAGTTGGTAGGCATTGAGTGTCTGAAAGAACACCAATAAACAGAATGAACCGCCTCGGTTTCCATAGTAGGAAGCCGGGGCGGTTTTTATACAAAAAAGAAATCGTTTTTTTGTAGCTTTGATGAATTGGCGCAGAGTCATTGACAGCAGAAGGGCAGAAGCGTATCTTTGGAACAGAAGGCAGAACGGGGCCATAAATAGCAGTTTTCTTTACCTTGCAAGGACACTTTCGTTTTGATGAGGCACGACCCGGTGTGCCGCTTTTTTCATTTGCGGAGATAAAATGCAAAAAGTACGGATTATAGTACACATTATCTGCTATGCTCGGTACACGGAAAGCACACACCGGAAAAGGAGCAAAAATGCGCTGGACGTTGAATAAAACAAGGCTTTTGGCTGGTAAAACGGACCCGGAGAATACCAGCCTGTGGCTGCCGCTCTGGATGCACCTGTGGGATACGGCGGGCATCATGGAGCGGCTGGTCCGGCAGTGGCTCCCGGAAAGTGCAAAACGGGCCATGGGCTTTGAGCGCGAGGAAGCGTTGCTCGCGCATGCCCGGTTTCTGGGCGGGATCCATGATATAGGCAAGGCTACGGTAGCCTTTCAGGCAAATATCCTGCGCACGCTGCCGGAGGCGCGGCAGCGGCTGGAAATGTTGACGCCGCTGGACTGTCCTGAACAGAACCGCCGGGAGTCGCCGCATGCCCGGGCGGGCGAGGCAATTCTGCTGTGGAATGATTGTCCCGGCGGGCTAGCCTCCATTGTGGGAGCGCATCACGGCAGGCCACAGAGCTGCGCGGCGATCGATGACCAGTTGGAGTGCTGGGAGAGCAACTACTACCCCAAGGGACAGGAAAAGGTCTGGCAGGGCTTCTGGACAGAACTGCTCATGACTGTTTTGCAGGACTGCGGCTTTGATGATACGGCGGAACTGTACGACCTGGACCCGCAGGAGGAAGTGCTTCTGACCGGACTTCTGATCATGGCAGACTGGATCGCCAGCAATACGGAATACTTCCCCCTGATCCCGGTAGAGGAGCTGGGCAACATGGAGGATTACCCGGCGCGGGTGGACAGGGCTTGGGAAAAGCTGGCCCTGCCCTTTCCGTGGGAGGCACAGCCGGGCATCGCAGACCCGCAGGAGTTTGCGGTGCGGTTCGGCTTTGCGCCCAATGCGGTGCAGAGGGCTGTTCTGGAAGCTGCAGATACCGCAGCGGAACCGGGTATCCTGATCTTGGAAGCACAGATGGGCGTGGGCAAAACCGAGGCGGCGCTGGCCGCTGCGGAGATCATGGCCAGCCGGTTCGGGCTGGGCGGTGTCTTTTTCGGGCTGCCCACACAGGCCACGGCAAACGACGTCTTTCCCCGGCTGCTTGGCTGGGCAGACACGCAGTCTGAGGAGACGCTGCCGCAGGCTATAAAGCTGGCGCACGGCATGGCAGAACTGAACGAGAACTATTTGCGGTTACAGGGGCGCGGGGTGCAGCTGGAGGAGGACGCGCAGGAAGAGCATCAGGTGCAGGTACACCAGTGGTTTCGGGGAAACAAGCAGGCACTGCTGGCAAACTTCGTGATTGGCACAGTGGATCAGCTGCTGCTGGCGGCACTTGCCCAGAAGCACGTTATGCTGCGGCATCTGGGGCTTGCGGGCAAGGTGGTCATTATTGATGAGTGCCACGCCTACGATACCTACATGAACTGCTATCTGGACCGCGCACTGGAATGGCTGGGCTGGTACAAGGTGCCGGTCATTCTGCTTTCGGCCACCCTGCCCGCCCGGCGGCGCACAGAGCTGGTCGAGGCCTACCAGCAGAAAAAGGCCGCCCCGGACGCCCCATGGAAAACCAGCTGCGGCTATCCGCTGCTGACATGGACGGACGGCGCAGAGGTAAAGCAGACGGCCATCCCACCAGACGCACCCGGTCAAACGGTGCAGCTGACTACGCTCACAGAGCCGGAGCTGCCCGCGCTGCTGCGCCGGAAGCTGGCCGAGGGCGGCTGCGCAGGGGTAATCGTAAACACGGTCAAAAAAGCGCAGAAGATCGCGCAGCTGCTGCGGGAAAGCCTGCCGGACAAAGAGGTGCAGCTGTTCCATGCGCAGTTTCTGATGCCGGACCGCGCGGCGCGGGAAAACCAGCTGATGGCACGCATCGGCAAGGGCTCTGCACCGGAGTGCCGGAACGACCTGATCGTGGTGGGTACGCAGGTGATGGAGCAGTCGCTGGACATTGATCTGGACGTTCTTGTCACAGAGCTTTGCCCCATGGATCTGCTGCTGCAGCGCATTGGACGGCTGCACCGCCACCACCGCAGCCGCCCCGCTCCGTTGCAGCAGGCCTGCTGCGCGGTGCTGGACACCGGGGAAGATGCCTTTGACGCGGGCAGCGAGGCGGTATATGGACAGTGGATGCTCTGGCGCACCCGGAACTTTCTGCCCCGGAGCATTCGGCTGCCGGAGGAGATCTCTCCGCTGGTGCAGCGGGTCTACGGCTGGGAGCGGGAAGCTCCCGGCGGGGCGCAGGGCGAGGAAATGCGCTGCATATATGAGCGGACGCAGGAGAAAAAGAAAGCACGCGCCGAAGCATACCTTGTGCCGCAGCCGGAAACGCACCGGCTGGCGCAGCTGAACACGCTGGACGACTGGATGCAGAACGAGGGCGCCTGCTCCGACCCGGCGGCGCGGGCGGCAGTGCGGGACGGCGACCCCTCGGTAGAGGTGCTGGTAATGCAGCGCCGGGCAGACGGCAGCATCCACTTTCTGCCGTGGCAGGAGGGCGGCAGTGCCGTAGCTGCCGACAGCCCGCCCCCGCCGGAAACGGCACTGAAGATCGCCCGGCAGAAGCTGCGGCTCCCGGCGGTGTTCGGCAAGGCGTGGAAGGTGGACGGGGTCATCCGGGAGTTGGAAGCGGACAACCGCAGCCGCCTTGCGGCGTGGCAGCTGTCGCCGCTGCTGCACGGAGAACTGGTTCTGCTGCTGGATGAAAATCTGACTGCCCGGCTTGCGGGCATGGAACTTTGTTATGACCGTGAAAACGGCCTGTATTACCAAAAGGAGGAGACGGATGAAGGAAATTGAATTCAACCTGCTGACTGAACCGTGGATACGGGTGCGGCTGCGGGACAACACGGTGCGGGAGGTGTCCCTGACCGAGGCGCTGGTGTCGGCGCAGGATTATGCGGACCTTGCGGGCGAGATGCCCACCCAAAACGCCGCCGTGCTGCGGCTGCTGCTGGCGGTGCTGTTCACCGTGTTTTCCCGGGTGGATGTAAAGGGAGAGCCCCGCCCGCTGATGCAGAGCGATGATGCACTGGAGCGTTGGAGTGCGCTGTGGCAGCTGGGGCATTTCCCGGCAGAGCCTGTCCGGGACTATCTGGAGCAGTGGAAGGACCGCTTCTGGCTGTTCCATCCGACACACCCCTTCTGGCAGGTGCCGCAGGCAAAGATCGGCACGGAATACGGCGCGGCCAAACTCAACGGTGAAATGTCGGAAAGCAGCAATAAACTCCGGCTCTTTCCGCTGTATGCGGGGCAGAGCAAGGAACAGCTGAGCTATCCGCAGGCGGCGCGGTGGCTGCTGTGCGTGAACGGCTATGATGACACCTCTGCAAAGCCAAAAGGAAAGGGGCTTCCGTCCGTAGGAGCCGGGTGGCTGGGCAAGATCGGTTTTATTCAGGCACAGGGTGATAGTCTGTACGAGACCCTGATGCTGAACCTGACACTGCTGCGCGACGGCCGGGAATGCTGGGGCGAAAGCAAGCCCTGTTGGGAATTGGAAGCACCAAAGAGCGCGGAACGGACAGAAATTTGCTGCCCGGATAACCCGGCACAGCTGCTCACCCTGCAATCCAGAAGGCTGTTGCTGCACAGGACAGGGGAGAATGTGGATGGGTTCTGTCTGCTGGGAGGAGATTTCTTCCCCAGAGAAAACGTCTTTGCCGAACAGATGACCATCTGGCGCACGATGCCAATCAGGAAAAATGAACCGGTGGTGTTTGTGCCCTGCCGTCATGACCCGGCCAAACAATTCTGGCGGGAGTTCCCGGCGGTTTTTTGTCAGGACAGCGGGCATCGCCCGGGCGTTGTATGCTGGATCGAAAAGTTGCAGGAAAAGAGATTGAAACTTCTGGATCCCCGCAGAAAGATACATTTCCGCATCTCCGGTGTCCAATATGGCGATAAGGACTTCTTTGTAAATGATTCTTTCAGCGACAGCCTGACCTTTCAGGCAGGGATTTTGGATGAGATAGGGCGCCCATGGCAGAGCCGGATTGTCAGAGAAATCGAGCGCTGTGAACAGACAGCGGCGCTGATCGGGCGTTTTGCGCAGGAACTGGCAATTGCCGCCGGTGACCGGAATGAAAATGCAGGCGGCGCGGTTCGTGCACAATTCTACTTTGCGGTGGATCAGCCTTTCCGGCAGTGGCTGCAGGCGATCGACCCGGAGCAGGACGACCCGGATGAGGCAGCACTGCGCTGGCAGACACGGGCGCGCAGCATCGCGGAAAAGCTGGGAAAGCAGATGGTGATGGAGGCCGGAAATGCCGCCCTAAAGGGACGCCGCATTGTGGTGGATAAGGATAAAAAGACCGAGCGCACCATTCTGTATACCGCGCCAAAGGCCTATAATCATTTCCGCGCAAGGCTTTGGGAAATCTATCCCAAAACAGAACCATAAAGGGGGAATTGTATGAAAACACAGGATGTCAAACTGTATGCGGCGCAGCAGTTGCACAGGCTTCAGGTTCTGCCGGACAACCAGCGGCGGGCAGAACTGGCAAAGCTGCGGCGGGGTATCGGCCACGCACCCGGTGAGCTGCCGGAGCTGTGGGGATGCTTTTTGCTGGGAATGCCGGAAAGCTTTCAGGGCCGCAGTGCTCCCTCGGCGGCAGAGTGGGCGGTCTACCTTGCCCTGACCCTGTATGCTGTGCATCAGCAGGGGAATGACCGCCCCATGAACTGCCCCGGCAACACGCTGGGGCGTGCGGTGCGGCAGCTGGCAGAGCGGAACAGTGCCGGACAGGACTGGACCGAGGCCAGTGTGCTCCGGCGGTTCAATGCGCTGGCCACCGCAGAAGAAATTACCGAGATCAGCCACCATCTGCGGGGCATGATCCAGTTGTTGAGTGCGGCAAAGGATGGCGGCATCCCGCTGGACTATCCGCAGCTTGCGGCAGACCTGTATGAATTGCAATGCACCGACCCGCGGTATGCACAGATTCCCGCCAATGTCCGTCTGCGGTGGGGGCAGGATCTGTACCGCGACCCGAAGCCTGCACCGGAAGAGAAAGAAAAGGAGACTTGACCATGAAGAAGCGCCTGTATGTTGATTTCCACATTTTGCAGACCGTCCCGCCCAGCTGCATCAACCGGGACGATACCGGCAGCCCCAAAACGGCAGTGTACGGCGGTGTGACCCGTGCCCGGGTATCCTCACAGGCATGGAAGCACGCCATGCGTGCAGCCTTTGCGGAGAATGCTCAGCTGGACGTGGGCAAGCGCACCAAAAAGGCCGCAGAACTGGTGAAGGCGCAGATCCTTGCACTGGCCCCGGAACTGGATGCGGACAAGCTGGCAAAAAAAGCGCTGGAGAATGCGGGCATCAAGAGCGACGATAAGGGCACCAAGGCACTGTTCTTCATGAGCACTGCACAGGCAAAGGCGTTGGCAGAGCTGGCTGTGGAGGGCTCTGCGGATAAAAAGCAGTATCGGGATGCCCTGAAAGCGGCGCCCTCGATGGACATGGCGTTGTTTGGCCGCATGGTGGCAGATGACCCTTCTCTGAACTATGACGCCGCTGCGCAGGTGGCGCACAGCATCTCCACCCATGCCGTGCAGAACGAGTACGATTACTTTACCGCCGTGGATGACTGTCAGGCAGAGGACAACGCCGGTGCAGGCCATCTGGGCACGGTGGAGTACAACTCCTCCACCCTGTACCGCTATGCTACGGTGAACGTGATGGAGCTGGCCGGGCAGCTGGGTGCAGCGCAGGCAGCGGAAACGGTGCGGGCCTTTGGCGAGGCGTTCCTCTTCTCCATGCCCACCGGCAAGCAGAACACCTTTGCAAACCGCACTCTGCCGGACGCGGTATATGTGACCCTGCGGGAGGATCAGCCGGTGAACCTGTGCGGCGCATTCGAGCGTGCCGTGCCCCGCAGTGCGCAGGGTTACGCCGCACCTTCCAAGGCGGCACTGGCGCAGTATGCGCAGCAGATGTACAGCAGCTTTGCCGAGGCTCCGGCGCAAAGCTTTACCGTGGGCAGCGGGCTGGAGGTGCTGGCTCCGGCGCAGACGGCAAAGGCGATGCTGGACGCACTGGAAAAGACTGTCCGGGATGCGCTTGCCGGAAATGAGGTGGGGTAATGGCAACGCTGTTGCTTCGGCTGGCAGCGCCTTTGCAGGCGTGGGGCGCGGACTCTAAATTTGAGACCCGCAAGACGGGCCGGGAACCCACCAAGAGCGGCGTGATCGGTCTGCTGGCGGCAGCTCTGGGGCTGCGGCGGGACGAGAGCGAAGCGCTGACCCGGCTGACCGGGCTGCGGTTCGGCGTCCGCGTGGAGCGGGAAGGGCAGCTGCTGGTGGACTACCACACGGCAAAGACGCAGGACGAAAAGACCTCTTATGTGACCTACCGCCATTATTTGCAGGATGCCGTGTTTCTGGCCGGCATTGAAAGCACCGACACCGCCCTTTTGCAGCAGCTGCAGCAAGCACTGCTGCACCCGGCGTTTCCGCTGTATCTCGGTCGCCGCTGCTGCCCGCCTACCCTGCCGCTCTGTCTGGGCGTATGCCCGGGCAGCTTGCAGGAGGTGTTGCAAGCGGAACCGCCCCTGTGCCCTGGACGGCAGAGCCGGATCCTATTGGACGCCGATCCGCTGGAGCCGGGCACGGCTCCGCAGCGGGATGTGCCGGTGAGCTTTGACCCGCATCATCGGCAATACGGCTACCGCTCGGTACGGGAACTATGGCAGAAGATGCCGGACAGCCCGGAGGCTACGGAGCACGATCCGTTCCGGGAATTGTAAAAAGGGGGCGAGAGAATGTATTTATCACGGGTAGAACTCGATCCCACCCGCCGCAGCACCATGGCTGCGCTGGCGGCACCGCAAAAACTGCATGGCGCAGTGGAAAGCGCTTTTGCAGGGGAGCGCCGCCGCAGGCTGTGGCGGTTGGATCGTCTGGGAGAGCGGCTGTATCTGCTGCTGCTCAGCGAGGACGCGCCGGAGCTGTCCGGCGTGGTGGAGCAGTTTGGCACCGGAGCGGCTGCGGAGACCCGCAGCTACGACCCGCTTTTGCAGCGGGTGGAGCCGGGCAGCTGCTGGCAGTTCCGGCTGACTGCAAACCCCACCAAAAGCTGCAAAGACACCCAAAACCCCGCAGCGCGGGGAACCGTGGCCGCACATTGCACGACACAGTACCAGAAGCAGTGGCTGTTAGAGCGCGCTGCAAAGCACGGCTTTGCCCTGCGGGAGGAGGGATTTACCGTGACCCGGGTGCAGTGGCAGCATTTTGCCAAGCACGGCACCCGGCCGGTGACCCTGTTGGCAGTGACCTATGAGGGCGTTTTGCAGGTGACCGATGCAGAGCAGTTCCGGGCACTGCTGTGTCAGGGCATGGGGCGCGGCAAGGCCTATGGCCTTGGGCTGATGACCGTTATGCGCGGAGGAAACTGAGAGGAACGAGATGCCGGATTGCCATTTGATACAACAGGTTTATTGCAAACTGAAGGAAACAGCGGTACAATAGCAACGGGAGGCACGGTGCTATTGGATCTTTTTAGTCTTTTCCCCGCATACGCGGGGGTGATCCCGTTTTTTCGTCCTTTGCCATCACGTTACACATCTTTTCCCCGCATACGCGGGGGTGATCCTCACAGTTACCAGCAGGGACTTGAAAGGTTCTGCTTTTCCCCGCATACGCGGGGGTGATCCTGTGTCTGTGCTGCAATGTCCGGCAGCGGGAGCCTTTTCCCCGCATACGCGGGGGTGATCCTAGACCCTCTTGATGTCTATTCCCCCCACTGACCTTTTCCCCGCATACGCGGGGGTGATCCCGCGCTTATCGTGCGCGTTTGTATGCACACCGGCTTTTCCCCGCATACGCGGGGCTTACCCAAAGACCCCTCGCAAGGTTTTGCGTGAGTGACTGAAAAAGCGCCCCTAAAGCAAACGAACCGCCCCGGTTTCCGTGATGGAAGCCGGGGCGGTTTTGTATGCAGGAGGCGGGGGCAAGGGCAGTTCCTCCGACCATGAGCCTGCTTGCATTTTGCGGAAAAATGCGCAAACAAAAAGCAGGCAGTGTCGTGGAAAGGAGGAGGAAAGCGACACTGCCTGCTGTATAGGAACCCCTGAACATTGCGGCTTGATCAGGAGGGATTTGGTAGTCTGTCCGCCGTTCTGGCTATTGCCTCGCATAGAAACGGGAGACAGTTTTTTATGGGCCTGCTGTGCGCCGCTGCTGCGGCCGCACCCGCAGGGAAATGTGCCTGCATGGGCTTTGCGGGGAGAACCTTTCGGAGGTTATGGGGGATATCCGTTCCGTTCTCCCTGAGTGCACCCTTATTATGCCAGACAATCGTGGCAATTCTTTGTGGTAATTTTGAACAGTTTGCAAATAAACGCCCTGCCCATAAAAAAGACTGCTGAAAAGTCCGCGCTTCTTAGCAGTCTGAATCTGAAATATTCCGCGTTACACTCCAAAGAACTCCTTGGCGATGTCGGCGCTGCGCTTGGCGTCCTTGGCGTACCAGTCCGCGCCGATCTTTTCGGCGTATTCCGGGGTCAGCACGGCACCGCCTACCATGATCTTGCAGTCGAGCTTAGCCGCGTGCAGGGCGGCGATGGTCTCCTCCATGCTTTTCAGGGTGGTGGTCATCAGGGCGGAAAGGCCTACCAGATGCACGTCCTTTTCCCGCACGGTGTCCACCACCGTCTCTACCGGTACGTCCCGGCCAAGGTCCAGCACCTCAAAGCCGTAGTTTTCCAGAATGACCCGGACGATGTTCTTGCCAATGTCGTGCACATCGCCCTTGACGGTGGCAAGGACGATACGCCCCTTGCTGGCGCTGCCCTCGCCCTTTTGGGCAATGGCAGTTTTAATCTCCTCAAAGGCGCTCTGGGCGGCGCTGGCAGCCTGCAGCAGCTGCGGCAGGAACAGGGTGCCTTTTTCGTATTTGGCACCCACGATGTCCAAAGCGGGGATCAAGGCTTCGTCCACCACCTCCAGCGGCTGCTTTTCTGCCAGCAGGGCGCGGGTATGGGCGGCGGCGTCACCTTTCAAGCCCTTTTCCACCGCTTTCATCAGGGCGGCGTAGGGGCCGGTGAGTTCTGCTTCGGCAGCACTGGCGGCAGGTACGGCCTTTGCAGCCTGTGCCAGCGCGGTGCTGGCGGGCACGCGGTCGGCAAAGCGCTCTATGTACTTTGTGCTCTGCTTGTCCCGGTTGGTCAGCACGTTGTAGGCGTACACCGCCGCCATCATCTCTTCGCTGGAGGGGTTCATGATGGCAAGGTCCAGCCCGGCGTACATGGCCATGGTCAGGAAGGTGGTGTTCAGGTAGGTGCGGCAGGGCAGACCAAAGCTGATGTTGGACACGCCCAGCACGGTGCGCACTCCCAGCTCCTTTTTGCAGGCTTCCAGCGCCTGTACCGTGGCCAGCACATCCTCCTGCTGGGCGCTGGCAGTCAGGGTAAGGCAGTCGATGTAGATATCCTCCCGGGGGATGCCTGCTGCCAGCGCTGCCTCGGTGATGCGGCGGGCAATGGCCACGCGGTCTGCGGCTTTGGGCTGGATGCCTTTTTCGTCGATGGCAAGACCCACGATGGCGGCACCGTACTTCTTGCACAGCGGCAGGATGGCGGCAAGCTTTTCCGGCTCGCCGTTGGTGGAGTTGACGATGGGCTTGCCGTTGTACACCCGCAGACCCCGCGCCAGCGCCTCCACATTGGAGGAGTCCAGCTGCAGGGGCAGGCTGGTCACGCTTTGCAGAGCCTTGACCACCTGCTCCATCAGCACCGGCTCGTCCACGCCGGGTGCGCCCACGTTCACGTCCAGGATCTGCGCACCGGCCTCTGCCTGACTGACGGCCTGTTCCAGCACATAGTTCATGTCGCCTTCCCGCAATGCCTGCTGGAAGCGCTTTTTGCCGGTGGGGTTGATGCGCTCGCCCACCACCGTGATGCCGTCCACCGTGACCGTGTCCACCGGGGTGCACAGCACCGAGGGCATCCGGTGCGCAGGACGCCCCGGGGTGCAGCCTGCAAAGGTGCCGTTGAGCAGCTTGATGAACTCCGGGGTGGTGCCGCAGCAGCCGCCGGCGGCAAACAGGTGCAGCTCCCGGTAGGGCTTCATCTGCAAAGCAAACAGCTGCGGGGTGATATCGTAGCCGCTGCCGTCCGCCCGGGGCAGACCGGCGTTGGGCTTGACGAACACCGGGAAGTTGCCGGGCACGGCCTCGGCCAGCCGCTTTGCCATGGGGAAGATCTCTTTGGGTCCCAGCGAGCAGTTGATGCCCACGGCGTTGGCCCCCAGGCCCCGGGCTGTGGCCGCAAAGCTCTCCACCGTGCAGCCCGTAAAGGTGCGGCCATTGGCCTCAAAGCTCATGCTGGCCATGATGGGCAGGGTGCTGTTCTCCTTGGCGGCCAGCAGAGCCGCTTTCATTTCATACAGGTCGGTGAATGTCTCAAAATAGAGGATGTCCGCCCCGGCGGCCACACCGGCCCGGACGATACGGCCATACTCCGCCACGGCGTCCTCAAAGGCCAGCGTCCCGCTGGGTTCCAGCAGCTCGCCCAGCGGCCCCACATCCAGCGTGACCAGTGCGCCATACGGAGCCACGGCCTGCTTGCAGTTGGCAATGCCCGCTGTAATGACCTCTTCCAGCGTGTACTTGCTGTCGGCCAGCTTGTGGGGCGAAGCGCCAAAGGTATTGGCGTTGACGACGCGGCTGCCAGCGGCCGCGTATTTTGCATGGATGCTCCGGATGAGCTCCGGGTTTTCAATGTTCAAATCTTCCGGCCGGGTCCCCAGCTTCATCCCGGCTGCCTGCAGCATGGTGCCCATACCGCCATCCAACAGGATGGTATTGGGCTGGTTGAACAGTTCACTCGCTTGCACAGGTCTTCCCTCTCTTTCGATATTCGCACCGGGTACGGAGCACACAATGCCCGCAGCCCGCTAAATGTCCCTTGACCGGGTGGTCACTGAGGCCCAGAATGGCCGTCACGCTCTTGCGGGGGGTCATCAGGTTGGTGTTCAGCACACAGATGCCCGCCCGCCGGGCGGTATCCAGCACTGCCGCTACTTTCGGCTGCACCGTGATGGGCCAATCGCCGTAGCCCGGCGAGAAGCGGCCCGTGAGGTACTTTCCCTCCCGCGCGGCCCACTGCCGCAGCTCGGCTTCGGCGGCATCCGCCGCCTGCTCCGCCAGGGCGGAACCCAGCGCGTCCGACGCCACGGAGGCGGCAATATCCCCCACCCCGGCCCGGCGGATCTGTGCATCCACGCCGGGGCCCAGAGTAACTGCCAGCACCAGTGCCTGCGGGCAGCCCTCCAGATGCTTCATCACATCCCCGCCCTGCAGGATCCCTGCTTCCAGCAGGCTGTCCACATCGGCTTCCAGCCAGACGGCCCGGGGCGTGGCGGCTGCCAGAATGGGCACCGCGCATTTTTCCAGCAGTGTCCGAGTGGTAGTGTCCGGCTCCCCCCGGGCTCCAAAGTAGCGCGCCGCCTGCGGGATATCGATCTTGGCCGGTTTTTCCAGCACCAGCGGCCTGCTTGGCCCGATGGACATTTCCGCCGCCCCCTTTCCGTAGAATCTGTTTCAGTATACCGCACCGGTGGGATTTTATCAATCCCGCAGACAGAAAAACCCGCAGACAGAAAAACACCCCTGCACACGGGGCGCAGAGGTGTTTTGCATCCGGTATCAGAATTTGATCTTCCACACATGGTCGGTGCGGAACGTGCCGTTGGCGTAGTGGATGGCACCGGACTCAAACAGCACATAGATGCCGCCGTCCTTGGCGTCGGCCAGTGCCTCGGTCATGGGCATGGCGGTCACGCTCTCTTTGAGGCGCTCGCTGTCCAGAATGTAACCCGGCACATCCCTGCCCTGCACGGTCAGCATGGTGTCCAGCGTCTCTCCCAGTGCCAGCGAGTAGTGGAGCAGGCTGGCGTTGTTCTTTCGGCCATAGGACTGGCTCAGGGTGACGGTATCGTCCTCCCCGACCACGACACCCTGAATTTTGTTGGGGCCGACCAGTACCACATCCGGCTGAGCGTAATCGTCGCCGTCCGCCACGGAAAGGTTTCCCTTGCTGAGGTCATAGCCCATGATATAGCAGCCGTAGTCCTCGCCGTCGGCGCTGGCCGTGGTGTACTTCATGCCGTCCGAGAGGGGGTAATCCGCGCCCGGGTGGTAGAAATTTCCCACCCACAAATAGCCGTGGGAATCACTCAGGAACGAGGGCGAGACCGGCACCGGGATGGTCTGCTCCAGCTTCACCTCGTGGCTGCCCTCGGCGGGCAGGTCTTTGAGGGGAATCGCGCAGATGGTGTACAGGTCGTTTTGCTTCTGGCCCGAGACGTAGAGGGTGTCTTCACTGACAGCCACGCCGCCCACATGGCCGTCAAAGGGGGTGCCGCCTGCATTGAGCAGGAGATACTCCGCCGTCAGCTCCCCGGTGGCGGTGTCCACGGCCAGAATGGCCGAGGATTTTCCGTCGGTGGTGTAATAGCCGGAGATGTACAGGATGCCTGTTTCATCGCACTGGTCCATGCCCTGGGGGATGAGGTTTTCCGCAAGGCCCGGAATGACCAGCCCCGGCTCCGCCTTGCTCAGGAAATCCGCAAAATCCGCTTCCTCTTTGTAGGTCTCCGTGGGCACGGTGGGGGTCTGGGTGTACTTCATGGCAGGCTCTTCCGGCTGCTCTGCCGCCTCCGAGGAAGCCACAGACGATGCAGGCACGGAAGAAGCCGGGGATGCCGGAGCACCGCCGCAGGCCGTCAGGAGCAGGGCCCCTGCCAGCAGGGCAGCAGAGAGGGATAACCCTTTTTTGAAACAGGACATCGCTTTCATCCTTTCCGTTTTGTTGTTTTGTTCGTGTTTATTCTGTTTTGTATGATCTTTTCCGGGCTATTCCGCAAGCTCTGCCCGCCGGAACGCCCGGGTATGGGCGGCTTTTCCATCGGCCGTGTAGACCGAGAAATAGACGTACTCGCCGATGGGCGGCAGGTCCAGCTCCGCGTGGGTGATGGGGCTGCCGTCCGGGTTGTAAAAGCTCTTGCCCAGCTTGGGGCTGCCGTGGACGACGATCCGCTGGGCCGGGCTGCAGCCGATCCGCACATGGCTGCCGTCAAACGTCAGCTCGGTGATCTCGGGGCCGGTGGTGGCATAAAAGCGGCCCTCTTCCAGCGCCCGAATGACCGCCGGGTAGGTCAGCTCCTCGGCCAGGATCTGGGTCCAGGAGCCGAACGAATCGCACATCAGGTCCCCGAACGGTGCCTTGTTGTGGTTGTCGTCCGCGCCATGGACATAGAGGAATTTGCCCTTGCGGAGGAACTTATCGTACAGGGCCATGTTGCACTCGTAGCCGCTGATCTTCTCCGAGCCGGTGTTGAACACCTCCAGGCTGAAGCAGCCGTCATAGCTCAGGGTGTCTTCCTCGGCCTCCATGGACCAGCAGGGGTGGTTGTAGGTGACGAGATATCCGCTGGCCCGGGCCGTATCAATAAACCGCTGGATATATTCCCGGCTGTATTTCCGGGGGCCAAGGTCGCCCTTGTGCTCCCGCTGATGCTCGGCCACTTCCAGCGGCAGATACTTGCAGAAATTGGGGTCCCAGCCGATGATGGCGGTGTTGTGCGGATCCTTTGCCAGCAGGTTGAGGTGAATTTCCGGCTTGAACAGGTCAAACTCGCAGGTGGGCGAGGGGCGGATATAGGCCTCATAGCCCGTCAGCATGAGGAAATCGTCTGTGGAA
>OLQV01002011.1_pt1 | contig 14110 bp, 10 predicted proteins | sample 1672371 | NCBI WGS metagenome assembly OLQV01 (sample SAMEA3136676, study PRJEB25190) | human gut metagenome
GCCGGCGATGATGGCGTCGATCTGACCCTGATTGAGCGCGTCGATCAAGCCGTCCCAGCTGAGCTTGACGATGACCAGCTCCTTGCCGAGCTGATCGGCGAGGATGCGCGCGATCTGCACGTCGTAGCCCTCGGCGTAAGCGCCGGCGACGTTTTCCACGGGAACATTGGTGTCGGTCGCGGCGCTCTCCTGCCAGTTGCTCGGCGCGTAGGCGCATTCCATGCCGACGCGGAACTGGTTGCTTTCGGTCGTGGAAGGAGCGGTTTCCTCTGCCGGGTCGTTTGCGTCCTGCGCGGGGGGCGTCGTGCCCGCGCCGCAGGCGGTGAGGGCAAGCAGCATGAGGGCTGCGAGCAGGGTAGCGATGGTTCTTCTGAGGTTCATGGTGTTGCTTCCTTTCTGAATGGAAATTTGGCTCCGTGGGGGGAGTCGGCCCTTCGTTGTCCGCGCCAACGAGTTCGGAAACAGAAAAAGCCGTAAACGCTCGCGTGGAGCATTTACGGCAAATGATCTGCAATACCGGCAAAACCGAAACCGGCTTGCCGACTCTTCGATAGCGCTCCACAAATTGTGACAGTCCGGCGGATCTTCTCCGACGAGCCAGCAGAAAACGGCACAGGAACCGTTCCCCACTTCGGCGGCTTCCCCTTTCCCTTTGTCCCGGATCTCTGCTCCGTGTGAACTCGGTACTCTTGTCGGCCGCGCCTCTATCTCGCTCAACTGAATTGAGCCTATTCAATTGTTGACGTGAAGATACTACGGCGGCGCGCAAATGTCAAGCCCCCGCGGGGCGGTTCTCAAATTCTTGACAATCTTGCGCCGAAAATCCTCGCGGCCTTGTAGAATTTTACCATTCACACGGTTATTTATGCGCGGCAAAAGCGCGCAGAAAGGCTCGAAACGATCGCTTAACGGAATATTTATGCTCTCTTCCGCTTCGCGTCTTCCGTTTTAGGACGCTTTAACATAGTGCAAAGCGGGCGCTTTGCCAAGTAAATACGGCGGCGACGCGAAGCGGCAAGGCGACTTTGGCGAAATGCACGGATTCTCGAAAAATGTCGCGCGAAATTTGTCATTTCCTTACAGGAAAATGGTTGATTTTTTTACACGGGCGTGCTATGATATCGCCATAAAGTGCAAAAAGGGGCCATGGCCCCTTTTCTGTTCCCGACCGGGAACAGATGTGCTGTGCTCGCCCGCGGGGAGCCGCGGAAAATATACATTGTAGGAGGACATTTTATGAAACGTAAATTGCTATCCGTTTTGCTGACGCTTTGCCTCGCGTTCAGCTTGCTGCCCACCGCCGCGCTGGCGGCGACCGCAGAGAACTGCCCCAGTGGTGAGTCCTGTATTCATCAGGCAGCGATCGGCAGTACGCATTATGATACGTTGCAGGAGGCTGTTAATGTGGCGGCTGCTGGTCAGACTGTCACACTGCTGAAAGATGCCGAACTGACCGAAACACTTGACATTAACAAGGCTATCACTTTAGATGGTGCGAACCACAAAATTACGGGAGGTTCTTCGGCAAAAAAAAGCCTTATCAAGGTACAAACCGATGAGGATTTCACGCTGACCAACTGCATCTTTGCACCGAATACACCGGTTAATATAAGCAATGATGAAGTAGTGGCTGGAACTCGGACAGCTGTTTATCTGAAGGTCGGTGGTAATGCCACTGTCACAAATAATATTTTCGAAGGCGTTGATAATGGCTATTATAATGCCATTGAGTTTGGCATTAACAATGACCCTGCCTTGAAGGGAGCGAATATCTCCGGGAATACATTCACAAAGTCCATCAAGAACAACTATTTCAGCTTCTACAACTTAGAAGAGGGAGCCGTTGTCAACATCAAGGATAACAAACTTCTGAACTCCAACAAAAACAGTGATGGTATCCGCATCAGCAATCCCAAGAACGCAAGTGCTACGTTCAACATTGTCAACAACACTTTCACTTACAATGACTCTGGTGCCAATTATGATGCTCTCATTCTGCTTCAGGATTATTCTAAGGAAGAAAGCCATCAGAATTTCGGTTCGATTACTCTGAATATTGAAAAGTTATCCGCACCGCAGGATATCACCACACTCTATTATGTATATAAGAACGGTACTGGTGTCATTACTACCAATCAGCCGGTTGTCAAGGGCGACAGCAGCATTGAGAAATTCTTTGTTGCCAAGGTCGACGATACCTATTATAAGACCCTCCCTGAGGCTGTTGCCGCCGCGCAGGATGGCAAGACCGTCACCTTGCTGAAAGATGTGACCACGAAAGTTACCATTCCCGCAGGCAAGACCGTCACGCTTGACCTGGATGGCAAGAAGTTGACGGTTCCCACCGATGTTGGCATACGGGTGAAGGGTAAACTGACTGTAACCGGAAATGGCACTGTGACTTGTGACAGGACGCCGTTTATGGTTGATGCCGGTGAATTGGTTATTGAAAACGGAACAGTCAACAGCGATAGTGATTATGGCATTTATGCAAAGGACGGCGGCCGGGTTACCGTCAATGGCGGTACGCTGACTTCTCTGTATTCTCCGCTGACTGGCAATAACACCACTGGTAATATGAATTTCACCGTGAACGGTGGCACCCTGACTGCTAAGAGTGGCCCTGCTATTTATATGCCCGGTCAGGTGAGCCTGACGATCACCGACGGTGTGCTGAATGGCGGCATCTCTCTCAGAATGGGCCAAGTGAATATCAGCGGCGGTACGATCAATGCGATTACAACGAGCATTGGTATGCCGACAGATACTGTCAATGGCAAACCTGCCTATGCGTACTCCGGTAATGTATGGTTCCCCGATGCCCTGTATGTGTTTGGCGGTACCTATACCAGCAATGATTCCCATGGCAACTCTCTGAACCTAAATATCACCGGCGGCACCTTCAACTGCGCCAATGACAAGGGCAGCGCAGTTGCCATTTATGACCTTGGCAAGGTCGAGCAAGCGATGAATGTTGAAATCTCCGGCGCGGCAAACTTCGCAACGAAGAGTACCGAGCGGAGTGCCTATCAAGTGGTAAGTTTTGCGGATATGAAGGCTATCCCGATTGAGGGTTTCGGTAAGACTGAGTTGGTAGGAAAAGTCTCTACCACTATCACCGGCGGCCTGTTCTCCTCCGATCCCGACGCTTATGTTGCGGCTGGCCACTATGTGGATGCCTCCAACAATGGCGATTATCCCTACACCGTGAAAGAGGGCACCAAGCCCGACGGCGCACTTATCGTCGTCAAGGATGCGACTGCTGCGTCGGTGAGTGATAGCGTCAGCGAGGCGGACAAGAGCGCAGTCGAAACTGCTGTAAGCAGTGGAAAGACTTCTGTCGACGGCGTGGCCGAGGCTGTCAGCGCTAGTAAGGCTGCACTTGTAAGCTCTGCGAACATTACACCCGCGGCTACCGACAAGGTAGAAGTCGAGGTTAAAGTCAATGTGACTGTTACGGCAGCTAATCTATCCGCAGGTACGCTGACTTTTGAAGCAAAGCCGACTGCCACCATCACCGTAACGAGGTCCGACAATACGACTGAAAAGAAAGAAAATGTTTCCGTTCCCAACTCCCTGCTGAGCGGCGAGATCACCGTCAAGCTGCCCCTGCCTGCTGACTTTAAACTGAAGCAAATTATCCACAAGTCCGCTGGCTATGCCGATGAGTACATCCTGCAAGAGGGCAACGCCCAGGGGCTGAAGTCTTTCAAGATTGTGGAAGAGGATGGGGTCAAGATTGCCGTGTTCACCGTAAGTCACTTCAGTGACTTTGAGTTGTCCGGCAAGGTCACCTATGTGGAGCCCAGCTACTCCTCCGGCAGCAGCTCCTACGACCCGACCTACTCCGTCTCTACCCCGAGCAAGACCGAGCACGGCACCGTGACCGTTAGCCCCAAGAACGCCAGCAAGGGCGACACCGTGACTGTCACCGTCAAGCCCGACAGCGGCTACGTCCTCGAGACCCTGACCGTCACCGACAAGAACGGCAACGAGCTGACGCTCAAGGACAAGGGCAACGGCAAGTACACCTTCACCATGCCCGCGGGCAAGGTCGAGGTCAAGGCGACCTTCATGGAGGACAACTCCATGCTGAACTTCTTCTACGACGTGCCCAACAACGCCTACTTCTATGAGGCCGTCAAGTGGGCGGTCAAGAACGGCATCACCACCGGCGTGGGCGATAATCTGTTCGCTCCCGAGCAGCCCTGCACCCGCGCGCAGATCGTGACCTTCCTGTGGCGCGCCGCCGGCTCTCCCGAGCCGAAGGGCGCTGCGTCCGGCATGACCGACGTGGTCAGCGGCAGCTACTATGAGAAGGCCGTGGCGTGGGCCATCGAAAACGGCATCACCACCGGCACGACGACCAGCACGTTCTCTCCCGACGCGACCTGCACCCGTGCGCAGGCGGTGACCTTCCTCGCCCGCGCCCTGAAGGCCAAGGCGGCGAGCGCGGCGGAGTTCTCCGACGTCCCGACCGGCAGCTACTTCGCGGACGCGGTCGCTTGGGCGGCAGCTAACGGCGTGACTGAGGGCATCGGCGGCGGCCTGTTCGGCTCCGACAACGACTGCACCCGCGGCCAGATCGTGACGTTCCTCTACAGAGCATACAACAAGTAACGGGAACACGCTCCCTCAGACAAAACAAAGAGAAGAGGCCCATCTGCTTTGGCAGATGGGCCTCTTTGTATCTCGCGGCGGTTCAGCTTACTGCTGAGCTGCGCGTCGTGTTTGCGCATTGTGTTTCCTCGGTCAAAATCCTTCCGGAAATGCTCCGCTGCGGGACGGGAGGCGACCCGGTACGATCGGTCAAAGGCTCTTCACGAGCGTCAGGATGTTCGACCCATCCGCGTATTCATAGGTCACCTCGTCCATGAGCTTCTTCACCATGAAGATGCCGAGACCGCCGACCTCCCGCTCCTCCGCCGACTGCGTTGTATCCGGGTCGGGCTTTTCGGTGGGGTCATAGGGCCGTCCGTTGTCGGAAAAGCGAAGCGTCGCCCTGCCGCCTTTCAGTGAGCAGCCCAGCACGACGCCGGTCGCGCCGCTGTAGCGGGCGATGTTGGAGAAGATCTCGTCCACCGCCACATTGACCTGAGCGATCGCCTTCATGGAGGCTCCTGCCTCGGCGAGAATGCCCTCAAAAAAGTCGGTGGCCTGCGGCAGCTGCTCCAGCGTCGGCGCGAGATTGATCTTTTTCATGTCCGACGACTTCATCTCGATGCAGAGCATGGTGATATCGTCGAACTGGTCCGCGCCGCCCGCGAACTCGTCCACATCGCGGTGCAGAGCCTCCAGCAGCTGACGGCACGAGCCGCCCTCGGCGGCGTTCAGCGCACGGAGCATCCGGTCAGTCCCGTAAAGCGTGTTGGAGGCATTCGTGGCCTCCGGCACGCCGTCCGTGTAGACCACCAGACGGTCTCCCGCGTCCAGCTCCAGCTCGTATTCCCGGTATCGGGCGCCCTCCATGCCGGCCAGCACGAAGCCGTGCCTATCCTTGAACAGCTCAAAGGAGCCGCCTTTGCGCATGATGGCCGGATACTCGTGGCCTGCGTTGGCGCACTTCATTTTTCCCGTGGAGATCTCGAGAATGCCCAGCCAGACGGTGACGAACATCTCTGCGTCGTTGTTTTCGCAGAGCTGATCGTTTACCTTCTCCAGCACGGCCTTCGGGGACAGACCGCTCTGCGCGGCGGATTTCAGCAGCGTTTTGGAGATCATCATAAACAGCGCCGCGGGGACGCCCTTGCCGGACACGTCCGCCATGACCAGCGCCAGATGGTCGTCATCCACCAGGAAAAAGTCGTAGAAGTCGCCGCCGACCTCCTTCGCCGGTGTCATGGAGGCGTAAATGTCGAACTCGTGGCGCTCGGGGAAGGCGGGGAAGATGCAGGGCAGCATGGACGCCTGAATGTGGCGCGCCACATCCAGCTCCGCGCCGATGCGCTCCTTTTCCGCGGTGACGCGGCTGAGATTTTGAATATATTCATTCAGCTCCGACACCATGTACTGAAACGAATGGGCAAGCTCCTCCAGCTCGTCGCCGGTGTTGACCTCCACCCGGAAGTGAGAAAGCTCCTCCATCCTGCTCTCCACCAGCCCGATGGCGGCGTGGTGCAGAGTCCTCAGCGGACGGATCAGAATGCGCCGCACATAGTAGTAGTATGCGAAAATGGAAAGCAGCAGAACGGCCAGCACCACGCACAGCGTCAGGCCGAGAAACTGCCGGATCTGCTGGTCGATCATGTCCATCGAGATGTCCACGCTGGCCAGCGCCACCGGTGTGCCGGCTTTGTTGAGGATGGCGACGTAGGCCGACGCCAGATAGCCGTACTCCTCGTTGTTGGTGATGAGGATGGTCTGCTCCGCGTCGACGGCAAAGGCCCCGTGCATCAGCTCGTTGCCGCCGCCGTAGTAGGCGTCGGTGTCGCCGAGGTCGCAGACGCCGTCCTCGCCGGGAACGCCCGCGTCCCAGATGTAGTACATGACCTCATCCTCCGGCACGACCACATAGAAGTATTTCAACCCCAGCTTCTCCCTGACGTCCTGCAGGTAGCGGTGGATCTCCTCGTAATAGGCGTCCTTCTCGCCGGTCCGGTAGTATTGCTCCACGCGGTCTCCGTCGATGAGATCCGCCGCCACGGAGGCCTGACCGAACGCGAGAGAGGCGTATTGCTCCTCCATCCGCGCCCGGTACAGCTGAGCGATCGAGGGGGCCAGGATCGCCGCGAGGACGGCGGCCATCGCCACCAGTCCCAGCAGCAGCTTGGGCTGTAACCGTATGCTCCTTGCTCGTTTCATGTCCGCACCTCCATCGGATGGATATGAAGCCGCAAATGACCGTCTCTTACACGGTAGAGCGCCCGCGTGGGGGACAGACGCTGCACCTCGCAGGGCAGGGGGGCCGTGCCGGTCCCTATCGCGGTCACATAGAACCACGCGCCGCCCAGCTCCACCTGAGTCATGGAATTGTATTTTCGGAAGATCGCCAGGGCCTCCGCCCGGCTCATTTCAGGATGCAGCGTCAGCAGCGCGGATGCGGGACGCTTCCAGTAGGGCTGCTTTTCCGCCTGCGGCCGGCCGGCGGCCCAGCGGTCGTCGAGGTGCTCGAGGAGGTCCTCGACCGTCGCGCGCGCCCATGCCGCGCTTTGCAGATAGACATCGATGCTGTCCGTGTCCGCGGTTATGTCAATGGTATGCTGCGCCAGAACGTCGCCGCCGTCCAATCGCTGCGCCACCTTGTGCATCGTCACGCCGGTGCATGACAGCTCCCGCTCCATGGCTCCCTCGATGGGGTAATAGCTGCGTCCCTGCGGGAGCAGCGAGCTGTGGGTGTTGATGCCGCGGAACGCGGGAAGCTCCTCCGGCAGCGTCAGGATGCGGTCATACTCCGCGATGAAAAACAGCTCGCAGCCCTCCTCCGTGAAGTACCGCCGGATCTCCTCCGGCGAGATGGCCTCGTAGTGGACGGGGATGCCGAGCTCCCCCGCCCGCTTTACGATGGCATATTCCGTGAAATAATCCTCGTCGTTGTGATAGGTATACAGCGCCAGCACCTGATGCTTTTCCACAAAATATTCAAAGCACGACAGGAACACGTCGCTGCCGAAATAAACGACCTTCATCGCTTTTCCCTCTTTGTCCTCAGATCTTGATGATCAGTGTGTTGAAGCCCTGATAGCGCCGGTAGAAAAATTCCTTCGCCCGCTTTTTGATGACCAGCACGCCCATGCCGTCCATGTCGAAATCCTCGTCCCGGCTGGCGCGGGAAGTATCTAACGCAAAGGGATTGAAGGTCGTGGCGTCGTCCCGCAGATGCAGCTCCAGCACGCCGCTCTCGTCCATGATGGCCGTCAGCTGGAGATAGCCGTCCGTCCGCCCCTGAAAGCCGTGCTTCAAGATGGCCATGCCGAGCTCCTCCACGGTCATGGTCGAAAACATCTGCTGCTTCATGTCCGCGCCCCAGACTTCGCAGAAGGCCTCCAGCTCGCGGCACACGTCCATCACATCCTCCGCGTTGCTGAGGATCGTCCGCTGGAAGATGCGCTCCTCCGGCAGCTCCGCTTTCTTATAGCGGCCGCCGAGGCCCAGCAGCAGGAACACCGCCAGCGAGCCGGCCTCCGTCAGCAGGAACAGCAGCCAGAAGCGTTGCAACCCCAGGGCATAGCATACGAACGTCAGCGGAATGAGCAGCACCGCGCCGCGCAGCGTCTCCAGCAGGAACGACGGCTTCTCGTTCTCGCAGGCCTGATAGTAATTGCACAGCAGGATATTGATGCCGGCGAACAGCGCCCCCGCGCCGTAAAGCCGCAGCGCGGTACACGCCAGCGCCTCCGATGCCGAACCGGCGATGCCGAACAGCAGGCACATTCCCGCGGGCCACAGCTCCACAAGGACGATCAGCGCGCCGCCCACCGTCAGTCCCGCCGTAAAGCCGAGACGCACCGTGTTCCGCATTCCCTGCCGGTTGTGCTCGCCCTGATAGGTGGAGAGGATGGGCTGCATGGCGCGCCCCGTCCCCTCAAACAGGTACAGGATCAGGTAGGAGGTATTCTGAATGACGTCGAACACCGCCACCGCCGTTTCGCCGCCCAGACGGATCAGCAGATTGTTGCACACGAGGAAGAAGATCATCTGGTACAGATACTGTACCGAGGTGGCCATGCCTGCCTTCAGCGCGGAAAGGGCGGGGGTGAGCCAGCGCCCGCACGGCAGCGCGAAGCGCAGCGTGTGCTTCTGACCGAAAAAGCCCGGCAGATAGATGGCGATGGTGATGATCTGTCCCAGCGCGGTGGACAGCGCCGCGCCCCGCGTGCCCATGTCCAGCGCCAGCACCAGCGTGATGTTCAGCGCGATGTCGCAAAGGTTGCCTATGACCGAGCCGGCGCCGGCGCGGCGCTGACTCCCGTCGTTGCGCAGATAGTAGTTGAACACGTTGGACAGGTAGAACAGCGGCGTGGCCGCGACAAGGATCTGCAGATAGTCCCTTGTGGCGGCATACAGCGCGCCGTCTGTGCTCCGCGTGCCCAGCAGCGCCAGCAGCGGGTCTATGAACACGCTGCCCAGCACGGCGGTCGTGACGCTGAAAAGCAGCGCCAGCGCGAGCACGCCGTGAAAGCTGTCCGCGGCCTCCTGCGTTTTGCCCTGACTCAGCAGACGGGAATAGCGAACGGAGCCGCCCAGTCCGAGGCCGTGGGCAAACATGCAGTTGATCATGTAGACCGGCAGGATCAGACCGATGGCGGCAAGTCCCACGGCGCCCAGCCGCTGCCCCACCACCACGGCGTCCGCCATATCGCTCAGCGCCCAGCCGAGCGACGAGAGCATGGCAGGGACCCACAGTCCACGGAACATCCGAGCGGTAAAGCGGTCCGCCGTCCGATGTGCGGCGGGGCTCATCGTCCGCATGGTGTTACTCAATGGTCAGAATATCGGAGAAGCCGGTCACCTCAAAGATCTCCATCACCGACTCGCTCACATGGGTGAGCACCATTTTGCCCTGACGGTTCATCAGCTTCTGCGCGGACAGCAGCACGCGCAGTCCCGCCGAGGAGATGTACTCGACCTGCCCGAAGTCCAGACACAGCTCGGTGACGCCGTCAAGGTCGGCCTTCAGCTCCGTTTCCAGCTGGGGGGCGGTGGTGGTGTCGATACGGCCCTCGATGGCCAATGACAGTGCGGAATCCTTCTTTTCTTTTCTGATCTCCATGCTTTTTCTCCTCCAAAAACGATTGAATTTTCAGTGTGCGGCGAAGGGCCGCGCGTTTCATTTTCTATGATAGCTGTATCCAGTGTAACACAAGCGCGGCATTTTCTCAACGAAAAAAGTAGATTCTGCCGAAAATCGGCGCGCGGCCGGCGGACGGCGTGGCTGTCCCGTGACGCGCACGGGGCTCCGTCCGGTATGAAAAAGGAAAGCCCCGCATACCCTCTACCAAAACAAAATGGGGAGGATATGCGGATGTTTTTGCAGTTTGCCTTGAGGAAAAAGCGTGGGAAGCGGGAGACGGCGAAGCCGCGCTTTCTTGTTCTGCGGCGCAGGACGCTGACCGTCGGTGCGGCGCTGCTGGCGGCGGCAGCCATCTTCGGCGCGGTGAACGCGCCCGCCGCCGTGCGGGCGTCGGCCGCGACGCGTCAGCTGCCCATCTACTGCGTCGAGCGCGATCAGAAGGTGTGCAGCATCTCGTTCGACGCCGCCTGGGGTGCGGACAACACGCAGAAGATTCTCGATGTGCTCGCGGACTACGGTGTGAAGTGTACCTTTTTCGTCGTCGGCAACTGGGCGGACCAGTACCCCGAGCAGGCCAAGGCCATCGTCGAGAGCGGCAACGAACTGATGAACCACTCCAACGCGCACGACCACTACAATTCCCTGACCGCCGACCGGATCATCGCGGACGTGAACACCTGCAACGACAAGATCGAGGCGCTCACCGGCGTCCGCCCGACGCTCATCCGCTGCCCGTTCGGCGAGTACGACGACCATGTCATTTCCGCTATCCGCTCCATCGGCATGGAACCTATCCAGTGGGATGTGGATTCGCTCGACTGGAAGGGCATCTCCGCTGCTGAGATCACCAAGCGCGTGACGGGGAAGGTGACGAACGGCTCCATCGTGCTCTTCCACAACGCGGGCGAGCACACGCCGGAGGCGCTGCCGGATATTCTCAACTACCTGCTCGGCGAGGGCTATGAGATCGTGCCGATCTCCAAGCTCCTGCTGACGAACGAAGAAACGTACATCGACCATACCGGACGGCAGTGCCGAAGCGCGGAAACGTGAGATGCCTGCTGCACCGACCAGATCACGGGCGCGAGCGTCAAGCGTCCGGACATTACAGGTATCGAGATTATGTGTGGGAGTTCGAAGACCGCGTGCGCACCCTATAAGAGAACCGAAAAAGGCCGCTGCAGGAATGTTCTGCGGCGGCCTTTTTTCGCGCTGAGAACTGGCGGCTGTCAAGACTCGGACCTTTCACCGGAGCCCCGCGGAATTTTCGAAGCCTCCGGTGCGCTCGGTGAGCTGTGCGTGGCGTCGTCAGCTCTTGCTCGCCGGACTGGAAGTGCAGTTTATAGCTGCGCGGCGTATCCTCGGCGACGGTGATGACGGGCGTTTCACCGTTTTCGCCCTTGGGACCCTGAACACCCTGCTCTCCCTGCGGTCCCGGACAGCCGCGGTCGCCCTGCACACCCTGTGGACCGACCTCGCCTTGAATATGCAGGAGGACAAGGAGGCCGTGTTCGACTGCGTGGACACCGTAAAAATGTGCCTGCGTGTGTTCACGCCGATGATCGCCGCGATGAAGGCCTGCACCTGCAATATGTACCGCGCGGCGCAGCGCGGCTTCCTGAACGTGACCGATCTCGCGGACTACCTGACGAAAAAGGGGCTGCCCTTCCGCGCGGCCTATAAGATCGCCGGTCAGCTCGTGGCCTACTGCATCGAGCATACCACCGTACTCGAAGAGCTGCCGCTCACACTGCTCCGGCAGTACAGCGAGCGGTTCGGCGAGGACGTTTACGCCGCCATCGCGCTCACCAACTGCGTGACGGGCCGCACCTCGCTCGGCGGCACCTGCGTCGCGTCGGTCGAGGCGCAGATCGCCTCCGTCCGCGACTTCCTTGCCGGACAGACAGAGGCTGCAAAGCAGGCAAAGAACGGTTGACAACACGGAGGATCGGACTATAATAAGCGATAGTCAGCGGGCAATGTCTCCGCTTACGAATCAGAATTTGAAGGAGAGCTTTTTGAAACACATCATCCTATCACCGGAGCGTGTGGCCTGACCGGGAGGTCCGGCAAATCCAACACACGCCGTTCCTCCCGAAGGATTTCGCATGATCTTTCTTCCGGAGGAAACACCATGAACCGCGAAAACAAACGCAAGACCTTTGAAAAAGGCTACTACAAGACGCACGCCTGCAAGGATACCTTTACCTGCAAGGTCTGCGGCCGGCTCTGCACGCCGCAGAACGCCGGCAGCGACCACCGCAACCACTGTCCGAACTGCCTTTCCAGCCTGCACGTCGACATCGAGCCCGGCGATCGGGCGTCCGACTGCGGCGGCATCATGGAGCCAGTGGCTGTTTGGGTGCGCAGAGGCGGCGAATGGGCTATCATCCACCGCTGCAAGCGCTGCGGGGCGCTCAGCTCCAACCGCGTGGCGGCGGACGACAACCCGATGAAGCTCATGAGCATCGCCATGAAGCCGCTGTGCGAGCCGCCGTTCCCGCTCGACCGCATCGAGGAGATGACCGCACTCATGGGCGGCGACGGGCGGCTCCGCTGAAGCGGGAGCCAACGAAGGCCAAAACGCAGAGCAGTACCGAAACGGTGCCGCTCTGCTTTTCCTTTTTTGAAGAATTTTTGAATAATTGATAAAAATGGTTGACGGCCGGACGGCGGAGGACTATAATGACGCCCTGAAACAGAGAAAAAAGGAGGTCATGGTATTCTCACATTGTTTATCATCGGAATGGTCGTTCTGACCGTAAAGCTCGTGGCATTGACGCTCAGCGTCACCTGGGGACTGACCAAGACGATCCTGTTCGGCGTCGGCCTTCCGGTCATCCTGGCTGTGCTGTTCATCGCGGGGCTGACGGCCTTCGCCGTCCCGCTGCTGATCCTTGCGCTGCTGGGCGTATTTCTGCTGCCGCTTTTCGGCATCTGAGGAAGCGGCTGCCGCGGAGTGCATGGGATGCGGCAGCGCGTTTGTCCTGATTTTGTACAAAAGGGCGATTGACTTTATCGAGTAGAAGTGTTAAAGTTTCGCTATTATAAAAAGTGCGCGAGCGGGAAGGACGCAGGCTCTGCCGACACGGACAAATGAGAAAGGGAGCAGTGATACCATGCAGGAACTGAGCAGAAGAAACGAGCATTTTACCGACTCCGTCATCCGACGGATGACGCGCATCAGCATCGACTGCGGCGCGATCAACCTGGCGCAGGGCTTTCCTGATTTCGACCCGCCCAAGGCGATGACCGACCGACTGGAGGAGGTCAGTCGGCTCGGCCCGCACCAGTATCCCATCACGATGGGCGCGCCGAACTTCCGTCAGGCGCTCTCGCGTAAGTGTGAGCGCTTCATGGGCATGAAATACGATCCCGAGACCGAGATGGTCGTGACCATCGGCTCGACCGAGGCAATGGTGGACACCATTTTTGCACTCACGAATCCGGGCGACAAGATCGTGATGTTCTCTCCCTACTTTGAGAATTACCGCGCCCAGACCATCATGGCGGGCTGCGAGCCGGTGTTTGTGCCGCTCGTGCCGCCGGCCTTCGGCTTCGATCCCGAGGTGCTGGAGGACGCCTTCCGTCAGCATCCCAAGGCAATTTTGATCTGCAACCCCTCGAACCCGAGCGGCAAGGTCTTTACCTACGACGAGCTCAAACTCATCGCGGATCTCTGCATCCGATATGACGTTTACGCCATCATGGACGAGGTCTACGAGCACATCGTCTACGAGGGTCACAAGCACACCTATATGAGTACGCTCCCCGGGATGCGTGAGCGCACGGTCTGCTGCTCGAGCCTGTCCAAGACCTATTCCGTCACCGGCTGGCGTCTGGGCTACGCGCTTGCGCCGCAGAACATCATGGACCGCATCAAGCAGTATCACGACTTCAACACCGTCGGCGCGCCCTCGCCGCTGATGGAGGCCGCCGTCGTCGGGCTGGATATGCCCATGAGCTACTATGAGGAGTTCGGCGCGCACTACGCGCACATGAAGGCGCTCTTTACCGGCGGCATGAAGGAACTCGGCATTCCCTTTACCGACCCGCAGGGCACCTACTTCGTGCTGGCGGACATTTCCCCGTTCCTGAAGAAGGGGCAGTCCGACGTGGACTTCTGCGTGGAAATGGCGCAGAAGATCGGCGTGGGCGCCGTGCCGGGAAGCTCATTCTTCGACGAGGACGTGAACCACATCATTCGCCTGCACTTTGCCAAGAAGGACGAAACGCTCAACACCGCGCTCGAGCGCCTGAGCCATTTGAAGGACCTTGCGCGCTGATACATGAAAGTGAAAACGGACGCTGCGAAAAAAGCAGCGTCCGTTTTTTGACGGGATAGGGGCTTCAGTTTTTCAGGCTGTGCAGCGGCGCGGG
>OLQV01002015.1_pt1 | contig 14106 bp, 9 predicted proteins | sample 1672371 | NCBI WGS metagenome assembly OLQV01 (sample SAMEA3136676, study PRJEB25190) | human gut metagenome
AATATTTGAAGCGGTATGTAACATATTAAGTGTGTATGTAAGTTTTAAAGTGACGGATGTTTTTCTGGAAAAGAAAAGAAAACTGCCACGGATGGCAAATATTGTTTATGTGATCGTATGGCTTATTAATACAGTTGTTGCATTTGGTTTTCGAAATGCCATGGGAACTACGGTGAGTATGGTATTGCTTCTCTGGGCGGCAGAAGGTATATTGTATGAAGGAAGTATACTACAGAAAATAATGGCAGGTTGTTTTACAGTATTGCTGGGGCTTACCATAGAATTTATCATGTATTATTATCTGGGAGATTTTTCTTTGTTTTCCGAAGGGCGGGCAATGGGAACCATCACAGGGGCAATGGTCAATCTGCTCATAGCAATGGGAATAAGACAGGTGATATGTCGGCGAAGGGTTATGGAAACACAGAACTATTACTTTATGATTCTTGTATTAGCCGGAAATATTGTCTGGATATATGCTCTTGAGAGTGTATCCGGCGAAAATTCGCCAAAAACAGTATTATCACTGGCTATTATGATCGTTGTAGATCTTGGAATGTTCTATTTGTATGACCGTTTGGGAGAAGCTTATCAGGATAAAATGCAGCAACGGCTTTTAAAGGAACATATGATGGCCTATCAGGAGCAGATGCATATCATGCAGCAGAATCAGAAAAAGCTGGATTCTTTGCGGCATGACATGAAAAACCATATGTATCTTCTGCAGACATATCTTAATGAAGGAAGGTATGATAAGGCACAGGAATATGTAAATAAAATGAGTGAGCATTTGCAGACGGAGCATAAGTATGTGAATACGGGGAATCTGGAATTGGATATGATTTTGAATCATAAACTGGCAAAAGCGGAGGCAATGTCCTGTCAGATTCAGTCGCAGATTGTGATTCCGTGCCAGTTGCCAGTGGATGGATATGACTGGAATGTTTTGTTTGGAAATCTGTTGGACAATGCAATTGAGGCAATGGAGCAGATAAAAGATCGTTTTTTGGAGATTCGGATACAATACGACAGGGGAATTCTGGGTATACAGGTGAAAAATACGTTTGATGGAAAAGTCAATAAACAGGGAGAACGTTTACTGACAAGGAAGAAACAACAGGCATTGCATGGAATCGGTATGCAGAATATTTCAGATGTTGTAGACAAATACGGGGGATGGAAATCTATAAATATCGATGAAAATATATTTGAGGTTCAGATTGTGTTATATCTTTGAAAAAATCCCATGGTGTATGCTATGGGATTTTTAATGCAGATTTTGACGAAAATCAAACCAATTTTAACATGCAGAAAGAATAATGGGAAAAATGAAGTATAGTATACACAAGAGAGGGGAAATAGCCATGAAAAATATTTTAAAAATAATGCTTATGATGATTACAATTTATACGATAACAGGTTCTGCTGTGTATGCCGCGGAAATACCGGTTTCAGATCAGGATCAGTTAATAACGAGCCGTGATTGGACAGAAATCAGTAATTTACAGGATGAAATGAAAAAAGAAGAGCCGGATGCAACCATCGATTATGACAAGGCATTAAAAGTATATGTGGATTGTAATCTTATAAAATTGCAGACGGCAGATACGAAAAAACTCACAAGTGCTCTGGAAAGTGCAAATTATGTATGGGTCATTCCTTTTAAAATGGAAAAGACATATGGAATGTTTACCGTAGCCAAAGGACTTCCTTTGAGTGAAGAAGCAAAGTCTGTATTGACAAAAGCAGAACAGGAAGAAGTAAAAAATCATGCTGGAAAATGGATGATTACAGAGACAGCAGAACATACAGTGGAACCTTACTATGATATACTTCTGGAAAAACGAGAGGCATTATCGGACTGTACGAGAGTAGTACTGGTGGGAAGTCAACCGGGAATGAGACAGCCGGTTGCACTTGGGATGGATGATGAAACAGCACGTATCTGGATTTCGTTGGGGTATCAGTATCCGGTTATGGAGAAAATTCCGGAAACTCAAAATGTGGAAAGCGGTGTCTATTCATTTGATTCTGTAGCGGAGATTTCAGATACTTATATTGAAGATTCTGAGGTAAGTACAGGAGCTGGAGTACAGAGCAGAAGTTCGATGAAATATGTGGCTGGCATTGGAATTATAGTGATAGGAAGCATATTAATCCTTAGTGTTTTAAAGAAAAAGAAATTGGAGGATTATGAATGAAGAAAATCAGTCTGTACTTATTAATTTTTACAATGCTATATTGTCTGTGTGCGTGTGGAAAAAATTCTGATGCAAAATCAAACAGTAGAGAAGATGATGGCAGAAAAGAACAAAAGATAATCATATCATCAATTCAGGTTGCTTCAAATACGAAGGTTATGCGTGCAAAGGTGTTCCTTCCGAACGTAAAATCTTTGGAAGGAACAAATTATTGGTTAGGTGGGTTAGATACTACCAGTAAGGTGGATGTAATAGATACAGGTGATGGTATTCAGATCAATGTGTGCGGCTTTTATTCCGATGATACTGCGTGGAAAAATCCGAAAGTATATAAGGGATTTCAATCACCGGATAATTCAAATACGCCATTAAAAAATGTTTTGGTTAATGGAAAAGTTGTTCCAATGAAGGAGAAGATGTTAAAAGCGGATGTTAAGAAAACAAAAAAAACAATCCCTGTTGAAATTACACCTTATACGGTTAGTATTTGTCCCGTCAATGACTGGAGAGAAAAAGGGTGTTTTTATCATGTAGTTGCAACAACAAAAGACGGAAAGCAATATTCCATAGGAGAGTTACCTCTTACCGATGACAGAAAAGGAACTGAAAAAAAGAAACATCCTTTCATGGATGATACAGATCTTGAAGAGCTTGGAGATGGCTATGCATCTGCAAGTGAAATGAAATATTGTGGGGCTCGTTATATTTTCAATCAGAAGATTGATATCACACAGATAGAACAGATAGAAATAATAAAATATAAAATCAGCAGATGATATAGGTATAAAAACAGGTCATAAATTTGTTGACGATGATAGGAAACCATGTTAGGATGATGGTAGAGACTATCAATGAAGTGACAGGGGAATGAGTTTTTGACTCATCCCCCTGTTCTTATTATCAGGAGAAATGGATGAAAAAGAACAATCAGATGAAACCAGACAATGTAGCAAAACGTCTATGGGCATTTTTTATCGTGCTCACCATGTGTATTACCGTGCAGCCTGTCGTGCCGGCAAAGGCGCAGGAGGCTGTGCAGACAGCGGCAAGAACGATCTATACGGAATTTAAACATGGAAATTCTACTCGTTCCGGAGATGGAAGCTATGGAAATCCCTACAATTTATTTGAGGATGCCTATGCGGCTGCCGGCAATGGGGATGAAATCTCAATTTTGGGAAGTGGTGCTTTTTTAAATGCCGAGGCTGCGGAACCGTTTATTTTTGATAAAAGCGTGACCGTCAACGGAAATGGAAATACTTTTTCCAACCGTAAGGGGGGATTTATCCTGAATACGGATGTGACATTTAAAAACATTACGCTGCGGTTTTCCAATCGTCTGCACGATGCAATTTTTGCAAATGGGCATAAACTTGTTCTTGAGAATGTTACGTGCGACAGCGGATTCCGCTATGTAGATATCTTTGGCGGATCCCTTTATGAGAATGGAAAGAATATGGGGAATCATCCGGGATCAGAGGCACAGATTCTGATTACGGGGGGTGGTACCAATCTGGGGAATATTTATGCCGGTTCCATGAACGGAACATATGATGGTAAGACACAGATCGTGCTTGCGCACGTTTCCGGTACGCAAAATGGAGAAATCTATGCATCCGGTGCCATTGAACCATATGTAAATCAGGATGACTGGTTTTCCACGCAGGAGCCGGATCCACCGGCAGCGGATGGACAATATACGGTTTCCGGCGATGTGGAAATTTCACTTACCGGTTCCGATACGAAACAGGTGTACGGAGTATCTGAAAATCACGCAGGGAAGACATTTCTGACCATGGATACCGACCAGTCCTATACCGGAATTCCAGGTATAAGCAAAGTAGGAAACCTCACAGTAAAGGGCGGTGGAACATTTGCACCGGCAGCGTTGGACAGCTGTACGGTCAGGCTGGAAGGGGCAAGTGCGATTGATCTTTCCCAGATGGAAACTCCACAGGTACATTCGATTGTGAGTGCGGATTCAGCAGGAAACCGACTGATCTTAGGAAAAGAACAGACGCTGAATGTTACAGATACCATTACGGGTGCACTTACATTTGAAACCCTAAATGGAAGAAATGGAAAATCCGGAATTGCGAAGTATGGTCATACCTATCTGGAACTTGGAAGGGCTGCGGATACGGCGGTTTCTTTTACACCGACAGACGGACAGGCGGGAATGACACTGGAACGGACATCGTCTGGAAACGGAGAAATCTGGAAAACCAGTGAGTTGTCAGGGAATGAACCGGTTGCGGTAAAAAATATGACCATAAAAAATCCGGTAATTACTACAACGGTTTCGGAGATTTCAAAAGTCGGTGAGTATAAAAATAAGGATCCAAAACCATATCTGGCAGAGGTAGCCTGGCTGGAGCAAACGGATGAGTATGATCGGGATCTAGGGGTTGTTCCGATGGAATATGAAGTAACATTTAACGGGAAAACACTTTCTTCAGAGACGGTTACGAATGATGAAGGTAGTTTTATTTGTATTCCGAATTTTAATTTGATGTTCGAAACGGGAATAGAGAAGAATGCGATCACACCCATGTGCTATCGCACGGCTGAGAGTTCTACGGTAAAAGAAGGAACCTACTATATCACAATCCGTCCATTTTCAGCAGATGAACAGATCGAACAGAACGTAATTCTGATTGTAAACAAAGATCCGGATACATCCGGTTCGACGGCTACTTCAAAGGAAACAACCACTACGATAAATGGATTACCAACGGCCGTGTCCATGCAGGATGAACTGAATCTTACCGTGCAGACGGTCTATACAGATAGCAACTTACAGGGAAAGAACGTGCCGTCTGCTGGTTTTTCGGTATACATTAACCAGACCCCTTATGAAGTATCCGGCATCACGCTTCAAAACGGAGTGGCAGCCATAAAGATTTCGGTTTCAGAGGCAAACGGATTTCATATGGGAGAAAATGCAATTACAGTTTCTTATGCAGGAGCAGCCAATGAAAAATACAGGGCACTTCCTTCCCAGGCAAACGAAACCGTGTCGGTAAATCCAATTGCCGTAAAGATGCAGTATGATACCATCCAGCAGACAGCTGCATACACAGGGCTGAAACAGAGCTGCTTTGTTTCCACGGTAAATGTAGTCCGAACGGACAACGGACAGACGGTAGATTCGCAGGTAAAGCCTGAAGTTTTCTATCGGCAGGATGGGAAAAATGTTGTTCCGGTGCAGCCGGGCAGCTATGAGGTCTGGTTTAAAGTAACTGGGAACCAGTACGATGTGATAGCGGAAAAAGTCGGAACCTTTACCATTACAGCGGCGAAACCATCGATTCGTCTTACGGCAGAGACAGAAAACGGTAATTCCGTACATCTGTATGCAAAGGTAGATGGAGTTCGAAATGGCAGTATTCCGCTTGGTTCGATTTCTTTTTATCAGGACGGAACCATAATAAAGGCACAGGAAAAACTTGTATATGGGGAAGCCGATACGGTTGTATCAGGCTTAAAACGTGGCGGTTCTTATCAGTTTAAGGCAGTATATGAGCCGGATGATAAGGATGGACAGACTTATTACGAAACAGTGACAAGTGAAGCCGCGACCGTTACAATCAAAGAGGACAGTTCCACCGGAGGAAGTGGAACAACCGGAGGCGGCTCATCTTCTGGAGGCGGTTCATCTTCCGGAGGCGATGGAACAACCGGAGGCGGCTCATCCACCGGAGGCGGTGGAACAACCGGAGGCGGCTCATCTTCCGGAGGAAGTGGAACGACCGGAGGCGGCTCATCTTCCGGAGGTGGTGGAGGAAATACTTCGAGTGGTGACACAGCCGGAGGGGGAACACCATCCAACGGAAACAAAACCGATGCAGAAACACCGTCTAACGGAAATACAGCTGGTACACAAACACCGTCCGATGGAAACGCGGCCGGACAAAATACACCAACCGTGACCGTTACCGGAACCCAGAAAAATAAAGCCATCAAAACAACGGTGACCGCTGATCTGATAAAACAAACCATGGAAGAAAACAATGGAAAACACACAGATGTGACGATCCGGGTCACCGATCCGGCTGGCAACATAAGCTATACACTGACCGTAAATACAGCAGACATACAGACCGGAAACAAGCTGTATGTGTGTGCAAAAGATCAAAAGACAGGTGCCTATGTCCTTGTAAACGACAAGAGTTATACGGTTACAAAAGCCGGAAATGTGAATTTTTCAGCAGATTCCAATAAGGATTATGTCCTTATGGATCAGAAAGATATGGATCAGGTCACAACGAAAATATTAAAAACGGTTACATTGAAGAATAAAACCGTTCAGGTGAAGAAGGGAAAACAAAAGAAGGTTTCTCTGGCAGCCACCTTAAATATGGACAATGTAAAAAGCATTTCTTATCAGAGCAATAACAAAAAAATTGCATCTGTAAACAAGAAGGGTACCATAAAATCGAACAAAAAAGGAACTGCGTCCATTCGCGTGACAGTAACCTTAAACAATGGAAAGACCAAAGTTTTAAAATTAAAAGTCAAAGTCAAATAGCAGATGCAGGAAAAGACAAAACCCCGGAAATAAATATCCGGGGTTTTTGTTTTACCTAGAGAGAAAGTGCACACTGATCAATTTTTTCCAATTCTTCCTCCGTAAACGGAGCAGAGTTTAACACTTTCAGATTTTCAAGAATCTGTGCCGGGCGGGAAGCTCCGATCAGAACGGAAGTGACCACACCGTCACGGATGACCCATTTGAGTGCCATCTGTGCAAGGCTTTCACCACGGGCAGCCGCAATCTCATTCAGGCTCCGGATACTTGCCATCCGCTTTTCATCAAACTGATCCGCATGCAGGAAACGTCCGTCCGTGTTGACACGGCTGTCTTTTGGAATACCGTTTAGATAGCGGTCGGTCAGCATACCCTGCGCGAGCGGGCTGAAAGAAATAATTCCTTTCTTCCCATCTGCCGCGGCCTGTTTTAAACCGTTTTCTTCAATGGTACGGTTAAAGATATTGTAGGAATTCTGGTTGATAATAAACGGGCAGTGCAGATCTTCTAAGATGGCAGCCGCGCGTTTCATCGTTTCCCCGTCGTAGTTGGACAGACCGACATACAGTGCTTTTCCGCTTCGCACGATCTGGTCGAGTGCACCCATGGTTTCCTCCAGCGGTGTATCCGGATCCATGCGGTGGTGATAGAAAATATCCACATAGTCCAGACCGAGCCGTTTTAAGCTCTGGTCAAGGCTGGCAATCAGGTACTTGCGGCTGCCCCAGTTTCCATAAGGTCCCGGCCACATGTCAAAACCGGCTTTGGAACTGATGATCAGTTCATCGCGGTAGGAAGAAAGTTCTTCCCGAAGGATCTTCCCGAGATTTTCCTCCGCACTGCCCGGCTGCGGTCCATAGTTGTTTGCCAGATCAAAATGTGTGATCCCGTGGTCAAATGCCGTAAAGCACATCTGTCTCATATTTTCATAAACACCGGTATCTCCGAAATTGTGCCAGAAGCCCAAAGATACTTCCGGCAGCATCAGTCCGCTGTCGCCGCAGCGGTGGTATTTCATGGTTTCGTAACGTGATTCATTTGCGTGATACATAAGAAATCCTCCTTAGTTTGTAAAAAATTTATCATAAATGCCAAATCCAAAGATAAAAAGCACAATCAGCGGCAGAATATAGGTAATGTAGCCGCGCATCCAGTTTTTAATTTTTAATCCTTTTCCGGTATTGGCTTCGGTTGTGTAGTTTTTCCAGCCCCAGCCGTAGCGGCTTGTGCAAAACAGCAGATATACCAGGGAACCGAGAGGCAGGAACAGGTTGCTTACCAGAAAATCTTCCAGGTCAAGCACAGACCCGCCAAAGATTGAAAAACCTTTCCAGTTCCATACATTGTATCCGAGTACACATGGCAGGGAGAGTACAATGATCAGTACCAGATTAACGGCACAGGATTTCTGGCGGCTGCATCCGGTCAGTTCCATACCGCAGGAGATGATGTTCTCAAATACTGCCAGGATTGTGGAAAACGCTGCAAAAAACATAAACAAAAAGAACAGGCTTCCCCAGAGTCTGCCAAGCGGAATATGGTTAAAAATATTCGGCAGGGTGATAAAAATCAGGCTTGGTCCGGAAGTCTGGTCAACATGGAACGTAAAGCATGCCGGAAAAATGATAAGTCCGGAGGTGATAGCAACAAACGTATCCAGAATGGCAATATTTACCGATTCACCAAGCAGAGAGCGTTCCTTTCCGATATAACTTCCCCAAATTGCCATCGCGCCGATTCCAAGGCTTAACGTGAAAAATGCCTGGTTCATGGCACCCGTAATGGTTTTTGCAATACCGATCTGTTTCATCCGTTCAAAGTCCGGGATCAGATAAAAGGCAAGGCCTTCTTTTGCACCATCCATAAAAAAGCTGTTGACCGCCAGAATGATCATGATGATAAGCAAAGAAGTCATCATGACCTTTGTTACTTTTTCCAGACCGTTCTGCAGTCCACGGGAGCAGACAAATACGCCGGCGCAAACAACTACCACCATCCAGAAGCCCATGGTCAGAGGTTTGCTCAGCATTGTGGTAAACTGTCCGGATACACCGTCGGCATCCAGTCCCTGAAACTGTCCGGTGACCGTCATATAAAAATAATGAAGCATCCAGCCGGTGACCGTTGTATAAAACATCATAAGAAGATAGCAGCCGATCAATGTGATAATCCCGTGGATATGCCATTTCTGTCCGGGTTTTTCCAGTGCATGGTAGGCTTTGACCGGACTTTTCTGGCTGGCACGCCCAACCGCAAATTCCATCGTCATGATCGGGAGTCCGAGAATAATCAGAAACAACAGATAAAACAGCACAAAGGCACCGCCTCCGCCCTGTCCGGCAGTGTATGGAAATTTCCATACGTTTCCGATTCCGATCGCACATCCGGCTGACAGGAGAATGAATCCCAGACGGGATTTTAATTTTTCTCGTTCTTCCATAAAATAATCCACCTTTTTGTAAACATTGTATAAAATACAAACGAAATTATACAATCTGTTGTGAGAAGTTTCAACCCTTTTTGACGAAATTTTACCAGGTATGTGTTGTATTTTTTTACAGATACTAGAGGAGAAGGTTGCGGAGTGTTCATGTTCTGCAATCAACAAGATTATCTTATGGAAAGAAAGAGGTATAAACCATGGTTTTAACAGAAAAAGAGATGGCTACAATTGAGGATCTGCACACACAGGAACTTTCCTGCGTGGAGAAGTACAAACGTTACGGACAGGAAGCAAAGGACCCGGTGCTTCGGGATTTGTTTGCCGATCTGGAAAAAAAGGAGCAAAAGCATGTGGAGTCTCTGGAACAGGTCATGAAAGGCAGTGTCCCGTCCTGCAACGTCAATGACAGGGATGGAAAGATGTATGAGCCAAAGGCAACATATGATTCCATGACCAATCCGGAAGATAAGAAAAACGATAATTTCCTTGCTACAGACAGCATTGGTTCTGAAAAAATGGTGTCCGGAACGTATAATACCGATGTGTTTGCATTCGGGGATTCCGATGTGCGCAAACTTCTGGCAGATATCCAGGTGGAAGAACAAAACCACGCGGAGATGCTCTATAAATATAAAACCGTAAACGGCATGGCATAGGCCGTCATGTGGAGTGGATGTCCCAAAGCATCCACTCTTTTTGTTTTTACAAAAGGATTACAGAAACCGGATAGTACATCTTACATAACCCGTTTATTATAAATTCTGTAATAAATCTTACAGATTTCACAAGGAGAACAAAAGAATTATGAGAAAAAATGTGATGAAACTTACAGCAGGAGTTCTCTCCACCGCTGTATTGGCAGGAATGTTTGCCACTGGTATCCCGACAAAGATTGCAGCAGCAACGGAACACTGGAATGATGCTTCCCGGGAGTCTACAGACTGGAGCAACTGGAAAAAGAACTGGGCTGCTTATAGCAGTGAGTATGAACATGTATCACTGACTCCGGGTGCGGATGAGACAAAATTAAATTATGCATGGTACAGCAAAACGGCTGAGACTCCAAAGGTGAGAATCTCTACCAGACAGAATATGGATGGTGCGACAGAGTTCACCGGAGCGCAGACCGAAGCTGTGACCATAGATACCACGAAATATTTTTCCAATAAAGTAACCGTAAGCGGTCTCAAAGAAAATACCAGCTATTATTATCAGGTATTTCAGGATGGAAAGTGGCAGGATACACAAAACTATACCACACAGGCATTTGATGAATTTTCTTTTCTGTATGTCGGAGATCCGCAGATCGGGGCTTCCAAAGGCCAGACCAGCAGTGAGAGTGAAAAGATGGAAAATGCAGGAAATGTTGTAACTTCTGCACCGGAAAAAAATCTTGCAGCAAGAAATGACAGCTATAACTGGAACAACGTATTAAATGAAGCACTCGAGGATCATTCCGATGTAAGTTTTCTTGTGTCCGCAGGAGATCAGGTGAACTACGGAAGCAACGAGCGGGAATATGCAGGATATCTTGGGGCAGAGGCACTGACTTCCCTTCCGGTAGCAACGACCATTGGTAACCACGACAGTGTTTCGAATCAGTACAGCCTGCATTTTAATAATCCAAATGCTTTTTCCGATACCGATACCAATTATGTACAGGGAAAGACAAAGGCAGGAACCGATTACTATTATCGTTATGGAAATGTCCTGTTCATTGTTCTTGACACAAACAACTATAACTGTGCAACGCATGAGAATGTCATGAAAAAAGCAATCAATGAGAATAAAGATGCCAAATGGCGTATTGCGGTATTCCATCAGGATATTTACGGCAGTGGTTACGACCATTCCGATTCCGATGGTATGGTGCTTCGTACACAGCTTACTCCACTGATGGATAAGTATAAGATTGATGTGGTGATGCAGGGACATGATCATACCTATTCCAGAACCTTCCAGCTTGAGGGGGATGGAAAGGATCATACTTCTTACAGCACTTATGGATACAAATCTGTAGAGGAAGCTGAAAAAGACAGTGATTATCAGGCACAGAATAACTGCTATGAAATCGTAAACAAGACCGTTGGCGGAACCGTTACCAATCCGGAAGGAACCGTATATTTAGAGGCAAACTCTGCAACAGGCTCAAAATTCTATAACCTGATTGCTTCCAAACAGGACTTCATTTCTGAGAGAAGCCAGACCTGGACACCAACCTATTCCGTCGTAAAAGTAACGGACAAAAAGTTTTCTGTAACAACTTATGATGCAACGACCAGAAAACAGTTACAGGGATCTACTACATATACGATCGTAAAAGATGCGGTAAAGCAGACCATTCAGGCGAAGAACTCTTACAAAAAAACCGTAGGAGACAAAGCCTTTTCCTTAAATGCAAAAGCAAAAACACCGCTTACCTATACCTCTTCCGACAAAAAGATTGCAACTATTGATAAGAACGGAAAAGTTACCGTAAAAAAGGCCGGAAAGGTTACAATTACGGTGAAGGCAGCAGCAACCAGCCAGTATCAGGCAGCAGGAAAAACAATTACGATTACTGTTACAAAGAAAGCAGTAAAGAAAGCAGCTAAATAATAATGAAGAAAAACTGGAAAAAAGTTTTAGTGGGAACCCTTTGTCTGGTGGGGTTCCTACTGTTATTAGTCAAAGGAAACCAGTTCGAAAAAGTATCCCTGATTTCCACGGAAGGGCAAAGCTATGAGAAAGCAGTCGTGACAAAGATCACGAAAGATAATCTGGCAGAAGATGGAAACCGATACGGGACACAGGAGGTGCGCGTACAGGTTAAATCCGGAGCATATGCAGGGGAAGAGCTTGATGCCGTCAATCCAAGCGGTTCCTTGTTTGGCATGGAGAACTGTGAAGTTGGTTCGCGCGTAATTGTCATTGTCAGTTCCACAGATGATAATGCTGTCGTTACGGTATACAGCAAAGACCGTACTATGGCAATTTATCTGTTTGTACTTTTTTTCTGTCTGGTGATATGTATTATAGGTGGGAAAAAAGGAGTCAAAGCCATTGCAAGTCTGGCATTTACCGGTGTGTGTATTGTTTATCTGATGTTTCCGCTGATGTACCGGGGTATTTCACCGATCGGTATTACCATTGTTGTTGTCATTCTCTCGACATTGCTGACCCTGTGGCTTTTGGGCGGAGTCTCTAAAAAGACGGTATCTGCAGTGGTGGGAACGGTCAGCGGTGTGGTTGTGGCAGCCGTAGCCGCAGTTGTGTTTGGAAAAGCCGCAGGCATTACCGGGTATAATGTGTCTGATATCGAAACGTTGAATTATGTGGCACAGAATACACACATAAAAATAGGACAGCTTCTGTTTTCGGGAATCATTATAGCCGCACTTGGGGCAACCATGGATGTTGGCATGTCAATTGCATCCACGATTCAGGAACTGCACGAACGCAGTCCGCAGCTGGGGACAAAAGAGTTGTTTGTGTCGGGAATCCGTGTGGGGCGCGATATGATGGGAACCATGGCAAATACACTGATTTTTGCCTATGTCGGTGGTTCGTTGTCTACGCTCGTTGTCAATTATGCATACAATCTGAGTTATAATCAGCTGATCAATTCTTATGTAATCGGAACAGAAATCATGCAGGGACTTTCGGGAACTCTTGGGGTTGTGCTGACCGTACCGATTACCGCAGCTGTAGCGGCAGTGCTTATCGGAAAGAAAAAGATAGTAAAAGAACCATTGATGCAGGACATTTATGATGGCTCAGATGATTATGAAGAACCGGAAACAGACGGTGAATACGGGGAAGATGTTTAAATGGGACATATGTGAAAAAAGTTATGAGAGATGTCCCGAACCTAAAAGAAAGTGGGACATATGTGAAAAAAGTATGTGATATGTCCCAAAAGAATAGAGATGAGGGACATATATCAAGAAAGTATATGAATATGTCCCGATGGCGGTGATAAGTGGGACATAGTTGGAAAAATATATCATATATGTCCCAACACACGATGCAAGTGGGACATAATCAATCTTTTATTTTCTATATGTCCACTATCAATTTGGAAAGTGATAGAATACTTGATTTTTTTAAAAAACACATGCAAATCTGTTTGTTAAAAAATGGTCTGGAAAATTCAATTCCGAAACAATCCCAGCGTATTAAAAATATATTGACATTTACGAACTTTACGCTATAATAGAATCAAACATATGAACAAATGCTCATATGAAAGAATGATAAAATGAAAAAGGAAAGTATGGAGGAAACCGACGATGAAGAAAACTTACAAAATTGATGTGGATTGTGCAAACTGTGCAAATAAAATGGAGGAAGCTGCAAAAGCTACTACCGGAGTAAAGGATGCAACTGTAAATTTCATGACACTGAAGATGAACGTAGAATTTGAAGAGGGTGCAGATGCAAAAGCGGTTATGCAGGATGTGTTAAAGAATTGTAAGAAAGTGGAAGATGATTGTGAGATCTTTCTTTAAATCCGGCTTTTTCCATAGGTATCAGTCAGATTGGAGGACACCATGAATAAAAAGCAGAAAAAAGTATTGAAACGAATTATTGTGGCAGCAGTGCTTCTGGTTATCATCGGGATTGCAGGAAGCGTTGTTTCCATACCAAAGTGGCTGGAGTTTCTTTTCTATCTGGTTCCGTATTTTGTGATCGGTTATGATATTCTGCGGAAAGCCTGGAAGGGAATCTGCAACAGGCAGATGTTTGATGAAAATTTTCTGATGGCAGTGGCAACCATCGGAGCGATCGCCCTCGGTGATTACAAAGAGGGCGTTGCAGTTATGCTGTTTTATCAGATCGGAGAGCTGTTCCAGAGTTATGCAGTCGGTAAGAGCCGCCGGAATATCAGTGATCTGATGGATATCCGGCCGGATTATGCAAATATTGAAACAGACGGTCAGATGGAAAAA
>OLQV01002025.1_pt1 | contig 14048 bp, 12 predicted proteins | sample 1672371 | NCBI WGS metagenome assembly OLQV01 (sample SAMEA3136676, study PRJEB25190) | human gut metagenome
AAGGAACGCAGGGCACCGGCCCGTTCATAGGCGGTCTGCAGATATTCTTCCTTCTCCTGGCCCACCACAAGTCCGTTTTCTACAGCTTCCAGATAGCCTGTCAGGGAGGCAAGCGGTGTCTTGATGTCATGGGAAAGATTGGTGATCAGCTGTTTATAGGCCTGCTCGTGGCGCTTCTGTTGGATAGCGCTCTGCTGGTTTTGCTGTACGATCTTGTTGATGCCGTAGCCAATGGATCGAATCGCTTGAGGACCGCGGGTTACGATCCTGCGGTTCAGGTTTCCGGCTCCGATATCTTCCAGGGTTTTCTGGATTTCCAGAAGCTCCCGGTGCCAGAGAAAAAGCGTTGCAGCAAGCCAAAGGGCCAGCGCCACACACAAAATACAAATTACGGACAGCATAGATCTTCTCCCTTATGCCTTTTCATTGAAGCGATAGCCCACGCCATACACCGTCAGTACATAAAAGGGGTGCTCGGGATCAGGCTCAATCTTTTTGCGCAGCTTGCTGATGATCGACATAATATTGCCGTCATCCTGGTAATAAGGCTCTTTCCAGATATTCTGATAGATTTGCTGTTTGGTAAAGATGCGTCCCTTGTGCTGGGCCAGAAAGAGGAGAATGTCAAATTCTCTGGCGGTCAGAGATACCGGCTCTCCTTGTACTTCCACCGAATGAGCTGACGGGTCGATGGTCATATCGTGAAAACGAAGGCGCTGATTCTCTTCATGGTGGGGATTGAACTTCGTATACCGGCGTACCAGAGAGTTCACCCGGGCCGTCAATTCTGCCAGGCCGAAGGGCTTTGTCAGATAGTCATCCGCACCGTTCTGCAGTCCGGTAACCTTATCTTCTTCCTGATCTTTGGCGGTAAGCATCAGGATCGGCACGTTGCTCACAGCCCGAACCTTTTCCAGAACGCTGTATCCATCCATGCCGGGAAGCATGATGTCCAGAATGATCAGGACACAGTCGCTCTGATTCTGATAGAAGAAGGAAAGGGCATCCTCCCCGCGCAGAAAAGTATATACGGGAACCTGCTCCGTTTCGATACACTTCTTCACCAGTTTGCACAGTGCTTCGTCATCGTCGATCGTCAGAATATATTTCATGGGTCCGTCCTCAGTCTGGAAGTTCGTAAACACAGCCATAGGAGGCTATTGTATGTATTGTATCACGTTCCGGGCTTTGAGAAAATTTCGGAATCAGCCTTTTCTCTGTTTTGAGGGAAAAACAAGATTTCATTAAGATTCTGATAAGGCGAAAGTAAGATTTTGGGCGTATACTGAACACAAGTTCCAAGAAATCTCCCTCACCAGAACAAGGAAAAGAGGTTTACCATGAAAGAATCCTATGCCATTGAAACCCGGCACCTGACCAAAAGATACGGGGAACAGGTCGCTGTCAACGATGTCTGCCTGCACGTTCCCAAAGGCCATATTTATGGCCTGCTGGGACGGAATGGAGCCGGGAAAACCAGCATTATGAAATTGATTTTACAGCTGATGCCGGCTACCTCAGGCGAAACGCTGCTGTTTGGAGAGCCAGTGAAGTGCAGAGAGCGCAGTGTCTTTCAGCGTATTGGTGCCATCATCGAAACACCTGGTTTCTATCCCAATCTGACAGGGACCGAAAATCTGGAAATCTTCGCCAAGCTGCGGGGAACGATCCGCCCTGATGCAGTGGAGCACGCCTTGCAGGTGGTGGGATTGCCCTATAAGGACAAAAAGCTCTTTGGGGAGTATTCTTTGGGTATGAAACAGCGGTTGGGGATTGCCAACGCCATTATGCATGACCCGGAACTGCTGATCCTGGATGAGCCTACCAATGGCCTGGACCCTATCGGCATTGCGGAGGTACGGGCCTTTATCCGCTCCCTCAGCGAAAAAGAAGGAAAGACCATCCTGGTCTCCAGCCATATCCTTTCGGAAATTTCCATGTTGGCCGATGACATCGGCATTCTGGACCACGGTGTTTTGCTGGAAGAGGAAACGATGGAAGAAAAGAAAAACCAGAAATATATTCTGCTGCAGGTGTCCGATACAGCGGCAACGGCCCGCATTCTGGAACAGCAGATGGCTCTGCAGGTCGGGGAATACTCCATTCAGGATACAACCAGCGTCAAAATATTTAAAACCACCATCGACCGGGAGGCACTTGTGCGGGAGCTCACGTTGCAGGGCGTGGGGCTTTCGGGACTGGCAGAAAAAGACGATACGCTGGAAGACTATTTCAAGAAAATCACGGGAGGCGAAGGCATTGCTTAATGTGGTGCGCGTCGAGTTTTCCAAACTGCGGCGCTGGAAACTTTTACGGGTCCTGCCGCTGCTCTCTCTGGTGCTGCCGGCGATTACCTTCTCCTACTTTGCCACCCATCCCGATTATCTGACGGATATGGGGTTGTACAAGCAGGCGCTGTTTTCCTTTAATATTTTCCTGATTCTGCCTGCCATCCTGGGCGTTTTGGCATCTATGCTGGTATATAATGAGCAGCGCTGTGACGTATTGAAACAACTGTGGATCATCCCTGTGAGCAAGGGAGGCTATCTCTTTGCCAAGTGGGTGGTCGTTCTGACGGCTTCCCTTGCTTTTATGATGCTGGCGGTGGGCTTTACCTTTGCATTCGGGCTGGCCTTCGGGTTCCTTTCCTGGAACGGAGAAATGATGGCATTCATTCTGTATAAGGGAATCGAAGCCGCAGTTTTGGAAGCGGTGGCGGTTATCCCGATTCTGGCGCTGGCGGTATCGCACAAGGGGTACCTACTGCCTTGCTGCGCAGCGATTGTCTATGCTTTTCTGGGCTTTATCGTGGCCCAGACGAACCCGTACCTGATTCCCTCGGCCTGTGCTATCCTTTGTATTTCAAGAGATCTGCCCAATATAATAATGCCCTGTGCCTATCAGCCGATTTTTGCCGTACTCTGTTTTGGAGGATGGGCAGTAGCTTCTGGATTCTACTCCTATCATGGACTTTCGGAAAAGTGAGGAAAACACAATGCAGGTTATGATTTGGACAGAATTGAAAAAACTTCGCCGTTCCCGTATGCTGCTTGTGGCACTGTTTGGGCTCTGTATGGTACTGGTCATTGTGACAGCCCAGGGCTTTTTCGCCGGAGGAAATGAAGCGTATGGCATGGAACCGGAATGGTATCTGACCGGAGTACAGTCCCTGGGAACGATGTATGCGTTGCCGGGCATCATCGCGCTGTTTGGCAGCTATATCATTTGCCGGGAGAGCCAGGAAGATGTGCTGAAGTCCCTTTTGCTCATTCCGGTCAATATGGGCAAGATGGTAGTGGCTAAGGTCATGGTGATTCTGGTTTTCAGCGTGGGAACCTATCTTGTGCTGTTTCTGGCAGCCTTTGCTGTGGAAATGGCTTTTCACGCCCAGGTCCTTACGGCAGCGATTTTTTGGCACTATCTCAAAATCTATCTGGTGGATGGAATTTGCGTTTTCTTCGCAGTGTTGCCCATTATCTGTTTCATTACCGAAAAGAAGCTGGATTACTGGCTCAGCCTTTTGGCAGCGGAAGTTTACTCGTTCATCACGATCTTCGTGGGAAACCTGGGAACCATATCCAAACTGTATCCGGTGGTAGCTGCGTTCACGCTTTCCGGGTATTATGAATCCACTCCGGCGGAAATCCTGCTCAGTGTGATTTCGATGGCCTTGTGCGGTACGATATCCGGCATCCTGATTTATCGGCTGAGCAAAAGGGACGCTTTGCAGTAAAGTCGCTGTATCGGGTGCTTTCGGAATCCTAAGTGGACAATACTTCTTGCAATAAATCTAAAATTCGATTATACTTGAATTGACGAATTTTGCAGGAGGTCTTTCCATGGATGTATCCGTAGGCACCCGACTGCGCGTTTTACGCAAGGACGCGGGGCTGACCCAGGCCCAGCTGGCGGCACTGGCCGGCACCAATCAGGCGGCCATCAATCGGTACGAAACCGACCGGGCAGCGGCGCCCTACCGTATCCTGGTCTGGTATGCCACCTATTTTAATGTATCGCTGGATTATATCTTCGGCCTGTGCGAGGACCCCCGCGGACGGTATGTCTGCGTCACGCCGGAGGGAGCGCAGGAAGTGGCGCAGCGCAAACCGGATTGGAGCGAGTTTGTGGAAGCCTGCTTCACGCCGGGCAGTGAGATGAACCGCCGCCTGAAACAGATGATCCTCAATATGGGAGAAGAGGAGAAGCACAAGTAAGGAGGTGCACGCCATGAATGCCGTGATCTATGCCCGTTACAGCAGCGACAACCAACGGGAAGAATCCATCGAGGGCCAGCTGCGGGAATGCAAGGAGTATGCCGACCAGAACGGCATCACCGTGGTGCGAACTTACATTGACCGGGCACTGTCCGCCAAGACCGACAGCCGTCCGCAGTTCCAGCAGATGATCCACGACAGCGCCACCCACACCTTTGAAGCGGTGCTGGTGTGGAAGCTGGACCGCTTTTCCCGCAACCGGTACGACTCGGCCCATTATAAGCGCATCCTCAAAAACAACCGGGTCCATGCGGTGTCGGTGACGGAACCCATCTCCAACACGCCGGAAGGCATCATGCTGGAAAGCCTTCTGGAAGGCATGGCCGAGTACTATTCGGCGGAGCTGGCCGAGAAGGTCAGCCGTGGTCACAAGGAAAATGCACTCAAGGCCAAGTTCAACGGCGGCCCGGTGCCGCTGGGGTACTGCATCGACAGTGAGCATCATTACCAGATCGACCCGGCCACCGCACCGGTGGTGCAGGAAGCGTTCCAGCGGTACGCGGCGGGAGAGAGCATCCGCAGCATCATCGAATCGCTGAACGCCCGGGGCATCCGCAACAGCCGGGGCAAGGTCTCGGCCATCCTCTCCATCAACTACGATATCTCCAAGCTCCTGATGGTGGAAAACGCCGTCAGCGAGCTCATCTCCGTCCAGAGCCCGCCCCAGACCGAGCCGGAGAAGATCGTCAATATCTCCAGCCTTCTCGACGATCTCATCGCCCAGTCCGTGGCCCTTGTCGGCAAGCCCGTGGCCCTTATGACCAAGGACGACAAGATCCGGGCCATCCGCTTCCTCAACGACAGCGGGGCCTTCCTCGTCACCAAGTCCGGCGACAAGGTGGCGAAGTATTTTGGGATCTCCAAGTACACACTGTATTCCTATATCGACATCAAATCCAAACAAACGGGAGGAAAAGAAGAGACATGATCGATTTCTCTGTCCAGAAGACCGGCCTGGAGCACAACATCCAGAAGGCCCGGGAGAACCACATCATCATCCCCACCATCGCCCAGATGCAGCACCCCGAGACCATCCCCGGCAAGATCCAGGACCAGCTGAAAAACGTCGGCCTCTGGGACATCAACCCCCTGAACCTTTTCCGCATCACCTGGAAGAATGAGGCCAAGGAGTTCGGCGGTCTCTATCAGGCCGTGCCCAACTACATCGAGTTCCCCTCTGAGCTCACCGGCGTGCCCTGCCGCATCGTCGCCATGGTGGGCAAGTGGTTCCCCACCGGCTGCCACAAGGTGGGCGCCTCCTTCGGCTGCCTTGCTCCCCGTCTCGTGACCGGTCAGTTCGACGCCACCTATCACAAGGCCGTCTGGCCCTCTACCGGCAACTACTGCCGCGGCGGCGCCTTCAACTCCAAGCTCCTGGCCTGCCAGAGCGTGGCCATCCTCCCCGCCGAGATGAGCAAGGAGCGCTTTGAGTGGCTGCGCACCATCGCCGGCGAGGTCATCGCCACCCCCGGCTGCGAGTCCAACGTCAAGGAGATCTTCGACAAGACCAATGAGCTCAAGCAGGATCCCCAGTACATGATCTTCAACCAGTTCGAGGAGATGGGCAATCCCCTCTGGCACTACAACGTGACGGGCAACGCCCTGGCGGACGTCTTTGAAGCCATCAAGCGCCCCGGCGATCACTTTGCCGGTGCCTGCTTCACCTCCGGCTCCGCCGGCACCCTCTCCACCGGCGACCGGCTGAAGGACCTCTATCCCACCCTGAAGCTGGCCGTGGGCGAGGCCCTGCAGTGCCCCACCATCCTGGAGAATGGCTTCGGCGGCCACCGCATCGAGGGCATCGGCGACAAGCACATCCCCTGGATCCACAACGTGAAGAACACCGACATGGCCATCGCCATCGACGATGAGGACAGCCAGCGCCTGCTGCGCCTGTTCAACACCAAGGAAGGCCAGAAGTACCTCAAGGAAGAGCTCAAGCTCTCCGACGAGCTGATCGAGAAGCTGACCTGGCTCGGCATCTCCGGCATCGCGAATGTCCTTTGCTGCATCAAGATGGCGAAGTATTATGAGCTGACCGAGAACGATGTCGTCGGCACGGTTCTGACCGACTCCGCCGCGATGTATCAGTCCCGCATCGAGGAGCTCAACGAGATGCACGGCGCGTACAACGTCGAGGAAGCCAAGCTCGACCACAACCTCCACATGCTCGGCCTCAAGACCGACAACCTGATGGAGCTGACCTACACCGACCGCAAGCGCATCCACAACCTCAAGTATTACACCTGGGTCGAGCAGCAGGCCCGCGACGTCAAGGACCTCAACGCGCTCTGGTACGACACCAAGGGCACCTGGGACGCCGTTCACGCGCAGGCTGCCGAGCTCGATGAGCTCATCAACGAGTTCAATGAGGCCACCGGCCTTCTCAAGGCGCTCTAAGAAGCAGAGACAAAGCCTGCTCCGAAACGCCGCCGCAGCAGCGGCTGAGCGGAAAGAGGAGCAGACCGGATCGAAAGCCGAATAAAATTTCATTGCACAGCGTGTGCAGCATCCCCGCAGATAGGGGCCGGCGATGGCAGGTCAAGGGCGCAGCCCTTGCGCTTCTCTGGGGTTTCCAAAAGGGGATATCTCTTACGGTAAGAGATATCCCCTTTTGAGCGGCGTCTGCGCCCGTGCAGGTATATGTCTCCTCAGCCGTTGCTGCGGCGGGGTTACGAAGCGATTGCTTTTGCTGCGGGATTCGAGACCATTTTCAATCTTCCGTTTTAGGAGAAATTATTATGCTGAAAAATGTGAAATGCGCGCGCTGCGTCAAGTGCGGCAAGGAATACGAGGCCGTGCCCAACCTCACCAACTGCGAGTGCGGCGGTATCCTCGACATCATCTACGATTACGATTACATCAAGGCCAATCTCACCAAGGAAAAGCTCAAGAGCCGCCCGAACACGATGTGGCGCTACCGCGAGCTGCTGCCCGTGGAGGAGACCACGCCCGACACGCCCCTGCGCGTGGGCTGGAGCCCGCTCTACGAGGAGGACCGTCTTGCGAAGCTCCTCGGCCTCAAGAAGCTGTGGGTGAAGGACGACGGCCAGAACCCCACCGCGTCCCTCAAGGACCGTGCCTCCGCTATGGCGGTCGCCAAGGCGAAGGAGGCGGGCGCGGAGATCATCGCCTGCTCGTCCACCGGCAATGCGGCCAGCTCGCTCGCGGGCAACGCCGCCGCCGCGGGTCTCAAGACCTTCATCTTCGTTCCCTCCCGCGCCCCCAAGGGCAAGGTCGCGCAGCTGATGACCTTCGGCGCGAACGTCATTTCCGTGCAGGGCAACTATGAGGAGACCTTCGAGCTTTCCAAGAAGGCCATCGACAAGTGGGGCTGGTACAACCGCAACGCCGCCATCAACCCCTACCTCTCCGAGGGCAAGAAGACTGTCTCGCTCGAGATTGCCGAGCAGCTCGGCTGGAAGATGCCCGACTACCTCGCCATCTCCGTCGGCGACGGCTGCACCATCGCGGGCGTGTGGAAGGGTCTCAAGGACCTCTACGCCATCGGCTTTATCGACAAGCTGCCGCGCCTGATCTCCGCACAGGCGGAGGGCTGCCACCCCATCAACCGCGCCATCGCGGAGAACAAGCCCTGGGAGCCGATGGAGGAGAACACGCTGGCCGACTCCATCGCCGTCGGCGTGCCGCGCAACGCGGACAAGGCGCTCATGGCGATCCGCGAGTCCAACGGCATCGTGGTCAACGTGACCGACGAGGAGATCATGGCGGCGCAGAAGCTGCTCGGCACCACCTGCGGCGTGTTCGGCGAGCCGGCGGGCGTGACCGGCGCGGCGGGCGTGAAGAAGCTCTGCGAGCAGGGCGTGCTCGGCGCGAACGACACGGTCGTCTCCGTCGTCACCGGCAACGGCCTCAAGGATGTTGCCAACGCCATCAAGTTCTGCGGCGAGCCGATGAGCCTGCCGAACGACCTTGACCTGCTGGTCGAGGAGTTTGCCAAGCGCGGGATCAAAACAAAATGAGAGAAAAAATAGCGCCGCGCGAGTTTTGGAACCGCCGCTCGCAGCATTATGACGGGCAATCGGGAGCAGCGTATGCGGACGCCTACCGCAAAACGGCGGAGTGCATCCGCCCCTATCTCACGCCGAACGACCGTGTGCTGGATTTTGCCTGCGGCACGGGACTTGTTACGCTGCCGGTCGCGCAGATGGCCGCCGAGGTGTGCGCCATCGACATTTCGGACGAGATGGTGCGGCATCTGAAGAAAAAAATAGCAGAGCAGGGGGTCGGCAACGTCAGCGCCTCGTACATGGATCTCTTTGACGAGAGCCTGCGGCCCGGCAGCTTTGACGCGGTGGTGGCCTGCAATGTACTGCTCTACCTCGAAAACCGCGCGGAGGTGCTCACGCGCATCCATGAGCTGCTGCGGCCGAAGGGAGTATTCCTTTCGGCGACGGACTGCCTGGGCGAGCGGCTCACACGCGAGGGCGTTCGCAAGTGGTGGCGCAGCCACACGGGGAAAATGCCCTATGTGTCGTTTGACCGTATGCACACGCTGGAGGCGTCCATCGCCGCGGCTGGCTTTGAGGTGCTGGAGACCGAAAACCTGTTTCCCGCGCCGCCGAACCTCTTTGTCGCAGCAAGAAAAAAGTGAACGAACACAGGAGCGCGGACCAACGGCCCGCGCTCCTCTTGCGCTCAGACGAAGTATTTGTTGACGATGGGGACCCGGCTCAGCAGCGCGGAGACCAAAAAGGACAGCGTGCCGATGAGCAGCGTCAGAAGCGGCACGGAGAAAAAGGCGTTGCAGGAGAGCGTGTTGACGCCGAGAAATTGATCGAACGTCTCGATGAACAGCGGATGCACGAGGTAGGCGCCGAAGCTCCAGCGGGAGAGCGCGCGGATGCGCGCGTGTCCCTTTTCGCCGAGTGAGGGAAAATTCAAATGCCTACGGGCGAATACAAAGACGGCGAGACACATCAGCAGCACACCGACCGAGTCGTAGTTGTAGAAGAGCACGGTGGCGGTGCCCAGACGGCGGGAAGCATAGGACGTCATAACGACGGTGACGATGAGACCGGCCGCGCCAAGCGCATAGCACCAACGGGCCGCTTTGGGCGAAAGCTCCTTGCGGCTGAGATAGCGGCCCAGCATAAAATAGGCGGCAAAGCCGAGCGTGAAGTGGTAGTATAGCATTCCAGACAGCGAGAGGTAGCTGCTGTAGAGCGGCCAGGAAAACAGAGAAAGAAGTGCGCCGAGCTGCGGCAGCAGAAAGTTGAAAACAAGCGCAAGCAGCAGAAAATAGCGCAGCAGCGTCTCGTTCTGCGCGATGGGCCGCAGCAGCGGGACGATCAGATACAGTCCCACGATCATAAACAGAAACCACATGTGGTAGTGACCGGAGAAAAACAGCGTGACCGCGGTGGACAGGGCGCATTTGTTGAAAAAGTATGCGTAAGCGGCATAGAGCGCAGACCAGAAAATGAAGGCTGTGACGATACGCAGGACGTTTTTGCGCAGGATCTGCCGCAGGCTTTGCGTGCCGGCGAGAAAGAATACGCCGCTGATCATCACGAAGACGGGAACGGTCCAGCGGACGAGGCTGTCATACAGGTTAAAGGCCTGCCACGCGGTTGAATAAATATCGGTGTCCGCCCAATGCTGCGCGGAAAGGTGGAGCGCGACGACAGCAAAGGTCGCCGCGACGCGCAGCACGTCATAGCAGACAACGCGCTGCGATCCGGTCTGTTCCATGGTTATTCCTCCGTTGCCGCTTCGGCGGCTTCGGCCGCATCGGCGGGGGCGGCTTCCTCTGCGAGAGTATTTTGCGCCTCGACAGCCTCCTGTGCGGCACACGCAGCGGACTGTACCTGCGCTTGAGCTTGTACCTGCGCTTGAGCTTGTGCCTGTGCTTGAGCTTGAGTCTGAGCCGCCTCACGCGCGGCGGCCTCCGCCTCGGCGCGCTCGCGCTCCTCGGCGGCGCCCTCGGCGCGGGCGCGGGAGACCTCCTCTTCCTTCTGCTTCTCCGCCTGCTTCATGGCCTTGTCGAGCCTGCGCCGGCTGGAGCGCTTCTCCATGCCGTGCACGACGCGCAGTACGAGGAAGAGCAGCACGAGACCCACGCCGAACCAGCTCCAGAAGCCGAGGGTGATGAGCGTTTTGAGCGTCCACAGCTCGGCCTGGATGCCGAGGAAGCAGCACACCACCGATGCGGCGAGCGCCGCGCCGAAGAGAATGACCCACAGCACCGACTTGACCGCGGAGGTCTTGCGCACGCGCAGGTGCGCGATCAGAAACAGCACCGCGAGCAGGAACAGCGCGGGATACTGCGAAAACAGAATGGTACGAAGGTTCATGGAAGCGTTCCTCTTTTCTTCTCTTGTTTTGCTCAGAGGGTGCAGAGCCCGCGGCGGAGGTATTGACCCTCGGGGCCGCCGACGATCCTGCCGTCCTCGACCATCAGGCTGCCGCGCAGGTAGACCTTAGCGATGCCGCCCTCGGTGCGCAGACCCTCAAAGGGCGTGTAGCCGGCCTTTGTGACCATGTCGCGCGCGGTGAGGATGTGGCTGGCCTTGGGATCGTAGACCACGATGTCCGCGTCGGAGCCCGCGGCGATGAGGCCCTTGCGGGGATAGAGCCCGTAGAGCTTCGCGGGATTTTCGCACAGGGCGCGGCACATTCCGGCGACGGTCATTCTGCCCGCGGCGACGCCGCGGGTGTAGACGACCTCGCCGCGCGTCTCCACGCCGGGCAGACCGCCGGGGATCTTCGTGAAGTCCTCGCGGCCCATGTCTTTCTGCGCGAGGGTGAACGAGCAGTGGTCGGTGGAGATGGTCTGGATCTCACCGCGGCGCAGACCGCGCCAGAGCGCGCGCTGATTTTCCTCGGCGCGGATGGGCGGCGCGCAGACATAGCGCGCGGCCATGGACCAGTTGGCATCGTAGTACACGCCGTCGTCGAGGGCAAGGTACTGCGGGCAGGTCTCGACATAGACCCTCTGCCCGCGGGCACGGGCAAAGGCGACCTCGTCGAGCGCCTCGCGGTTGGTCAGGTGGACGATGACCACCGGCGCGTCCGCCGCCTCGGCGATGCGCAGCAGCCGCGCGACCGCCTCGGCCTCGAGATAGTCGGGCCTTGCCTCGGGGTGGGCGGAAACGTCCGCCGCGCGTCCGGCGGCCTTGAGCTCGGCGATGCGCGCGTCGATCACACCGGCGTTCTCGCAGTGGACGCCCGCGATGCCGCCGCGCTTTTTCAGCGCCTTGAGCGCGGAATACACCGCGCCGTCGCCGATCATCATGGCGGGGTAGGTGAGGTACATCTTGAAGGACGTGATGCCTGCGGCGAACATATCGTCCAGCTCGCCCTCGATGCCCTCATTCCAGTCGTCGATGGTCATGTGGAAGCCGTAGTCGCACGAGCATTTGCCGTCGGCCTTTTTGTGCCAGAGATCAAGACCGTAGGCAAGCGTCTCGCCCTTGTTCGGGCAGGCGAAGTCGATGATGGTGGTCGTGCCGCCGCGGATGGCGCTGCGGGTGCCGGACGCGAAATCGTCGGCGGTGGTCGTGTTGCACACGTCGAGATCAAAGTGCGTGTGCGCGTCGATGAAGCCGGGGAAGAGGTAGCAGCCGGAAACGTCCGTCACCTCGGCGCTTTTTGCCTCGGCGGGGGAGATGTGGCCGACCTGGGCGATCTTCTCGCCGTCGAGCAGGACGTCCGCGCGGCGGGAGCCGCGGGGCGTGACGACAAAGCCGCCCCTGAGCAGTTTTTTCATATCCATTCAGCTCCTTTGTCTGAAAATATTCATACACCTTTACCATAGCACGTTTTTGCCGCGATTTCCACAGGAAAAGAGAAATCGGCAAAAGCGACAAGAAAGCGCGGTGAAAATCTGTGATTATGGCGAGAGAATGCGGCTTGTGAAAAAGCGGAAAAGAAGATACAATAAACATATCCTGCCGAAGCTGTGCGCCCGATACGGACAAGCGCTCCGGCAAAAATTTTCAGGAGGAAAAAAGCTATGCGCAAGTTTTTGTCCCTGCTGCTGACGATGGCGATGGTTTTCTCTCTGGCTGTGACGGTCAATGCCGCCGCCCCCAAGGAGGACATCACCATTCTGCACACCAACGATGTTCACTGCGACTACGAGAAGTATGCCAAGGTCGCAACGCTGCACAAGAGCGCGGATCTGCTCGTTGACGCGGGCGACCATGTTCAGGGCGGCGTGATCGGCACGCTCTCCAAGGGCGAGTACATCGTCGACATCATGAACTACCTCAAGTACGATGCTGCCGTTCCCGGCAACCATGAGTTCGACTATGGCATGGATCAGTTCCTGCACATTGCCAAGGATCTGGCGAAGTATCCCTATATCTCCGCAAACTTCACCGGCAAGGACGGCAAGCCCTACTTCGACGCTTATAAGATGTTCGAGGTCAAGGGCGTGAAGGTCGCGTTTGTCGGCGTCTGCACGCCGGAGACCTTCACCAAGTCCACCCCCACCTACTTCCAGGACGCCAATGGCAACTACATCTTCGGCTTCTGCGAGGGCAACAACGGCGCTGACCTCTACAAGGCGGTGCAGAAGGCCATCGACGCGGCCAAGGCCGCGGGCGCCGATTATGTCATCGGCCTCGGCCATCTCGGCATCGACGAGCAGTCCTCCCCTTGGATGAGCAAGGAAGTCATTGCCAACACCACCGGCTTTGACGCCTTCATCGACGGTCACTCCCACTCCACCTTCTCCGAAACGATCAAGGATAAGTCCGGCAAGGAGGTCGTCTTTGAGCAGACCGGCACCAAGCTCGCCAACGTCGGCAAGATCATCATTAAGGCCGACGGCACCATCACCCACGAGAACGTTGATCTGAACACGGTCGAGCCCGACGCCGAGGCGGCGGCCTATATCCAGACCATCACCGATAAGTTCGACGCCCTGCAGAAGCAGGTCGTTGCCAAGACCAGCGTGGAGCTGACCATCAACGGCGCGGACGGCAAGCGCGCGGTCCGCAATGCCGAGACCAACCTCGGCGACCTGTGCGCGGACGCCTACCGCATCCTGCTGGGCGCTGACATCGCCTTCGTCAACGGCGGCGGCGTGCGCGACAACATCAAGGTCGGCGACATCACCTACGGCGATATTATCAAGGTCCATCCCTTCGGCAACGAGGCCTGCCTCGTTGAGGTCACCGGTCAGCAGCTCAAGGACGCTCTGGAGCTCGGCTCCGCGGCCTATCCCGGCGAGAGCGGCGGCTTCCTGCAGGTTTCCGGCCTGACCTACACCATCAATGCGGACATTCCCAGCTCCGTGGTGAAGAACGATAAGTCCGAGTTCGTCAAGGTCGACGGCGCGTACCGTGTGTCTGACATCATGGTCGGCGGTCAGCCCCTCGACGTCAACAAGACCTACACCCTCGCCTCCCATAACTACATGCTCAAGGATGCCGGCGACGGCTACACCATGTTCGGCACCAAGAACGTCAAGCTCCTCAAGGACGGCGTGATGATCGACAACCAGGTCCTCATCAACTACATCGTCAATAATCTCGGCGGTGTGGTCGGCGAGCAGTATGCCGCCCCGCAGGGCCGCATCACCATCAAGACTGCTGCTTCCGATGTCCCGACGAACGAAAGCGAAAAGGTCATCGCCGGCCGCGATACCACCGTGACCGAGGGCGATACCTACACCGTCGTCGCGGGCGACTGCCTGTGGAACATCGCCTATGAGGTGTACGGCACCGGCACTCGCTGGACTGTGATCTACGAGGCCAACCGGGATACCATCCGTGACCCCGGCATGATCCACATCGGGCAGGT
>OLQV01002034.1_pt1 | contig 13991 bp, 15 predicted proteins | sample 1672371 | NCBI WGS metagenome assembly OLQV01 (sample SAMEA3136676, study PRJEB25190) | human gut metagenome
AAAAGGAGCCGCCCGTCAGGGGCGAACCCGCCTGCGGCAGTTCGTGTGCCCCGGTAAGTCGGTGCAGCAAAAGGAGCCGCCCGTCAGGGGCGAACCCGCCTGCGGCAGTTCGTGTGCCCCGCTCAGCCGATGCAGAAAAGGAGCCGCCCGTCAGGGGCGAACCCGCCTGCGGCAGTTCGTGTGCCCCGGTCACCTTGTGCCGAGAAAAGAAAAGCACCGCAGAATTGCTTCCACGGTGCTCAAAGTATGCACTTTTACTCAAATCGCAGCAGCGTATCGACATCCTTACGCGCCGGCGCCTGCGGGTCCTGTGCCGGATGACCGAGCGCGATGAGCGCGGCCACTTCCTGACCCTCGGGGATTTCCACGACCTTGGCAACCTCAGCGGGATCGTAAATACCCATAATAACCGTGCCGAGACCGAGCGCATGCGCGGACAGGCAGAAGGTCTGTGCGGCGATGCCCGCATCAAAGGACTGCCAGTGAGTGGCAAGCGGGGTACTGAACGAGCCGTCGCGCTCGTAGCCGGAGCGCTCCTTGATCATGGTCAGCACGACCAGCGCCGGTGCGCCGTGGGTGGTCTTCTGGTTGTAGGCAAAACCGAGCATGCAGTTGTCGGCCAGCTTGTCCTTCTTTTCCTTGTCGGTCACAACGATGTAGCGCGCGATCTGCGTATTCTTCCAGCTCGGCGCAAAGGCGGCAGCTTCAACGACCTGACGAACCTCGTCCTCGGTCACAGGCTGCTCGGTGAACTTGCGGATGCTTCGGCGGGTTTTGATACATTCCAGTGCTTCCATGAGAATATCTTCCTTTTTAGAGTATGTTTGACTTTATTATAGCAGAGCGGAAAAGCAAGTGCAAGTTAATTATCCGCCATTACCTTAATATAGTAGCGGCGATGGCGCGGACCGTCGAACTCGCAGAAGTACACGCCCTGCCAGATGCCAAGGATGGGCTTGCCGTCCTCGATGAGCACGGTCTGGCTCGGGCCGACATAGCTGCACTTGAGGTGCGCGGTCGAATTGCCCTCGGCATGCCGAAACTCGCGCCGGTCGGGAAACGCCTCGCGCAGACCGAGCAGCAGGTCGTGCTGCACATCCGGGTCGGCGTTTTCGTTGATGGTGATACCGGCGGTCGTGTGCGGACAGTACACCACGGCAAGACCGCTCTCCACACCGCTCTCGCGGATGACTTCACGCAGTCTGGCGGTGATATTGTACATGCCCTCGTAATCGGTCGAGATGGAAAATTCCCTGGTTTTCATGCTCATTCTCCTCGGCTTTCGTGCAGATAGGTCGCTTCCAGATCGGAAAGGTGCAGCTTTACGGCAAGCGGGTACTTCTCGAACGCGTGCGCGAGTGCGAAGCTGCCGCCCTTGACCGACTCGTCAAAGCCGCCCATGTGCCAGCGCACGGCGATCGCTTCCTCGGTGCGCAGCCGCATGAACCGCTCGATCAGGAACACGGATTTTTCGCCGTGACCGTACGGAAACTGGTCATCTACTGCGTAAACCGGCACCTTTTCCCACTCGCCGCGGTCGTTTTTGCGGTTGCGGAGCTCGGTCTTGTAGAAACCGGCCTTGCACAGATCGTGCAGGAGCGAAACGATGGTGTAGCTTTCCAAATCGTCGGTTTCGGGATTGAAATGCTTGGAGATCAGCACGTTGTACACGTTGAGTGAGTGGTCGAGCAGACCGCCCTCATACGCAGCGTGGAACCGCGTGGACGCGGGAGCCGTGAAGAAATCCGTGCCCTCGAGCCACGCAAGCAGCTTTTCCGCGCCCGGACGATGGATGTTTTTGTTGTAGGTTTCGATGAAAATCTCTTTATTTGTCATGTTGTTCCTCCATTCGGGTGCGGGCAAGCCGCAGAAGCGTCTCCCGCCGATTGTCGGTCTGGCCGTCTATCACGGCATCCAGCAGGGCGTGCAGCATTTCACCGACCGGTCTGCCGCGCAGACCGAGCGCCTGTAAATCGGCTCCGTTTACGGCAAGCTGCCGCAGCGAGAAGCATTGCTCCTGCGCGAGCACGCGGTTCAGCAACGCTTCGGTCTCAAACAGCTGCGCCACATAGTCGCGGCTGGTGCCCTGACCGACCGCATCGCCTTTTTTGATCGCCAGCAGGTCGCGGAACCGCGCCTCTCCGATGCGCGACAGGCTGCGCCGCACCAGCTTTTCGTTGTCACCGAGCGGTGTGTCGTGCCGCTCGACCAGCAGGAGGATGCGTTCGGTGTCCGCGCTCGAGAACCGCAGCCGCGGCAGGAGCTCGCGCGACAGCGCAAGGCTCGCCCTGGGATGTCCCCGGAAATGCCCGATGCCTTGCTCGTCCACGGTCTTGCAGGCGGGTTTGCCGCTGTCGTGCAGCAGCATCGCCCACCGGAGCACCGGCTCGGCCGGCACCTGACCGACCGCGCGCACGGTGTGCTCCCACACATCGTACAGGTGGTGCGGATTCTGCTGCTGACAGCCCTGCATGGGCGCGAGCTCAGGCAGGGCAGAGGTGATAAGGTCGGCATAAGCCATCAGCGTGCGCTGCACATAGCGGCCGCACAGCAGACCGGTCAGCTCCTCACGGATGCGCTCGGCGGCAATGCAGTCCAGGCGATGCACCTGCCGCTGCATGGCAGCGGCGGTTTCCGGCTCGATGGCAAAACCCAGCTTGGATGCGAAGCGCAGTCCGCGCAGGATGCGCAGCGCGTCCTCCTGAAATCGGGTGTCTGCATCACCGACCGCGCGCAGAACGCCGTTTTTGAGGTCGTTTTGCCCGCCAAACGGGTCGCACAGACCGCGTTCCGGGTGCCACGCCATCGCACCGACCGTGAAATCTCTTCGTGCCAGATCCTCACGGATGTCGGTGACAAAGCGCACGCCGTCCGGATGCCGTCCGTCTGAGTAGCCGCCCTCCGTGCGGTAGGTGGTAATCTCGAGCGGGCCGCCGTCCGTGAGTACGGTCAGCGTGCCGTGCCTGAGTCCGGTCGTGAGCACACGCGCGTCCGCGAACACAGCCTGCATCTGAGTCGGAGACGCGGACGTACACAAGTCCCAGTCGTGTGGTTCGACTCCGCGCAGGCTGTCGCGCACGCAGCCGCCGACCGCCCACGCCTCAAATCCGGCACGCTCTAATCGCCGGATGGCGTGTGCCGCGTGTTCGGGCAGCTGCATCACTTTTTGTCCTGCTTCAGCTTGTACGAGCTGCCGTCCGGATTGATAACCACCGTGTGGTCCAGCTGTGCCTTCAGGCTCTTGCGGAAATCGGCAACGTACTCTGCGCGGAGCTCCTGCTGCTCCTTCTTCTCCGCGTCGGTCAGTCCTTCGGTCTTGGCCTTTTTGGCAAGCGCGTTGATGCGTGCAATTTTTTCGTCTGTCATATTGCAAAATCTCCTTGATTATCCTTATGCTATCTTTACATTATATCAAATTTCTATCCGTAATGAAAGCCTTTTGCGGACGCTGAGCAGCCGTTTCCGGTTATACCGCTGAATCCACGCGAACGGCAGGTTCGCCAGCTGAATCGCAAGCGCAATGACCGCATACCGGATGAGCCACGCCGTCCGGTCGGCGCTCAGCAGACAAAAAACGAGCGATACCCAGCCGAGCACGCCGATCACATAATGAATCACCTCCGCACGGCAGGTGATGAACAGAAAACGGTCGAGGTATGCCGTATCCCGCCCGGATTTGAGGTGCCGCTTGTCAAATTCGGGATTGAACTGCGGCAGCCGGTCCTTCCATTTCGGCAGACCGATCTTGCGGAAAACCCGCATTTCCCAGTCGGAAACCGTGAAAAAACGCCGGTTTGGGTCGAACCATCGCGTTTGCACGTCCTTCGGCAGAGCGCACACCGCGCCAGCCGTACCGAAATGCAGTCCGAACCAGAACGCTGTATTCAGCAGGGTAATGAGCAGATCCTTCATACGGTTTGCCTCCCTTCGGATTGCCTCTATCATACCATGATATCGCTGTTTGTTCAACCGAACTGCCTTGACCGACAGGCTTCTGCATGCTACAATAAGTGAAGATTCTTCTGTGTTAAATCATAGTAAAGAGGTAGTTTATATGAAAATCGAAACAAAATGCCTGCATGAAGGCTACAAGCCGGAAAACGGCGGTCCGGGCGTCATGCCGATCGTGCAGTCCACCACTTACCGCTTTGACTCGACCGCAAAGATCGCGTCCCTGTTCGATATGCCGACAGAGTGCATCTACTCGCGCTTTGCCAACCCGACCTGCGATGCGGTAGAGAAGAAGATCGCGTCCCTCGAGGGCGGCGTCGGTGCGATGCTGACTTCCTCGGGTCAGGCGGCATCCCTGCTGTCCATCCTCAACCTGTGCTCGGCAGGCGACAGCTTCATCGCGGCCTCCACCATCTACGGCGGCACGATCAACCTGTTCGGCGTAACGCTCAAAAAGCTCGGCATCGAGTGCATCTGGGCGGACGCAGAGGCAAGCGAGGAGGAAGTGCAGAAGCTGTTCAAGCCCAACACCAAGGCTGTGTTCGGTGAGACGCTGGCCAATCCTGCGCTGACCGTGTTCGACATTGAAAAGTGGGCGAACATCGCGCACAAGAACAACGTGCCGCTCATCGTGGACAACACGTTCGCAACGCCGGTGCTGTGCCGGCCAATCGAATGGGGTGCGGATATTGTCATCCACTCGACCACCAAGTACATGGACGGCCATGCCGTACAGGGCGGCGGCGTGATCGTGGACGGCGGCAAGTTTGACTGGGCGGCATCGGGCAAGTTCCCGGATTTCACCGAGCCGGACGAAAGCTACCACGGCGTGGTCTACACCCGCGAGTTCGGCGCGATGGCATACATCATCAAGGCGCGTATGCAGCTGATGCGCGACTTCGGCTGCTATCCGGCAGCGCACTCGGCGTTCCTGCTCAACCTCGGTCTGGAGACCCTTCCGGTGCGCATGCGCCAGTACTGCGAGAATGCGCTGACCGTTGCCAAGTTCCTCGAGTCGAGCGACAAGATCGCATCCGTTCGCTATCCCGCACTGCCGGGCAACGAGCACTATGAGCGTGCGCAGAAGTACCTGCCGATGGGCACTTCGGGCGTTATGTCCATCGACATCAAGGGCGGCCGCGCTCCGGCGATGAAGTTCATGGACAGCCTCAAGCTGGCGTGCAATGAGGTTCATGTTGCCGACATCCGCACCTGCGTGCTGCATCCGGCGTCCGAAACCCACCGTCAGCTGACCGATGAGCAGCTGGTTGCCGCAGGCATTGAGCCGGGCATGGTGCGTATTTCGGTCGGTCTGGAGAATGTTGAGGACATTATCGCTGACCTCAAGCAGGCTCTTGACACCCTCGATTAAGACGATTTCATCGTCTTAATCGAAGAGAACGTACCGAACACGTTCGGATACGTCCCATACGAACATCGGCGCGTCGCACGGCGGCACACCGATGTTCTTTCTTGTATAAAAAGTCAGGCGCATGTCCTGACTTTTTATGAATTTCTGCGAAATTCTATTAAATGCGCGCTACGCGCAAAAAGAAAGGTTAAACTATGCGTATTCGCTCTATCGAGGCATCCGACCGCGAATTTTTTATCGACCGCTGCCATGCGTTCTATAAAACGCCTGCCTGCGACCATGAAATCCCGCAGCAGAACGCTGAACGCACGTTTGAGCTGCTCCTGCACGGCACGCCGTATGCGGACTGCCTGATTGCCGAGGACGAGAACGGACAGCCGTGCGCGTACTGCCTGCTGGCGCTCACCTGGTCGAATGAGGCGGGCGGCCTGTGTGTCTGGCTGGAGGAAATCATGGTGGATGACGAGCGGCGCGGCAAGGGCATCGGCAGCAGGCTCATTGCCGCGGTGCACGAAAAATACAACACAGCCGCGCGGTATCGTCTGGAGGTAACGGAAAGCAACGTGCGGGCAAGTGCCCTCTATCATATGCTCGGCTTTGAGGATTTGGAGTACAGGCAGATGATACTGGACACGCCGCCGCTCAGCTAAGCAGATTGTTGGTATTTTTGTCACAAACTTGTTACAAATTACCTCTTGATTTTGTGCACTAAGCGCACTATAATAAAGGTATTAAAAGGAAGGAAGGTGGGTCCGATGGACAGTGAAATTCAGCAGTACGCGGGAGATATCCTTGCACATCCGCGTTTTCAGCAGCTTCGCACGTTCTGTCACCACGGACTGGACAACTCTGTGTATGACCATTCCGTTGCGGTAGCGGAAGCAGCCTGTCAGATCGCCCGCCTGATGCGTCTGTCGGAGAGTGAAACGACCTCGGTTGTCCGTGCCGCGCTGCTGCATGACTTTTTCGGCTATGACTGGCACGGCGAGCGCTTTCGCCGTTATCTGAGCCATTTTTCCGGCGTGCACCGCATTGCACACATGCACGGGTTCATTCACGGCCACATCGCAGCCGACCGCGCCAAGCATACCTTCGGTCTGTCCGAGCGGGAGTGCGAAGCCATTGCACGGCATATGTTTCCGCTGGCGGCCATGCCGCGCACGCGAATCGCGTGGATCATCACCGTGGCGGATAAAGCCGTGGCGTCGAAGGAAATGACCGCCGCTGTCGGCGGTTACGTCTCGCACGCGTACCATAAAATTTTCGCATAAAAAGCACCCGATCTCCATTGTGTCTGTTGGAGATCGGGTTTTTGTTATTCGTAGATGGAGTCGATGACGGATTTCATTTCGTCAACAGATATGGGAGCAGATATAAGCACCTCATAATCGTCCATCATCGCAGCAGCATTCAACCGCTGTAAGTTGTGCATAATATACCATGTTGTATTTTCTTTGGTATATTCAATGACAGGTCGATCATCTTTTTCAATCGTATCACCGGTTGTGTCGGTGATTTTTAAGATTTGAATAAACATTTTAGAATCACCATTGTCATAATCCGCACGCACATCATAAGTACCGAGCATGTGGTCATTTGTAACCTTGATACGAGTTTGTTTATATCCATCGGGAAGCCGAGATGGTGCCATTGGATAGTTTATCTGCAATGCCGTTAAAGTTTCTTGTAATGATACATTTTCAACTTCAAACCATTCTATTGTATGTGAACCATCCCAAGAAGAAGTACCTTTTTGCAATCCTATATCAGATGAATCGGTATCGGGTAAATCTGCATATTCAGGAAGTGCTTCACCTTGTTCGATTGGCGTTTGTGTTTCCGCTGAATCTGCTGCGGCAGAAGTATCATTTTCGGGCAACGCAGTATAGGTGGTATGGTCATAGTCGGGCATGTCTGTACGGTCATCATGTGAACCATCTGGATAATAAATGATTTTTCCATCTTCTGACGTAGCAAAATCATCATGGTAAAAGCCAAATGTTTCCGCACCCCACATCGCCGCATAGTCGAACGGATTGTGACCGGTAGCCAGCGCAAACACGGTTCCTGCGGCGAAAACAGCCGCCGCGACAACAAAAACGCGGTAGCACAGCCGCCGTCCGCGGTGCGGCTTGACGAAAAATTCCTTATGGTCGGCCTTGAACTTTTTAAGTGACGCTTCTGTGTCGATTTCCGGCGCGTCCGTCTGCGTCTGCAAATACTGCTCGAGCGCAGGCAGCGCCGCGTTAACGTTTTCGCAAACGTCGTCCATCAGCCGGAACAGCTCGTCAATCTGCTTAGAATCCTGCATTGTCGTCACTCCTTTCCATAAGTTCGGCGCAGTGCCGCCGTGCGCGGCTGTACTGGCTGCGGCAGGCGGTCTCGGAAATGCCGAGTTTTTCCGAAATGGTGGAATAGTCCATGTCCTCAGCGAGCCGCAGGGTCAGAATGCGCTGTTCGGACTCAGATAAGCCCTTTGGCAGCATGCCGGAAAACGGTATCAGCTCGGGTTCGGCTGCACGCAGAATGCTTTCCTCAAGCGGCGCGGCCGCGTGTCTGCACTGCGCGCGGTATTCGCTGATGGCGTTGTTTTTCAGCACACGGAACAGCCATTTTACAGGCTGCTCGTGCTCCATCACGCTGTTTATCTTTGCCAGCAGGATGAGAAAGGTGTCGGCCACAATGTCCTCGGCAATATCGCGGCTGCCGACAATGGGCAGAACGGTCTGCACCATCATCCTGTAATACTTTGTATATGATTCCTCGAAAAAGAGGATTTGCTCCTGTGTCAATTTGGTTCCCCCTTGGGTTGGAAATGATACCATTCAATTATACAACGCCTGAGCGGGATTTTCTGTGGCAAATTTTTTGAAAAAAATCTTTAGCGGTTTGTTGTCACAAAACGGCGCTCCTGGTCGTTATAATAGTATCAGGAAAATGGATTGACAGAATATGATTTTTGTTGTATACCATAGATATGGATAGAAAAAACTGTATTTTATTATGTGGAGGGGCAATGATGACTAAGTTCAAGAAAATCGTAAGCGGCACACTCGCGGGCTGCTTGATGGCGTCCGCGCTGATGATGAGCGCAGGCGCAGCAAATGTGCAGACCACCGTGATTTCCAAGGCGGGGGTGCAGGCTGCAGCGCAGACTTACAGCAATACGGTTGCACTTAACAGTGGCATGGCATCGCAGATTGTGGCGCTGCCGGTGTATAGCGGCTTCAGCGTGTGCGATTTGAAGGTAAATAACACGGCACAGGGACACGTTACAGTCTCGATTCACGAGGGTTCGCCGACCGGTGCATTAGCGTGCAGCGCGTTCCGCGTGGAAGCCGGAGAGAGCAAGTCGTTCGCAGGCGTTGCGCTGACCGAAGGCGCAAATTATGTGGATATCCACACGGACGGCACATGTAATCTGTCGGGTTCGCTGACGTATGCGTTCGCAACTGCGCCTGCCGCCCAGCAGACCCGCACCGCCGTAAAAATCAATCCGCAGAGCGCGGACATCTATGCAGAAGGCGTTCCGGCTGCCTTCCCGAGCGAGGACGGCAAGACGGTCTACACGGCGCTGAGCTACAACGGCTCGACTTACATGCCGCTGCGCACGGTTGGCCGCTGGATGGGTAAAAATATCTCGTGGGACAGTGCATCGCGCACGGTGTTCCTGTCCGGTACTACGGAAAAGTCCTATCCGTGTGCGGATGACGATGCGTACCACAAGGAAGGCGTGAAATATGTCGGTGCGACCGGCACGGCTACGCTCGATAAGGGCGTGAAGGTGCTCGTGGACGGCAAACAGCAGACCTTCAAAAACCAGAAGGGCGAGACGATTTATCCGCTGTTTTACCGAAACTCCATCTATCTGCCGCTGCGCAACATCGGTGAGCTGACCGGCATGGACGTAACGTGGTACAGCGCCAAGGCAGAGAATGACGTGAACGCCATCTTCCTGCGCATGCCGCTTCCGGACAGCAAACGCGCCGAAATGGAAACCTACGCGACGAACCTCATGAAGCAGCTGCTCGATATGCGAACGGATACGCAAAAGTTCGAAAATTGCGAATCTGCGGTGAAAAACGGCAGTTATACCGACTATGTGATTACTGATAAGGCGGCTGCTATGGCGGCGCTGGATTCCATCAAGCGCAAGGCGCAGACCATCCGCAGCGGCATGACCGAGCAGGCCAACCCGATCTGCTACTACAACAGCAGCCTGATGAACGAACTGGATTTCCTCATCAATAACGCGGATACCGTGATGGACCGCGTGAAGAACGGACGGGTCGTGGTCGGCAGCAGCAATCCGGATACGAGCGTAGTCGATCAGACCGCTGTCATGTTCGGCGCGGATGATACCATGCTCGACTGCGAACGTATGGTTCGCATGCTGCGGCAGAATATGGACAGATTATTCTAACAGGCAAACAAAAGAAGCTGAGACAAAATCTCAGCTTCTTTTTCATGTTATCCGCCGCAGACCGAGCAGGCGGTGTAACCCTGTCGCTTGGCTTCGGAAAGCGACATTGGAATTTGGCTTTTCTTCAAATACCGGCAGCCGGCGCGGTGATATTTGGAGCCGGTGTCCGTGACGTAAACGGTCTCGCTCTGGTCGTCCGAGCTGCTGTAAGCTGCCGGGACGGACGAACTGTCACTCGAGGAACCGCCGGAGGACGAACCGCTCGATGCACCTGCTTTGAGCGTATCCACCTGTTTCTGTAAATCAGCCTTCTGGCTCGTGAGCGTGTCCACCTGCGTCTGCAGGCCGTTCTTCTCCTCGGTGAGCGAAGCCACCTGCGCTTTCAAACCGTCAATGGCCGGCTGGGATTCGTCCGCCTGCGCCTGCAGGTCGGAGACCGAGCCTTCCAGATGGCTTACCTGCGACTGCAGGGAAGCGGTCTCGTTCATCTGCTCCGCCAGATGATTGTAATAGGTGTACGACGCACCGCCTAAAACGCAGTTCAGCAGCAGAGAAGCCGCGATTACAAGCGTTTTCAGTGTGTTTTTGTCAAATTTTTTGCCATCCATGGATGTCCTCGCTCCTTTCGGTCCGGTTTCATTGTATCGCCTAAAATCTGGCTGTGTAAATGCGGCAGAGCGAATTGTCGATATCTGTCGAACTTATGGCAGCACTTTTGCGGCGATGTTTGTATAATTTTCGTGTCTAACATTGAAAAACAGTCGGGAAGTGTGTATAATGAAACTAACTGAAAGTATCTGAGGATATGCAAAGTTATTTCTCATTTTGGAGCGTAAAATTTATGGCATATGAAAAAAACAGACGCCGTCCTCCGGTTGAGGATGACGGCACGCTGATCGAGGGACGCAACGCCGTCCTCGAAACGCTGCGCGCAGGCCGTGCAGTGGATAAGGTGTTTGTGGCCGAAGGCGCACACATCGGTGATGTGGCGGCAGAAGCGCGCAGGCATCGCGTTCCGGTCGTCACCTGCGACCGGCGCAAGCTGGACGGCATGAGCCCGACCGGCAACCATCAGGGCGTTATCGCACAGGCGGCGGCACAGGAGTACGTCTCGCTCGACGATATTTTCCGCGTCGCCGAGGAGCGCAGTGAGGTGCCGCTCATCGTTGTCTGCGACGGCATCGAGGACCCGCATAATCTGGGTGCCATCATCCGTTCGGCAGAGACCGCAGGCGCACACGGCGTTATCATCCCGAAGCGCAGAGCTGTCGGTCTGACCGCGGCTGTCGCTCGTTCGGCGGCGGGCGCACTCGCCTATGTCGGCGTACACAAGGCAAACAACCTTGCGTCCACGCTCGATGAACTCAAGGAACGCGGTGTATGGCTGTTCGGTGCAGAGGCTGACGGTACGGTCGGCCTGTATGACGCACCGTTTGACCGCCCGACCGCCATCATCATCGGCTCGGAAGGACAGGGGCTCAGCCGCCTGACCCGCGACAAGTGCGACTACATCGTCAGCATCCCGATGAGAGGCCGTGTCAACTCGCTGAACGCATCCAACGCGGCGGCTGTGCTGCTGTTTGAGGCGCTTCGCCGACGCACACAGGGCAATTAAGGGGGAAGTGAACATGGATAGAAAAGACGATATGGATCTGGAATCGCTGAAAAATATGCTCAGCGACGTACCGGATACCGATGAATTTGATCTGGATTCCATCATCGCCGAGGTGTCCGGTCAGGCGCCCGCAAAGGCGGCAGCGCCAAAGATAACGGCAGAGCCGGAAAAGCCGGTCGAGCCGCAGCCCGCACCGGCGGCAGAGACCAAGGCAGAGGAGCCGAAGACGGCTCCCAGAAATAAGAAGGATAAAACGGCAAAGAAGGCCGCAGAGACCGCCGCCGCCGAACACGAGTCTGTTGAAGAAGCGCGCGAAGCGCGCATCGCGGCGCGCGAGCAGAAAATGGCAGAGCGTGAGCGCAGGACCGCGCAGAAGATCGCCGAGCGGCAGGCACGCCGCGAGGCCAAGCTGGCAGAAAAGGAAGCTGCCGAGAAAGCCGCCGAGCAGCAGGAGATCGTGGAAGAAGCCGCTGCCGAGGAAGCAAGCCGCAAGGCAAGCATCTCGCGCAAGCAGGCAAGAGCGGCACGCATTGCCGCCGATCAGGCCGAGGAAGAGGAAGATATCAAGCTGGTCGATCCCGAGGTGGCTATGCACGCGGCACGCCGCCGTTCGGGCATTCTGTCGTTCCGGTCGCTGCTGGTGCTGGTCCTTGCCGCAGCTGCCGCGTATCTCAGCTTTGCACCGAGCTTTGAGGCACTGCCGCTTCCGGTCGTGCTCGATATTCTGCAGAACCCGACCATCGGCATCGGCGCACTGGCTGCCCTGCAGATCCTGGCGCTGCTGATCGGTATTGACGTGTTCGGCAACGGCTTTTCCTCGCTGCTGCATGGTCATCCGGCACGCGGCACGCTCGTGTCGTTCGCGGCGCTGGCATCGCTGCTGCACTGTGCCTCTCTGCTGGTATTTCCGGATCAGGGCGGCGTCGCCGTACCGTACACGGCGGTTTCCATCCTTCTGCTTTACGCCGAAATGCGTGAGGCACGCGGCCGCAGTCTGGCGCAGGCGCGTTCCTATCGTGCCGTCTGCGAGGCAGAGCAGCCGCTGGCGGTTTACAGCCACTACGACAGCGAGATTGACGCGTGCAATGCCGTCAAGTGCCCGCTGTACGACGCAAGCTCGTTCCTGACCGAGATCGAGCGCCCGGACACGGTTGACCGCTTCTCGCTCATCTATACGCCGATTGCACTGGCGCTCGCAATCGTCCTGTCGCTGGTCGCTTCGTTCAACTGCGGCGAGCCGGTGCGCTTCTTCTGGGCGTTCTCGGCAATCCTGTCGGTGTCCGCGCCGGTCGGTCTGCTGTGCGCGTTCGGCGCAAGCTACAAGAACACCGCAAGCCGCCTGCTGCGCTCGGGTGCAGCCATTGCGGGTGCGCGTCAGGCCAACCTGCTGCGCGGCACGGAGAAGGTCATGCTGCTCGAGAACGATCTGTTCCCGACCGGCTCGATCGAGCTTGAGGCCATCGACAATCTGGGCCGCATCACGGACGAGCAGATTCTCGGCTGTGCAGCCGCGCTGACCGAATCCGCTGGTCTGGAGCTTGGCCGCGTGCTGACCGATATCACGAAGGAGCGCTTCGGCATCACCTTCACCGCGCGTGACGTGCGTCTGGTCGAGGGCGGTGTGACCGGCGCTGTCGGCACCAGCCGTATCGTGCTCGGCACGGCGGCGCTCATGGTCAAGATGGGCATTCCGATCGAATCCGGTCATAAGGGTCAGATCAACATGTATCTGGTTGTGGATAACGCGCTCGCAGGCGTGCTGACCATGCGCTACCAGACCACCAAGAATACCTATAAGGCGATGCGCCTCATGCGCCGCATGCACATGAATGCGGTTCTCGCCGTTCGCGATTTCAATATCTCCCCGGCGATGGTCGAGGAGGAGTTTGACCTCCGACGCGGCTTTGCCGACCAGCCGGACCCGGCAGGCGTGGATCGTCTGCTGAATCCGAATTACGCCAAGGGCGATGCACCGGCAGCTATCCTCACCCGCGAGGGTGCCGGTCCGTTCATGCAGGTGCTCCGCGGCGCGGATAAGCTGGCGGGCGCCGTCCGCTCGGCGCTGACGCTTGGCACGTTCGCCGGCCTGCTCGGTATGCTGATCGTGTTCTACCTGCTGTATCAGAACGCCGCAGACGCGCTTCCGGTGATGAATATCCTGCTGTATCAGCTTATTTGGTACATTCCGGTGTTTATTATCACCCAGCAGACGAGATAAGACATAGAAAAAACCTCCGTATGGTTCGTACGGAGGTTTTTGCGTTTTCTGGCAGTAATTAGGCGGGGGACACAAACTGCGTGAGCGCACCCCGCTCAGCCGGTGCAGAAAACAAGTCTCGTGTTTAAGTTAAACTGTTTTTCCGATAATGCGACGGCGAAACGCCATACACAAGCCGAAATCGTTTGATAAAGTAGCTGAAATTATCAAATCCGACGCGAAACCCGACCTCCATGACCGGCAGATCGGTCTCACGGAGCAGACGCGCCGCCTGCTCGATTCGCAGGGAATTGATATGCTGGGTGAATGTCCTTCCGAAATTATCCCGGAAAAAGGTGCTGAAATACTGCGGCGACAATCCAAACTCCGCTGCAACCGCCGACAGCGAGAGCGGTTCGGTGAAGTGCTCGCC
>OLQV01002041.1_pt1 | contig 13924 bp, 11 predicted proteins | sample 1672371 | NCBI WGS metagenome assembly OLQV01 (sample SAMEA3136676, study PRJEB25190) | human gut metagenome
TATCAGAAGGTAAGATCAACACGGAACCGCTGATTACGCATACATATCCGTTAAAAAGGATTGAAGAGGCATATGAATTGTTCGAAAATAAGAGAGATGGCGTGATTAAAGTAGCAGTGGAATGCTGAGAAACAGGTAAGGGAGGCTGAACAATAGTGAGTTTATTACAAGTAATTTTACCTGTGATCATAATGCTTATTATTGGGATAATCTGCAGAGAGAAAAAACTGATCCGTCCAGAGGGAATTGAAGGATTTCAGGCATTGGTTATGAACTTTACACTTCCAATCTCATTGTTTTATACCTTTTATCGAGCAAGTATTAAAGCAGATACTGTGATATTTCCGGTTACCTTTTTCGTAGTGACTGCAGGTGGCATTTTTTCGGAGTAGCTGACCTTGATCTCGGCAGTTATTATGATGATTCTGCCGCCGCCATTTGTGCTGCCGCTGTATATTGAAGAAACGGAGAAAAAGGAATTTTATTCATCTGCGATCTCAGTATATACGATGTTGTCTATTGTTGGATTTATGCTGCTGTCTGCGGCAGTTTTGCACTAGCTTATCCGAAGTTTTATAAAAATAATATAGGCTATTTGAGCGTGAGAAAAAGCATAGGAATTGCTATTGTCTATAATCTGGGAAGCAACTGTTTTATGGGAGAAATCCGTATGCTCTGTTTCTTGCTATTTTTACGAAGTGGGAGTAGATTTTACAAAAAGCTGATATAAATATGCTTATAGGCAGTGAATTTACTGCAAAGGGAAAATGTGTGATCAGTCTTATGCTGACCAGACTGGATATAATTAATACAATCTTGTTTATGAAATATAAAAGAAATGTAATTCAGATGAAAACCGGGCGTCTGAAAGAATATGACAGCGTATGCAAGAAAATGAAGAAAAAGGTCTGGAATCAGATTCGGATAGTGCTTTAGAAAAAATAAATGATCTCATTGGAGTAAGAGCAATCTGTGTTTATGTGGATGCTATCTATCGTGTTTCTGAATTAATTGAAGTGCATTGAAAAAAAGTGTTATACTGATGAAAATAAGATTGAGGTGAAAATACCTAAATCATTCAGGAGTATAACAAATTATGATTACAGATTTTACAAAGGAGCATCCTGACCGGACATTGTGGAGATTCTGGATTCCGATGATGTTCAGCGTGATGTTTCAACAGATTTACAATATTGCGGACAGTATGATTGCAGGAAAATTTGCTGGTGAGGATGCTTTGGCAGCGGTAGGAGCTTCGTACCCAATCACGATCATCTTCATGGCTTTTGCGGTGGGAATGAACCTGGGAGCCTCTGTGGTAGTATCCAGATTATTTGGCGCAGGTGACAGAAAAGGAGTAAAGTGTGCAGTAACGACAGCTTTTGTTTCTTCATTCGGACTTGCGACGATACTTACTGTTTTTGGATATTTCTTTAGCAGTAATATGATGGAATGGATACATACACCGCAGAATATTATGGCAGATGAAATTTTGTACCTCAAAATATATGTATTCGGTATGATTTTTCTGATGCTTTATAATGTATGTACTGGTGCATTTACCGCGTTGGGAGATTCCAAAACTCCATTGTATTTTCTACTGGGATCATCTGCTGGTAATATTGTCCTGGATCTGATATTTGTAGCTCAGTTTCACTGGGGCGTTGCAGGTGTTGCATGGGCCACTTTCATTGCACAGGGAATCTCTGCCGTACTCGCATTGGTTACGCTGTTTTCCAGACTCAGATCTTTTGCAGGAGAAGAAAAACAACTGTTTTTCGACAGAGGATATTTTATTCAGATATTTGCAATTGCAGTACCAAGCATTTTACAGCAGAGTGTACTGAGTGTCGGAAATCTTTTTGTACAGGATATTGTTAATCGATATGGCTCGGCAGTTGTTGCCGGATATTCAGGTGCTATTAAGCTGAATACTTTTGCCATAAATATTTTTATGACACTGGGATCATGTCTTTCGAGTTACACTGCTCAGAATATTGGTGCTGGAAAAGCAAAAAGGATTCCACTGGGATTTCGGTCTGGACTGAAACTTTCAGCGGTGGCAGCTGTACCATTTGTTGTTCTGTATGTTGGTTTCAGCAGACAAATGATGGGGCTGTTTCTAAACGCAGAAAGTGGAGCGGCGATTACAGCAGGAATGGGATTCCTTCGAATAGTTGTACCCTGGTATCTTATGATTGTAATAAAGCTGATGACAGATGGAATCATCAGAGGCGCCGGTGCAATGACGTATTTTGTAGCTGCAACTGTGCCTGATTTGATTATTAGAATTCTGTTTGCGTTGATATTCAGTAAAAATTATGGAAGTACCGGAATCTGGATGGCATGGCCATTTGGTTGGATTGCCGCTACAGTGCTGACGCTGATTTTTTACAGAAAAGTTATGAGGCGGCAGTTGTCTGGTATGAATAAATAAGATGCGGGATAAACATTGGAAGTTCGTTTCATGATAAATTTTTGAACTGACTGATGGGGCAGGCAGAAAGTAAGCTTAAATCAGTAGCTAAGACGTAGGGAAACTTACGTCTTTTTATAAATGTGACATACATCACGGAAAACGATAAATTTTTTCACTATAATACAAAAGATAAGCAAGACTAGTTTATATCAAGGACTGCAAAAGTTATGCCAGCGAGGTTGATACAATGGGACAGATAACGATCAGAGAACTGGAGAATATGGATTTTTTTAAAGAAATACCAAAGGATATTCTACAGAATCTGCTTAATGAAAGTAAGGTTGTTTCTTATAAGAAAAAAGAAGTGATATTCCATTCACGCAGCAGAACGAAAACAGTATATTTTGTGTATTCTGGCGAAGTGATGCTTTACAATCTGACCAAGCACGGAAATCGAAAGGTGATTTTTATCCTGGGAAAAGGGCGGCTTTTAAATCAGAGCATTGTAAGCAAAAAGCCAAACGCACTTTTTTGTGAGTCTGCCTGCCCGGTGAAGATAATAGAAATTGCAGAAGAACACTTCCTTCATCTTATGGAGCAGAGCCCTGCTTTAACAAGAGCTGTTCTGAGAGAATATGAAAGAAATCTCTGGCGAATGGGTCATCAGTTAAAAAATACGACCGGAAACATGCAGATGGAGCGAAAAATAGCTGCAAAATTATGGAAGCTAGGTCGTGATTTTGGTGTGGATACGGAAGACGGGGTGATGATAGATATTGATCTTACTATTACCCTGATGGCGGACTTAGTTGGGGCACCAAGGGAAAATGTGTCTCGTGCCTGTAAAGTTCTTACGGATAGAGGTCTGATCCGTTATGGTAATAAGCGGTTTATATTGACAGATTCTGATGGTCTTGCAGAATTTTATAAAATGTGATTATGAGAAAGGGGTATCTGATGGGAAAACGACTCAACAGTGATGAGATGCAGACGATTTTTGAAATTTTGCAGAAATCCTATGATGTGTATGGACCGAAAATTTATCAGGGAACAGGATGTTTTTCAGATACAGATATAGTTCGTTATGGTCTGCTGAACAGCTGGGAAGAACTTGTCTGGGATCAGAAGTCGGATTACAGTTTCAAGGAAGTGCTGTTTCCAGTCTCAGAGACGATTCTTTATTTTACAGAGAATGAAATGAAAACAGCAGATGGAGTGGCACGACAGAGATTGATTTTTTTGAAAAGCTGTGATTTTCATGCTCTGAAACGTCTGGATGAGATGTATCTGAAAAACGGTGCAGAGGATTATTATTACAGAAGAATGCGGGAAAATACAGTTTTTGCTGTGATGGGGTGTAAGGAATCCGGTAAAAATTGTTTTTGTGTAAGTATGGGTACAAATCGTTGTGAAGAATATGATATGTATATTTTTCAGGATGAAAAGGGCTGCTATATGGAACTGAGATGCAGAGAACTGGAAGTATTATTATGGGATTATGGACAGAATGCACGGGAGAAACTGAATTTTGTGGAAAAGAATGAGATTCATGTAGAGATTCCGGAGAATCTTCCAGATATAATTCATCAGGATTCTATGTGGCAGGAATATGGCAGCCGCTGTATTGGCTGTGGTCGCTGCAATTTTGTCTGTCCGACATGTACCTGTTTTACTATGCAGGATATTTTTTATAAAGACAATCCAAAGGCTGGAGAGCGACGCCGCGTATGGGCTTCCTGTCAGGTGGATGGATATTCTGACATTGCAGGAGGACACAGCTTCCGTCAGAGCCAGGGTGAAAGAATGCGCTTTAAGGTATTACATAAAGTTGCAGATTATAAGAAAAGATTTGGATATCATATGTGTGTCGGCTGTGGACGTTGTGAAAATGTCTGTCCGGAATATATTTCCTATGTTGCATGCCTTCAGAAACTGAAAGAAAAGGAGGGAAAATAAGATGACAAATGAATATATTCCTTTCTTATCTAAGATAAAAGAAATCGTGAAGCATACAGAGACAGAATATACATTTCGTATGACATATGTGGGTGAAGTAAGACCAGGACAGTTTTTTGAAGTTTCTATTCCAAAATATGGTGAGGCACCTATTTCGGTCAGTGGTATAGGAGAAGATTATGTTGATCTGACGATACGTAAGGTTGGTAAGGTGACCGGAGAGATTTTTGAATTAAATGAGGGAAGCAGCTTTTTTATGCGTGGTCCTTATGGGAACGGGTTTAAAAAGGAGAATTATCAGGGAAAAGAGCTGATCGTGGTAGCTGGTGGAACAGGAGTATCTCCTGTGAGAGGTGTGATCAGTTACTTCGGTGAGCATCCGGATGAGGTAAAAAAATTACATACAATACTTGGATTTAAATCTCCGGAAGATATTTTATTCCGTGACGATCTGAGGAGATGGGAACAGCAGATGAATCTGGTCCTGACGGTGGACTCATCCGATGACCCTTTCTATAGAACGGGGCTAGTTACAAAATATATTCCGGAACTTGAATTGGATAACATTCATGAAACTGCAGCTATTGTTGTCGGACCGCCGATCATGATGAAATTTGCAGTAGCAGAGCTGCTAAAGCTGGGAATGAAAGAAGAACAAATCTGGATCTCACAGGAAAGAAAAATGTGCTGTGGACTTGGTAAATGTGGGCATTGCCGAATGAATGACACATATATTTGTCTGGATGGGCCGGTATTCTGTTATTCAGAAGGTAAAAAACTGTTTGATTAGGGAGGAAAATATAATGGATATCAATACAAAGAAACTGAAGAAAAATGCCTTCCGTGTATCAAAGGTCCGTGGGCTTACGGCTTCCAGAGTGCGTGTTCCGGGAGGCTGCTGTAATGCGGATGTCATGCAGCAGGTAGTAGATATTGCCAGAAAATATGGAAATGGCCAGATTCATGTTACCACCCGTCAGGGATTTGAAATTGAAGGAATCCATATGGAAGATATGGATAAAGTTAATGAGATGCTTCAACCGATCATTGATAATCTTCAGATCAATCAAAATGAAGCAGGCACCGGGTATCCGGCATCAGGAACCAGAAATGTCTGTGCATGTATCGGAAACAGAGTCTGTCCTTTTGGAAATTATAATACAGCAGCCTTTGCAAAGAGAATTGAAAAGGCTATATTTCCTAATGATCTTCATTTTAAAATTGCACTTACAGGTTGTGCCAATGATTGTATCAAAGCAAGGATGCATGATTTTGGAATTATTGGTATGACAGAGCCACAATATGACCTTAACCGCTGCGTTTCCTGTGGTGCATGTGTAAAAGGCTGTGATAAGCTTTCGGTGGATGCATTAAAGATGGAAAACTATCGAATCGTGCGCAATGAGGAAAAATGTGTGGGATGTGGAGTTTGTGTAACAAAATGTCCGACCAGAGCATGGACCAGAAGTGCAAAAAAATACTATCGTCTGACACTTATGGGACGAACAGGAAAGAAAAATCCACGTCTGGGAGAAGATTTTCTGATCTGGGCAGATGAAGACACCATCATCAAAGTTATCCTGAATACCTATAAATTTGTGAAAGAATATATTGATCCAAATGCGCCTGGCGGTAAGGAACATGTGGGGTATATTATAGACCGAGTGGGTTTTGCAGAATATAAAAAATGGGCATTGGATGGTGTAGAGCTTCCACCTGAAACAATCGTGAAAGACAATATTTACTGGAGCGGTATATATTACAGATAATAAAAAAAGACAATTATAATCATAAAGCCGATGCAGGATTTTGGAATCCAGTATCGGCTTTGTTGATTGTACAAAGGTTTTGAAAAATTTATTTGCTATGGTTCATCAGTGTTTTGATGTCTTCTTCCGGTGTGGTAATAGGTGCAATACCATAATTTTCCACCAGATAGTTCAGAATATTAGGAGACAGGAACGCCGGAAGAGAAGGACCAAGACGGATGTTCTTGATACCCAGGTGTAAAAGTGTCAGCAGGATACAGACTGCTTTCTGTTCATACCAGGAGAGAACGAAGGAAAGCGGAAGCTCATTTACAGAACATCCAAATGCATCTGCAAGTGCCACAGCAACCTGGATCGCACCATAAGCATCATTACACTGACCCATATCCATCAGTCGTGGAAGACCACCGATCTCTCCCAGATCGAGATCATTGAAACGGAATTTTCCACATGCCAGGGTGAGAACGATACTGTCAGAAGGTGTCTGCTTTACAAATTCCGTATAATAGTTTCGACCTGGTTTGGCACCATCACAGCCGGCAACCAGGAAGAAATGGCGGATAGCGCCTGATTTTACTGCTTCTACTACAGTATCTGCATGGGACAGAATGGCTGCATGTCCGAAACCGGTTGTCACTTTCGTACCGCCGTTGATGCCTGTGCGTGTCTGATCTTCTTTGTAACCACCCAGTTCCAGTGCTTTTTCAATAACCGGTGTGAAATCTTTCTTCTCGTCGATATGAACAGCGCCTGGGAAAGCAACCACTTCTGTTGTAAATACTCTGTCAGCATAACTGCTTTTTGGCGGCATCAGACAGTTGGTGGTGTAAAGGATCGGAGCCGGAAGATGATCAAACTCTTTCTGCTGATTCTGCCATGCAGTTCCGAAATTTCCTTTTAAGTGAGAGAATTTCTTTAAGAGTGGATAGGCATGGGCAGGGAGCATTTCACCGTGGGTATAGATGTTGATTCCTTTTCCTTCTGTCTGTTCAAGTAAAAGCTGCAGATCCTTCAGATCATGACCGGTTACTACAATAAATGGTCCCTTTTCTACGGTAAGTGTAACTGCAGTCGGTTCCGGTGTTCCATAGGTTTTGGTATTTGCCTTGTCAAGAAGTGCCATACATTTCAGATTGATTTCCCCTACTTTCAGTACAGTAGGAAGCAGTGTATCCATACTTTCTTCATAACCAATCTTAAATAATGCTTCGCAGAAGAAACGGTTTACTTCAGCATCTTCATAATTCAGAACATTTGCATGATAAGCATAGGCTGCCATTCCGCGAATCCCGAAAAGAATAAGGGACTTCAGGGAGCGGATATCTTCATCTGCATTCCACAGCTGTTGCATGTCATATTCGTCTGATTTACCGCAAGGTGACTGACATTTACTGCAGCCAGGAACCAGTCTTTCTTTTTCTGCTCTGACTTTTTGTATCATATTTTCGATTGCTGCATCGTCAAAACTCACATTTGTAACGGTAGTAAACAGTCCTTCAATTATGATCTGACTGGTACTTTTGGAAATAGCTGCTGCGCTATCGACAGCCCTTGCCAGACCGATCAACGCACCTGTCAGCTCATCCTGTAATTTGGCAGTGCCTGCCTTTTTTCCGCAGACACCTGCATTTCCTGTGCAGCCGGTGCATCCCACTGTCTGTTCACACTGATAACAAAACATTTTTTTATCCATTGTCGTATCCTCCTTTATTCTATAATATTTCCATCGATACCTATGGTTATAACCTGCCAGGGAATGAATTTTCCACTATTCTGAAGTGCTTTTCTGGTTGCCATCTCAAGTCCGCCACAGCATGGAACTTCCATTCTTACAATCGTCACACTTTGAATATCGTTATTTTGGATTATTGCAGTCAGTTTCTCGCTATAATCCACCTGATCCAATTTAGGACAGCCGATTAATGTTACCTTATTTCGGATAAAATCCTGATGAAAGCCTGCGTAAGCGTAAGCAGTACAATCGGCTGCGATTAAAAGCTTTGCGCCGTTAAAATATGGGGCACTGACAGGTGCCAGCTTAATCTGTACCGGCCAGTTCTGAAGATTGGATACCTGACCTGTGGTTGAAGATGGTTTTCCTGATTTGGGTATTTCTGATCGCTGAATCTGCATGCTTTTAGACCCGGGACAGCCGGCATGAGCAGTTATTGCCTGATTTTTGGCAAATATTTTTTTCTGTGCTTCTTTCACAGCCTCTTCATCATATTCAGGTGCTTCCCGTTCCTCAAAGGAAATGGCACCTGTGGGACACTCCGGGAGGCAATCCCCCAGTCCGTCACAGAAATGTTCTCTCACCAATTCTGCTTTTCCATTAATGATATCAATGGCACTTTCGTGGCAGGCATCTGCACAGGCGCCGCAGCCATTGCATTTTTCTTTATCGATTCGAATAATCTTTCTTATCATTTTACCTCCGTCAATAGATTTAACTTTTGTTTCTGTCGGCATTATAGTATGATAAATACAACTTGTATGTTTGATTTCCAACAAGGAGGAATGATTTTGAAAAAATATTTACCCATTTTAAAAAACAGTCCATTCTTTACAGGCCTTACTGATAACGAGATATTATCTATACTGCATTGTGTAAAAGCAACAGCAGTTTCCCAAAAACGAGATTCTTATATTTTCAGAGCAGGAGATTCTACTGAGGTAATGGGACTTGTGGTGTCCGGCTGTGTTCTTGTTATTCAGGAAGACCTTTGGGGGCATCGGAATATTCTGTCGAAATGTCATACCGGTGATTTCTTTGGTGAGCCATATGCAGCAAGCCCGGGTGCTGTTCTGAATGTCAGTGTGGTGGCAGATACGGATTGTGAGATTATCCTGCTAAATGTCCAAAGGCTTCTGATTTCCTGCCCGACTGCATGCGAACACCATCAGAAGCTGATCCGCAACCTGGTCAGTGTCCTGGCAAATAAGATACTAATCCTGAACGACAAAATCACACATGTGGGAAAGCGAACGACAAGGGATAAACTATTGTCCTATCTGTCGGCAGAGTCTATCAGACATTCATCGTTATCCTTTGATATTCCTTTTGACCGGCAGCAGTTGGCAGATTATCTGTGCATTGACCGCGCGGCAATGTCTACGGAGATATCAAAGCTACAGAAAGAAGGTTTTATAAAAACAAATAGAAATCATTTTGAATTGACTGTTTGTAATAATTCGGATTCTGAAATAAAAGTGTGATATCCATCATGAAAAATTGTGTATTACAGTTATGTCAAGTGGATATTCGCAATTGAAGCAGGGGACTTACTTGATTCGGTTAAACTTTCGTGTGACAAACGTAGCTGTCTGTGATATTATAAAAGTGATATAAGCGAAAATGACTTTTGCAGAAACGAAAGTATCTTTAAATGATATTTACAAATATACTTCCTCTAATGGCTTAAAGGGAAGTTTTATGGATACGGAACGGTATGAGTACAAATGAGCAGGAAACAGTAATGTCAATGCTGTATGGACTTCAGAAGTAGGAGAACAGTTCGAACGTATGTATCGGCTGTTCTTTTTTTGTTTTCAGGCATTAATGCGGTAGTATTTTCTATATAAGTGTTGGGAGATTATATGAAAAAGTTTAAGGCAAACGATAATAAGAGTGAAGAACATGAGATCAACTACAGACAATTCAACAAAAAGCTGGAACTGCTGAATCAGATCCTGTCTCTGATATCAGACATCAATCAGGCATCAGATGAGAAAGAAGTGAAGGACTGTATTCCTGCATTGCTTCAATACACCGGCGAATATACAGATGCAGACAGAGTATATATTTTTGAACTGATGTCTGAAAAACAGGATTATTACAGCAATACCTTCGAATGGTGCAGAGAGGGGATCGTCCCCCAGATTGACAATCTGATTCGTATTTCTGCCGATAGTATGCCGGTGTGGCATGAGAAATTTCTTCGTGGAGAAACTATAATTATTCATGATCTGGAGAAAATATGTGAAACTATGCCTTCGGAATATGACATTCTGAAGGTTCAGGATATTCATTCTCTGCTGGTTTTACCTTTGTTTGCAAATACGCAGTTGAGCGGTTTTATCGGTCTGGATAATCCGGATCTGGTTAATCCCGGTGTTTCCATATCGCTTCTTTCCAATGCAGGCGGACATCTTGCCAGTACATTGAACAATCTGCGCATGTTCAGGATGCTTGAGGAAAAACAGAAAACACTGGAGAGCAATCTGGAGGAACTTCAGAAGGAGAAGCATATCCTGGAAGCTCTCTGCGTAGATTATACCTCATTTTATTTATGTGATCTGGCAAATGATACTCTGGAAACGATCAAACAGAGCATACTTTCCAATGGTACAGAGATTGATGAGATGACGGAGCAGAAATCCAGTTATACCTCCAGAATCAGATATTATTATGATCATTACGTAATCCGGGAATCAGCACCGGATTTCCTCCGGAAGATGGAACGTCACGCTCTCATAGAGTATCTGCAGAATCACAAGCGTTTTGCGTATCGTTATCAGTCAGTGAAAAACCATGCCGGACATGAGTATTTTGAATTACAGGTGATCCGCCTGGAGACAGGCAACAGGGATGATTATAAGATCATTATGGGATTTCGCTATATTGATGATATTGTGCAGGAGGATATGAAAAAGAAGCAGCAGATGGAAGAGACTATGGCTGACCTGAAACTGAATAATGAGATTATCTCTGCAATCAGCAAAATGTACCGGATCATTTACCGGATGGATCTGATCCATGATACCTATGAGGAGATTTCCAGCCAGGAATCCATGCACCGTCTGACCGGCAGAAGTGGAAAGACTTCTGTTCAGTTTACAAAAGCCAGAGAAAAATTCATAGCCCCCGAATTTCAGGAAAGAATGAGAGAATTTCTGGATGTTTCCACTCTGGCAGAGCGTCTGAAGAACAGAGAGGAGGTTTCCACAGAATACAGAGCCATAACCGGAGTCTGGTATCAGGCAAGATTTATTGTAAAGCTTCGAAATGAAGCAGGGGAAGTGACTAATGTTCTCTATGTGACGAGAGATATTAATGACCAGAAAATATCTGAGCTGGAGAGCCGGGAAGAACTGAGAAGAACCGCTCAGGAGGCAGAGAAAGCCAATCTGGCAAAGACAGATTTCCTGAGGAGAATGAGCCATGATGTCCGTACACCGATCAACGGGATCCAGGGCTGTGTGGATATTGCGGACCGTTATCCGGATGATCTGGAGCTTCAGCAGGAAGCACGTACCAGAATCAGGACTGCTTCCAGTTATCTTTTAAATCTTGTCAATGATGTGCTGGATATGAATAAGCTGGAATCCGGCAATATACAGCTTGAGAGAAAGCACTTTAATCTGCTGGAACTTTTGCATAATACGAATGAAATCATCAGGATGCAGGCAAATGAAGCTGGTGTTAATTATTATGTAGAAGCTGGAGAAATCATCCATACACAGCTGATAGGAAGTCCGGTACATTTCCAGCAGATATTGATGAATATCGGCAGCAATGCAGTAAAATATAATCATGATGGCGGTTCTGTGACAGTTACCTGTCGTGAGATTTCCTATACGGATACCATTGCGGAATATGAACTGACCTGTACAGATACCGGGATCGGCATGAGTGAGGAATTTCAGAAAAGGGCATTTGAGCCTTTTGCCCAGGAGGGGCAGTCAGCCAGAACAAAATATGCAGGTACCGGTCTGGGTCTTGCCATTGCCAGAAAACTGACAGAACTGCAGGAAGGAACTCTTTTCTTTGAGAGCATACAGGGAAAAGGAACCAAATTTATTCTCCATATTTCTTTTGAAATCTCTGCAGAGGAACCGGAAAAGAAATCTCATATGTATCAGAACTGTTCAGTAGAGGGGATTCAGGTTCTGCTGGTGGAAGACAATGAGCTGAATATGGAAATTGCTGAGTTTCTGCTGAAAGAAGAAAAAATGATAGTGACAAAGGCATGGAATGGACGGGAAGCCGTAGAAATCTTTGAGAATTCAGAGCCCGGATACTTTGATGTGATTCTGATGGATCTGATGATGCCACAAATGGGAGGTCTGGAAGCTACCCGCAGAATCAGAAAAATGGATCGAGAGGATGCGGAATCTATCCCCATTTTTGCTATGACAGCCAATGCCTTTCTGGATGATATTGCACAGAGTAAAGCAGCAGGAATGAACGAACATTTTTCAAAACCCCTTCAAATGGAGAAAGTGATAGATACCATACGATTTTATTGCACAGCCCGATGAGAAACAGTTGGAAGAAAACATAACGAGGAAAATTCAATGAAAATAAATAGTACAGCTGCTAAACATATTAAAAAATACTGCTATATTATAGGACTTCTCTCTTTCCTGATCGCATTTTTTGCGTGTAGTCAGATGCTCCGATATCAGGAAAAGGAAAAAAAAGCATCGGGAACTTATATGGCACAAAGCACGATAAGGAGAGTCAAGGCAAAGCTGGACAATTATATAATGATTTCTGATTTTCTGGGAAATTATATCATTGATGGATCGGATATGGATGAAAACACTTTTTCAGAACTGGCAGAAAAGATTCCTAATGAGGAAGGTGTGGTAAAGGCGTTTGAGCTGGCACCGGAAGGAATCATAACCGAAATCTATCCTATGCAGGGAAATTCAGAGGCTCTTGGACTGGATGTTCTGAGGGAACACGAACGGAAAAAAGATGCAGTTCTGGCTAAGGAAACCGGGGAATATACACTTGGCGGTCCCTATCAGTTAAAGCAGGGAGGAACCGGAGCATTACTTTTTAAACCGGTTTATCGAACCGATAATTTCGGAGAGAGTAGTTTCTGGGGATTTGTACTCCAGGTAATTGACTGGGATCGTTTCATGAGTGATATAAATCTGAAATCTTTAAGTGAGGCAGATTTCAGTTATAAGATCTGGTCTTATGACAGAAGCAGTGGAGATAAGGTTATTCTTGCCCAGAGTCAGGATGATATGCCGGAAAACAGCCTGACGATAGAATGTGAGATCCCGAATAACACATGGTATTTTGATATTGCGCCTTCCAATGGGTGGACTCCGGTTTCTCAATGGATTCTTTCCATAATTGCTTCTTATATATTCTCGTTGCTGATCGCTATGGTTTTTTATCAGATATCCAGCAAAAAACACAGAGAAAAACAATATGCTGCTGAGCTTGAGAAAGCGGCAGAACTGGCGAAAAGTGCCAATGAAGCAAAAACACGATTTCTGTTTAATATGAGCCATGATATCCGGACGCCAATGAATGCGATCATAGGTTTTTCCGGATTACTGGAAAAGAACCTTCAAAACGAGGAAAAGGCAAAAGAATATCTGGGAAAGATCTGTTCTTCCGGAAATCTGCTGATGACGATTATTAACCAGATCCTGGAGATAGCCCGTATTGAAAGCGGCACTACAGCTCTGCAGCTGAAAGCAGAGGATATAAACACATTATTTCATACGGTAAACACAGTATTTGAGGAAGATGTAAGGAAGAAGAACCTGCAGTATTCGGTAGATTTGGATGTATATCATACCTTTATCCTTTGTGACAGGGTGAAACTTCAGGAGATAATGCTGAACATCATCAGCAATGCGATAAAGTATACGTCAGATGGGCATGGGGTTCATGTAAAGATATATGAGAAGGATTCAGAGGATCCCCGGAAAGCCCGGCTCATTTTTACCTGTGAAGATACAGGCATTGGCATGAGCGAGGAATATCTTCCACATATCTTTGAAGAATTTTCCAGAGAGCATACAACCACAG
>OLQV01002049.1_pt1 | contig 13884 bp, 9 predicted proteins | sample 1672371 | NCBI WGS metagenome assembly OLQV01 (sample SAMEA3136676, study PRJEB25190) | human gut metagenome
AATAGGATTCGCAGGCAAGTGAATGGTGTAGTTATTTCGAAAACGATGTACTAGTCACTTATAAACCTGTATAAGTCTTTTTATCTTAAGTTATATTTCTTCAAAATATTTACAACAAAATCAGACGACTGCTCACAAAGAACTGCAATTTCATCTATAGATTTACTTTGAGCATAATATGAAAGAATTGATGCCTCTATTTGCAGCTTATCCGCCCTTGCCTTTTCTTCCGCCACTGCCTGTTCTGATTGTTGAAGTCCACGCCTTATGCCATCTTGAACTCCTTCTTCATAACTAATTTCCTTTTCCGAAGCAATATGTGCGGCACTATCATATTCTTTAAATAACATATTGGTAACCTCCGCTCTGTGTGCACGTAAAAGCTCTGCAAGGACACCCCGATTTATACAATCCGTAACTGTTGACTCAATAGCATCATTAAGCGGCAAACCCTCCGCAATATTTTCACGCAAAACCGCCACAAACAGTGAATACTGATGAAGCAATGGGCAACGCTTAATCATCTTTGTGCTGTGTCCAGCGTTAATATTTACCATATGGGCCGTAAATTCTGCAGAAGATTTTCCAACAACATCTGTACCTGCCATACTGTCTGTTAACCGAAGAATTATTTCGTCCTCAGACTTCCTCAGACCATTATAAAAGACATAATAGCGAGGAACGGGAATCGTCAACTGCTTACTGGCATACATATCCAGATGATTCTTTTCAATATATTTCTTAAAAGCCGAGCCCGTGTAAATAAAACCACGCAGCGGCATATTCGGATTATAGGTACTCTGATGCTCGAATATATTCAAATTCCAATCAATGAGAAAAGAAAGGTCATTCTTCATCCCCATGTACAGGAAATCACTCATCGTATAAAATTCAATCGCATCTGCATCCTGATAATCGCTGTCATTGACAGCATTATAAAGCGAAAGTGCCGCCTCTTTATTATTGAAAATAAATCTGAAAAGACTGTCCTTATAATTACGGTTGTAATTCGTATTATCCTGCATACACATTATATCAATAGAATCTCCTTTAATTATATCAAAACTCACCGGTGGTGCAACTATTATAAATCGATTCTCTTAAAAAGTTTGTCACAACGTGTAGTCGAATAAATTATTTTTAATGTCGAAAAAAGCCAATAATTCTTATCCCTCCCGGATAAAAATTATTGGCTTATATTTGTTATAATTCAGTTCTTCCCTCAAGGGCTCTCAGCAGCGTCACCTCATCGATATACTCCAAATCTCCGCCTACCGGCACACCACTGGCGATCCTTGTCACCTTGATGCCCGTCGGCTTGATCAATTTGTTGATATACATCGCTGTTGTCTCACCTTCAAGGGTGGAATTGGTCGCAATGATCACTTCCGTCACATCTCCCTGAAGTCTTGTCATCAATTCCTTCAGACGAATATCCGACGGACCGATGCCAAGCATCGGCGAGATAGCCCCATGCAGGACATGATAGACACCTTCATACTTCTGCGTCTTCTCATAAGCTGCCAGATCTCTCGGAGTCTCAACAACCATAATGACATGATGATCCCGCTTCGGATTAGCACAAATCGGACACAGTTCACTGTCTGTCAGATTCCAACAGCAACTGCAATAGCGAATCTTCTCTCTGGCTGAAACAATGGTTCCTGCCAGGTTCTGCACCTGATCCTTTGGCATATTAATAATGTGAAACGCCAGTCGCTGTGCGGATTTGGCACCGATTCCCGGCAGTTTCGATAATTCTTCAATCAGCTTGTTAATCTGATTGCTGTAAGCATCCATTAAAATCCAAAGCCTCCGCCAAGGCCGCCTGTAATCTTCGCCATTGATGACTGAGATACTTCATCCATCTTACGAAGGGCTTCGTTGGCTGCTGCCATGATTAAATCTTCCAGCATTTCTACATCTTCCGGATCAACCACTTCAGGGTCAATTGTTACAGCAACAATTTCCTTCTTGCCGGAAACCTTTACCTTAACAGCACCGCCGCCTGCTGCTGCTTCAACTTCCTTCTCTTCCAGCTCTTTCTGAGCCTCTTCCATCTGACGCTGCATTCTCTGCGCCTGCTTCATTAAATTGTTCATATTACCAGGCATACCACCTGGGAAACCGCCTCTTTTAGCCATTGTTCTTCCTCCTGTTATAAGTTACTACTATTTATATGAATGAATCAGCATTCCCTTCGATTATCTCACAGACAACCGGATTGTGCCATACTAATCCTCATAAACAATGTCAATTCCCTGAAATGCCTGTACCGGATCAATAAACTGACTGGCATTCTCGGTCTTATTCAAAGGTACTGCATTCACCTTCACCAGCTTACCAACACGCTCACTGAGGGCATTCTCCAGAGCCTGACGATGACTCTCTTCCGCGAAATAACCATATCGCATATCATCCGCCAGCGCAATGATCAGCTGATTGTCCGGCCCTTCTGAAATGACAGCCCCTCTGAGCATCACTGCCATACTCGGTGTCAGATCACCGGTCACCTGCTTCCAACGATCGATAATCATCCGAAGATCTTCCGAGACTGCCTTCTGTTCCGGCTGCACCTGTACCCCATTCCCAGACTGCAGACCGCTTATGCCATCGGCATCTCCTCCGGCTGCACCGCCGCCCGAGGACTGTGAAGACACCACAACACCCTTCGCTACTTTCTGCTCAAGAATCGCCAGTCTATTCAGCACCCCATCCAGATTCCGCTCCATGGCCGGATGACAGAGCTTGATCAATGCCACCTCCACAAGGACACGTTTCTGGGTAGAATAACGCACCTGCCCTGAAAGATCCGAAAAAATACGAATATACCGCATCAGTACCGACGCATCAATACCTGATGCCTCCTGACGCATCACTTCCAGCTGTTCCGCAGAGGCTTCCACCAGATCTGTCAGATCACCGGAGCTCTGCACCATCAGAAGATTTCTCAGATACCATGTAAAATCGACAACAAACTGCGTCAGATCCCGTCCCTGCATAACGATCTCATCTATCAGATGAATAACCCCTGAAACATCCTGACTGCAGATGCTCTTCAAAAGACTGCCGAAAACAGAGGTGTCCACTGCGCCAAGGACATCCAGCACATTCTCATACTTCAGTTTCTGTCCAATATAAAATGCGTTGCACTGATCCAAAAGGCTCAAAGCATCTCGCATGGAGCCATCCGCCATTCTGGCAACATAAGCCAGCGCTGCATCTTCTGCATCAATGCCTTCCGCATCAGCCAGTTCCCTCAATCGTCCGGCGATGGTTCCTGTGGAAATACGTCTGAAATCATATCGCTGACATCTTGAAAGAATGGTAATCGGAATCTTGTGTGCTTCCGTCGTTGCCAGAATAAAAATAACATATGACGGCGGTTCTTCCAATGTCTTCAAAAGTGCGTTAAAAGCACCAATGGAGAGCATATGCACCTCATCGATGATATAAACCTTATACTTGCCTTCTGAAGGAGAATAAGCCACTTCCTCTCGAATCTCACGGATATTGTCGACACCGTTGTTGGAAGCCGCATCAATCTCGATTACGTTCATAGAACGCTGCTCATTGACCGCACGGCACATGGCACATTCATTGCATGGGCTGCCATTCACAGGGTGTTCACAATTCACTGCCTTTGCAAAAATCTTGGCAATGGACGTCTTACCGGTTCCTCTTGTACCGCAAAACAGATAGGCATGTCCGATGCGATTCATCTCTATTTGATTTTTCAATGTTGTAACGATATGATCCTGTCCTCTGACTTCGTCAAAATTCGATGGACGCCACTTACGATACAATGCCTGATAAGCCATAATCTACCGCCTCTATCTAAATTATATATTATTTGTAACTGTTCAGAGCCAAGCAAAATTTCAAAAAACAGGTATAAAATGCTTGCATTTTTAAAACTGTTTTTGAAATTTTATTTGGCGGATACGCCACACCGACGAAATGCGTAGCATTTTGGAGGTTGGCTCTGAACAGTTACATATTATTATTTATTATAGTTCATTACCGAAACTGATACCCATATCTCTTGCTTCGCGGATAATATCCGACTTCGGATCAACGGTCTTAAGTCTTCCGGCCACTTCCTTCAATGGTACCGGAACGATCTCATTATTCTTAAATGCTGCCATACAGCCATACTTACCCTCAAGGATCATTCGACCTGCCGCTGCTCCCAACCGAGTGGCTACCACACGGTCATAGGCATCCGGACTGCCGCCGCGCTGCGTATGACCCGGCACAACAATTCGTACTTCCTGACCCAGGGCATCCTGAATCTTCTTGCCAAGTTCATAGGAAACCGACGGGAACGGGCTGTTCGCCTTCTTCTTCTGGTATTCCTTCTTGGACAGCTGTGCATCTTCCTGGGAAATCGCGCCCTCTGCAACCGCAAGAATACTGAACCTCTTGCCAGCCTTGTTGCGCTGTTTCACCGCCATCAGTACCGCATCAAAATTGTACGGCATCTCCGGCAAAAGGATAATATCCGCACCGCCCGCAATACCTGCATGCAATGTCAGCCAGCCAACCTTATGCCCCATCAGCTCTACAATAAATACACGGCCATGGGATGCCGCTGTTGTATGAATACAATCAATGGCATTCGTTGCAATATCCACTGCACTCTGAAAACCGAATGTCATATCCGTTCCGTAAATATCATTGTCAATAGTCTTTGGCAGAGAAACAATATTCAAACCTTCTTCGCTGAGCAGATTCGCTGTCTTCTGAGTCCCATTGCCGCCAAGGATCACAAGGCAGTCAAGCTTCAGATTGCGATAAGTTGCCTTCATCGCCTCAACCTTGTTAAAGCCATTCTCACCTGGCACCCGCATCAGCTTAAACGGCTGTCTGGAAGAACCCAGAATCGTTCCGCCCTTTGTCAAGATACCGGAAAAATCATTCGGCTTCATCAAAATATAGTCATTATACATCAGACCTCTGTAGCCCTCTTCAAAACCAAAAATCTGTGTATCAGGATCCGCGTTATACAGTGTCTTCGCAACACCACGCATTGTTGCATTCAAAGCCTGACAGTCGCCGCCACTTGTCAGCATACCTACTCTCATCATTCACGCCATCTCCTTTGTTTAGAATATGTCCTCTTCTCTTGTTATACTATATAGTAAAATAAGCAGAAATTCAACCAGAAAATCAGCTTTTGCCTGGATAAGCCAGATTTTTGCGAATATATGTTCTTTTTTCTTGACATTCACATTTCCTCTGGTATAAGATATATATTAGGAATTTCTGAATCCAACTAGAAATTAAATTATATATACAGATAATGACGAAACTTTATAACTCTTCCTTCTGATGAACCTATCGATGAATCCATTCAAAACAGGTGCTTCTGTCACGGCCAGTACTTAGACACTGTTTTTTAGTGTCTTATGTACTGCTGCCAGTGACAGGCAGTGCGAACGTGCCTGCTTTGAATGGATTATCGATAGGTTCTCTAAGACTACAATGTTTCGTCATTATCTGGCCACCACTTTTTGAAAGGATTTTTTATTATGGCACCAACCAATTCTTATAATGCCGACAGTATTTCCGTGCTGGAAGGTCTCGAGGCCGTCCGCAAGCGTCCCGGCATGTACATCGGCAGTGTCTCCCGCAAGGGCCTGAACCACCTCGTCTATGAGATTGTTGACAACTCTGTGGACGAGCATCTGGCCGGTTTTTGCAGTGAGATCCATGTGACATTGAACAAAGACGGCTCCGCCACTGTTTCTGATAATGGCCGAGGTATCCCTGTTGGCATGCACAAGAAAGGCATTTCCGCGGAGCGTCTTGTATTTACAACCCTCCACGCCGGAGGTAAGTTTGATGATTCTGCCTACAAGACAAGCGGCGGTCTCCACGGCGTTGGCTCATCTGTTGTCAACGCATTGTCTGAATGGCTGGATGTGACGGTCAGCCGCGAGGGCTGTACTTACCACGACCGCTATGAGCGCGGTGTACCGACCATTCCGCTGGAGAAGGGACTTCTGCCTGTCATCGGCCGCACCCGCAAGACAGGCACCACGATTTCTTTTCTCCCGGACAAGGAGATTTTTGAAAAGACATGGTTCAAGGAAGATGAGATCAAGAGCCGTCTCCATGAAACTGCTTATCTTAACCCGGAATTAACTATTATATATGAAGACAAACGTGTCACACCTGAGGAACAGGAAGTTTATCATGAACCTGACGGTCTGGCTGGATTCATCCGCGACCTGAACCGCAATAAAGAAGCACTGCATGATATTGTCTACTTTAAAGGCGAGTCTGAAGGCATCACTGTTGAAGGTGCTTTTCAATATGTGAATGAATTCCACGAGAACGTCCTTGGTTTCTGCAACAACATTTACAACGCAGAAGGCGGTACCCACATTACCGGCTTCAAGTCCGCTTTCACGTCCATTATGAACGCTTACGCCCGTGAAATAGGCATTTTGAAAGAGAAAGACGGCAATTTTACCGGTGCTGATATACGAAACGGTATGACAGCCGTCATCTCCATCAAGCATCCGGACCCGCGTTTTGAAGGTCAGACCAAGACCAAACTGGACAACCAGGATGCTGCCCGTGCCACAGGCAAGATTGTCAATGAAGAAGTCGTTCGTTATTTCGACAAGAATCTGGATACCTTGAAGGTTGTGCTTTCCTGTGCAGAGAAAGCAGCCAAGATCCGTAAGACCGAGGAAAAGGCCCGTACCAACCTGCTGACCAAGCAGAAATTCTCCTTTGACTCCAACGGCAAACTGGCCAACTGTGAAAGCCGCAATGCCGATATCTGCGAGATCTTTATTGTCGAAGGAGATTCTGCCGGCGGCTCTGCCAAAACCGCCAGAAACCGCCATTTTCAGGCAATCCTGCCTATTCGAGGCAAGATTTTGAATGTAGAAAAGGCCAGCATCGACAAGATTCTTGCCAATGCCGAGATCAAGACCATGATCAATGCCTTCGGCTGTGGTTTTTCAGAAGGATACGGCAACGACTTTGACATCAGCAAGCTGCGCTACAACAAGATTATCATTATGGCCGATGCCGATGTGGATGGTGCGCATATCAGCACCCTGCTTCTGACACTTTTCTACCGGTTTATGCCGGAGCTGATTTATGAAGGCCATGTCTATATCGCCATGCCGCCGCTGTACAAGGCCATGCCGTCCAAGGGCAGGGAGGAATACCTCTATGATGATAAGGCCCTTGAGCAGTACCGCAAGACCCACAAGGGCAATTTCACCCTGCAGCGCTACAAAGGTCTTGGTGAAATGGATGCTGCACAGCTCTGGGAGACAACTTTGAACCCTGAAACCCGTATCCTGAAGAAGGTCGAGATTGAAGATGCCCGAATTGCATCCGATATTACCGGCCTGCTCATGGGTCCTGATGTACCGCCGAGAAAGGCATTCATCTACAAGCATGCCCATGATGCCGAACTTGATATTTAAGGAGGGAATGCATGATGCAGGAACAGATTATTCGCACGGATTATGCAGAAGTCATGCAGAAATCCTACGTAGATTACGCCATGAGCGTTATTATATCCAGAGCACTTCCGGATATCCGGGACGGCTTAAAGCCTGTTCAGCGCCGTACGTTATATGATATGTATGAACTGGCTATCCGATACGACAAGCCATACCGTAAATGTGCCCGTATCGTCGGTGATACAATGGGTAAGTATCATCCTCACGGTGACAGCTCCATTTACGATGCCCTTGTTGTTATGGCCCAGGAATTCAAGAAGGGCATGCCCCTGGTAGACGGCCACGGCAATTTCGGCTCCATCGAAGGTGATGGTGCCGCCGCCATGCGTTACACTGAAGCCCGTCTTCAGAAAGTCACTCAGGAAGTTTTCCTGGCGGATCTTGACAAGGACGTTGTAGACTTTATGCCGAACTTTGATGAGACAGAGAAAGAGCCGACGGTTCTGCCTGTCCGTCTGCCGAATTTCCTTGTCAACGGTTCTGACGGTATCGCTGTCGGCATGGTGACAAGTACCCCGCCGCATAATCTCGGCGAGGTCATCGATGCCGTCAAAGCCTACATGAAGAATGACAAACTGACCACCGCTGACCTAATGCAGTACATCCAGGGACCGGATTTTCCTACCGGCGGTATCGTAACGAACAAAGACGAATTACTGAATATTTACGAAACCGGCAGCGGCAAGATCAAGCTTCGGGGTCGTGTTGAGGTTGAGCAGGACAAAGGCGGCAAGCTTCGCCTTGTCATCACCGAGATTCCTTATACAATGATCGGTGCCAATATCGGCAAATTTCTCAATGATGTTTATGCCCTTGTAGAAAGCAAGAAGACAACGGACATCATCGATATTTCCAATCAGTCCTCCAAGGAAGGAATTCGTATCGTTCTGGAACTGAAGAAACAGACAGACGTGGACAATCTGCTGGCACTTCTCTATAAGAAGACACGTCTGGAAGATACTTTCAGCGTGAATATGCTGGCCATCGCCGACGGACGTCCGGAGACGCTTGGTCTCAAGAGCATTATTGAATATTTCCTTGATTTTCAGTATGACCTGACCACCCGCAAGTACCAGAAGCTTCTTGCCAAGGAACTGGAGAAACAGGAAATCCAGGAAGGTCTCATGCGTGCCACCGATATCATTGACCTGATCATCGAAATCCTGCGTGGCAGCAAGAATATCAAACAGGCCAAAGCCTGCCTGATGACAGGCACTACCGAAGGCATTCGCTTCAAGAGCAAGGCCTCTGAAAGAGCCGCTTCTGCCCTTGATTTTACAGAACGTCAGGCCACTGCAATCCTCGAGATGCGTCTGTACAAGCTGATCGGTCTGGAAATGGATGCCCTGCTGAAAGATCATGATGCTACTTTGAAGAATATCGCTTCCTACAAGGATATCCTTGAGAATCATAAGAGCATGTCCCGGGTCATCAGTCATGACCTTGATATGATCAAGAAGACTTATGCCACACCGCGTAAAACCTCTATCGAGAATGTGGGTGCTGCTGTCTATGAAGAAAAGAAAGCCGAAGCTATGGAAGTCGTTGCTCTGATTGACCGTTTTGGCTATGCTAAGACCATAGATAAGGCTACTTTTGAGCGCAACAAGGAAGCCGCACTCTCCGAAAGCAAATATGTCATCAGCTGTATGAATACAGATAAGGCCTGCATCTTCACCGATACCGGACGTCTTCATCTGATCAAGATTACTGATATGCCGTTCGGACGTTTCCGTGACAAATCTATTCCGCTGGACAACCTGGGCAACTATGACAGCTCCGGCGAGAATATCATTCATATATGCAATCTGGCATCCATTCAGGATTCCATGATGTTATTTGCCACCAAAACCGGTATGTTGAAACTGGTCAAAGGCAGCGAATTTGATGTATCCAAACGAACCGTTGCCGCCACCAAGCTGGCCGACTGCGACAGCATCATTGCCATCTGCACTGCCGACAACTTCAACCAGCTTGTTCTTCAGACTGAAAACGGCTACTTTATCCGCTTCCCGATGATGAACATCCCTGAAATGAAGAAAACTGCCATCGGCGTCCGCGGCATCAGCCTCGGTTCCGGTGACAGCGTCAAAGCTGCTTATCCACTGGACAGCAGCCAGGAATGCACCATTATCCACAATGAAAAGGAATTACTGTTGAATAAGTTGAAACTTGTCAACAGAGGCGGAAAAGGCACAAAAGTCCGCATCTAATTTAAATCAAACAGTTGGCTCCTGTAACCTTAGCATTTTCGAAATTTTGCTGCGCCGCATATTAACAGCTTCTGCGCAAAACTCGCCCTTACGGGCTCAGACATTGCTTCGAAGCTGTTGCTATGCTCGCAAAATTTCAAAAATTACGCTAAACGTTTACAAGAGCCAACTGTTTGATTTTATATTATTCTTCTCTCTTTTATTTCCTAAGGCACAAATTATAACTTACCCACTTATCTGTCCAACACCATCTGGTTATATTCCAGGAATCTGAAGCCCCAGCGCTCATAAAGGCGTTTGGCATTGACATTACTTTCTGTGACTTCGATTCTGAAGCGTTTATATTCCGGATAATGATCTACAATCCAGTGATAGGCTTTTGTGCCGTACCCTTTTCCCCGGCATTCCGGTGTAAAGTACATTTCTTCCATGAACATGCACATTCCGCCGACTTCCGATGCATAATAGCCAGTCACATAACCATATCCGACAACTTTCTCATCTTCCAGCATCACCAGACCGCTGATATATGGCATCGTCGGGTCTGTGGCCGCATCAAATGTACGCTCCAGCACCGCTGTGTCTACATCGTGTTCAACTGCCGGACTATGATAAAAGGTGATCACCATCGGCATAATGACCGCTTTATCTTCCGGTTTCATTTCTCGGATATTAAACATACTATTTCCCCCATTCCTTCTATATTCTACAACAATTTCTATCTCATATCCATCCAGCATGGCGGAAGATTCTGAACTTTCATACGAATTGGCTCAGGATATGTCTGTCCCTTCAAATCCAGTTCGACTTTCTCAATAACTTCCGGCTCAACCGGTTCATTGACCTCAACCCCCGGAATCGGGAAATCAACAGGTCTTGTCTTCACTTTCTCAAGACGCCGTATCTCATCCATGCCTTCAATAACTTTTCCAAAAACAGGATAGATTCCCTTATGATCCGGGCAGTCACGCAGCGGGAAAAAGAATTCGCAGCTGGCCAGTCCATCCTCACCATAACCGCCCATGCAGACACAGCCCGGATGGGAATCCAACGGTTCGATCTCCGGATGCAGTTCAAACTCATTCGGAATCAGATACTGGCACTCCTTGTGTCCAAATGCCTGGTACGTCACGTCCACCCAGTTGCCCGGAACAATTCTTTGAATCGCATGGTGATCCATAAATCCCCGGGATGCCGCATAAATAAAACTGTTGACAGTATTCGGCGCAGCTTCCGGCAAAAGTTCAATCACAATTTTACTGCCGTTGGCCATATGTAAAGTCGCTGTAGGATGTGTATTCATAGGTATTTGCCTCCATAATAAAACAAAGAATGTGCCTCGGCATATTCCTTTAAACCAACAAAGCGTACTTCACATCTTCTCAGATGCAAAGTACACTTTCTCTTATTTCTTCACTTATTCATTGTATCATTCTTCAATATCTGATGCAAGCCCGGACAAGCGCCAACAAATTAACCGATAATCTGAAGTTCCTTTGGATAGTGATTCAGCACCTCACAGCCATCCTCTGTCACCAGCACCAGATCTTCCACACGGACACCTGTATCATCTGTCAGATAAATACCCGGCTCAATAGAGAAAATCATACCCGGAACGGCTTTGTCTGTATTCACAGAAGAAACATCACCAAACTCATGCTCTGAAAGTCCGATAAAATGACCCAGACGATGGTTAAACTGCGGACCGTAGCCTTCATCAGTGATCAGCTGACGGGCTGTATTGTCCAATTCACAAAGAGGAATGCCCGGTTTGATCTTGGCAATGGCCGCTTCATTCGCCTTGCGGACTGTTTCATAAATATGACGATGTTCGTCACTCACTTCCTTGAAGTAGAAAGTACGTGTCATATCAGAACAATAGCCCTTTCTGATGCATCCCACATCAAAGAGGACACAGTCACCCACCTTCAATACCGTATTGTCCGGTTCATGATGCGGGTCTGCTGCATTGGCACCAAAAGCAACCAGCGGTTCAAAGGAGTAACCGTCCGCACCCAAATCCATATAAATCTTCAGCATCTGGTCTGCCAGTTCTTTCTCTGTAACACCTTCATGAACAATGGCCTTGAACTGTGCCATGGCCTTGTCGTTGATGTCTGAAGAAATACGCATCAGTTCCTGCTCTTCTTCATCCTTGATGCCTCTTGTATTGTCCACAGCCAGAGAAGCATTGACAAACCCGGCTGCTGCTTTCATCTCCATCAGCGGCAGCAAAAATCTTGCTTTCAGTTCTTTATCCACACCCAGAGGTGCATCTTTGTCGAGATACTTGGCCACGATCTCCATAGCAGGATCTGTGTCGGAATACCATACCTTTTCAATCCCCACTTCCTGAGGTACTGTAAATAATCTGTTCAGGAAAAAGGCATGATGGCCGTCTTCTCTCAGATATAAACCATAAAAACGTTCAAAAGGTGACACATAAACACCGGTGAGATAATAAATGGACATCGGATCAACGATCAGCATCTGATGCAGTCCCATTTCCTTCAGGGCTGCCATAATTCTGTCTACTCTATTCTGCTTCATAGCAAATGCTCCTTTCAAATCTTCATCTGCCGTCAAGTATATCACTTTCTATAGCGGTTTTCTATAGTTTATCTGACTTTCGTAAATTTTATTATTAACGCATCAAAGTTTTCAACGCTTTAACCGCATTTTCTCCGGCAATTCGGCCTGAATTAACCGCAAAGCCGAAACCGTGTCCACTCATGACAACATTGTATACGTCCGCATCTGCGCCGCCGAAATCCACACCGGCTACATAAAGATTCTCAACCGGTTTGTAATCACCGCCTAAAGCTTCAAAGCGTTCATTGACACGAATACCGCCATGGGTGATCAGCATGTCTTCTCCGGCCTTAATGGCATAATAAGGGCCTTCCTCCATAGACAGCATATAACGTTTATCCTTGGCAAACCAACCGTCTCTTCCTTCCTTGCAGAAGCCGTTGTATTCCTCCATAGACGCTTTCACTGTTTCTTCATCACAGCCGATAAACGCAGCCAGTGCTTCATAACTGTCTGCTTTGCAGAGAACACCGTCCGCAATGGCCTGCTCCATGGTAGTGTCCAGTCTTTCTTCCACATTCGGCGGCATATGAATCGTCTCAATCATATCCTTGCCGTCGCTCAGGGTCTGGTCTAACAGTGCCTGATTGAAAACAACCCATACCTGACCATCCGGCTGACGCAGGCAGGCATTAAAGGATACTGCGAAATTATACACAATCCCTTCATCTGCAAAACGTTCACCAAAACGATTCAGCCACACATTGTATGGTTTGCCTAGGAAAAGATTCAGCGCATCATATCCCTTAATCTTCGGTGCTGCTGCTTCCATGGTAAAGTTGCCTTCCACTTCCGCACCCGCCTCAAGCGCCATTCGGATACCATCTCCCGGATGACGCATGCCGCCGCCCTGGCCTACCAGTTCACGCTTAAATCCTGGGTAATATTTTTCAACCATTTCATCGTTGCCCGCAAAACCGCCTGTACACAGAATCACCTTCTGTGCCTTGATCACCACTTCGCCGTCCTTCGTCTCACACACAGCGCCGCAGACACTGGCTTTTTCGTCTTTAAGTAAAGTTTTACCCTTGGCGCCTGTGAGAATGCGCACGCCTTTTTCTTCGCAGATTCTTTTCAGATTGCGGATGACGCAATGCCCCACATTCTCCTCAGCCTCTGTAATATGAAAAACCTCCGGTGTCTGGTTCGGGATATGATGCACCACGTCGCAGAATTCAACACCTCTATCCATCAGCCAATTGACGGTATCCCCACTCTTGTCAATCAGTGTACGGATAATCCTGCCGTCAATCTTCCAATGGGAATAATTCATACAATCCCTGAAAATCTGATCTCTGTCCGCAAAAACAAGCTTCTTGCGCTGTATCTTGCTGTCCACACCAAAAATGCCTCTCGGGAAAAGGCCGTTTCCGCCCACCGCCGCATTCGCTTCCGCAACGGTTACCTCTGCACCCATCTCTGCTGCTGCAACAGCCGCCGCCATGCCGGACGCGCCGCCGCCGATAATCAAAATCTCTGTCTTCAATTCCATGTCAGAACCTCCTGTAGTCATTTTATTTTCCTGCACTTTTAGTGACATGCTCCCACCACTTAAATCACAGATTTTGAAGTGGGGGCTTCTT
>OLQV01002064.1_pt1 | contig 13811 bp, 13 predicted proteins | sample 1672371 | NCBI WGS metagenome assembly OLQV01 (sample SAMEA3136676, study PRJEB25190) | human gut metagenome
TTGCCCTGCTTCTCCGCGTAGGGCAGGTAGGGGCTGGTGGAATCCAGACCCATATAGGGAGCCAGCGTGACGAAGTCGGCCTCAAAATCACCGGTAAAGTGGCCCATCGCGTACATTTCAGCGGTCTTGGCAATGTCGCCGCGCTTGATATCAGCGATGACGGGCACGCCTGCCTCACGGACGGCTTTCAGGGTGTCGGCGTAGGCTTTCAGGCCCTCCAGACCCAGAGACTCATAGTATGCGATCTGCACCTTGTAGCAGCCTGCTACCGCCTTGGTGGCGTCGATGAGCTTTTTGTTGAAGCGGACGATGTTCTCGCCCTTGGACAGGGTGCTATCCACAAAATCTGCGGGCAGGTAGCTGAAATCGGTGTCCAGACCCACGCAGACCGGGCCGCGTGCTTCGACTGCTTCGTAAAGCTTATCCATGTTTGTCATTGTCGGGTTCCTCCATACTCTCTTATCTATAAATGAATCTACTAAACCGGGTCACTCCGCCTGATAGGTCAGCTGGCCGCCCTTGACGGTGGCGTACACCTTGCCGTACAGCTCGGCTCCATCAAACGGGGTGTTGTGGGATTTGGAGTGCAGCTTGTCCTTGTCCACCGTATAGGGGTGCTCCAGATCCACCAGCACAAAGTCGCCGTCGTAGCCCGGCTCCAGCTGACCCTTGGCCAGGCCCAGAATTTCTGCCGGGCGGGTGCTCATCAGGTGGACCAGCAGCTCCAGCGGCAGGCCCTCCTCTTTGCAGAGCTTGGTATAGCAGACGCCAAACGCCGTCTCGCTGCCCACCATACCGGCCATGCCTTTCAGCTTGTCCTCCTCGGAGTGGGGTGCGTGATCGGTGGAAATGGCGTCCACCACACCGGCCCGGATGGCGTCCACCAGTGCCTGCACATCGTCCGCCGTCCGGATGGGCGGGTTGACGCGGTAATCGCAGACATCGTTGGTGAACCACAGGTGGTGGGGCGTCACCTCGCAGGTAACGGGAGCGCCGTGCAGCTTTGCCATCTGGATGGCCTCGATGGCGCCCCGGGTGGAAACGTGGCACATGTGGAGCTTGGTCTGGTAATACTCGCTCAGCCAGCAGTTGCGGACCGTCTCCAGATCCTCGGCCAGTCGGTAGTCCCAGGGGCTGATCTCCATATCCTCGGCGTGGCTCATCACGGTGATGTCCCGCTGGGTGCAGATGGCGAAGGCCCGCGCCATGGTGGCGTTGTCCTGCACACCGTGGCCGTCCTCGGTGATGAACCGGACGCTGGCGGGCAGGGTCTTGAGGTGGTCCAGCGTCTTGCCATCGAAGTTTTCAGTGATGGAGACGGTCTGGTTCACATCGCACAGGCCCACCTCTGCGGCCTTCTGCTCCACCATTGCGGCCTGCGCAGCCGAAGAGCAGACGGGCTTGGTGTTGGGCATCAGGTTGACGAAGGTGTAGCCGCCCGCAGCCGCTGCACGGCTGCCCGTCTCGATGTCCTCCTTATATTCAAAGCCCGGTGTGCGCCAGTGGCAGTGCAGATCGACGAAGGCGGGCAGCACGGTAAGCCCCCCGGCATCCAGAACGACCTCGTTCTCCCCGGCCAGAGCCTCCAGATCCTGGCCGACCGCCGCGATCTTTCCGTCCCTGACGAACAGCTCCACGGGGCGTCCTTCCGTGTTGACAGCGTTTACAAGCAGCATGGTACGATACCTCCCTGTTTTTGGTGTGCGCTCGATTGGGCAAAAAAAAGAACTTTTCCTCAAATGGAAAAGTTCGAATCACGCAAAAAAGGAAACACGGAACCCACTGCAAAAAAGGCAGCAAACTGATTTTCCAGTTTTGCGTTCATTTTTGACAGCATGTCGGCGTCTCCTTTGTTCGTGCATTTGTTTCGTTATATTTTAGCATAGAAGCGCGAAATGTGTCAATGCTTCCGGGCTTTTTTCTTTGTAAAAAGGTTTCGGGCCGAACTCAGCAAATTTTAGCTACTCTACCGAAAAACCAAAATCCCCCCTCCGAACCGGAAATTTGAGGCCGCAATCCCTAGCAAAACGCTGTACATTAAAGTTCAGATGTGTTATCATAATACTCAAACGAGAGAGCCGCCGCGGGCGGCATTGGAAAAGGGAGGGTTCCCCACATGGGTTTATTGGAGGACGCACGGAACATCCAGCGCAAGGACCCCGCCGCGCGCAGCGTGCTGGAGGTCATTCTGCTGTACCCCGGCTTTCACATTCTGGTCTATCACCGCATCGCGCACTGGCTGTATGAGCGCGGGCACTTTTTTCTGGCGCGATGGGTCAGCCAGCGCGGCCGGCATAAGACCGGCATCGAGATCCACCCCGGTGCCCGGATCGGCAGGTGCCTGTTCATCGACCACGGCATGGGCATCGTCTTCGGCGAGACGACCGAGATCGGTGACAACTGCACCATCTACCACGGCGTCACGCTGGGCGGCACCGGCAAGGACACCGGCAAGCGCCACCCCACGCTGGGCAACAACGTGCTGATCGGCGCAGGCACCAAGGTGCTGGGCCCGGTCTACATCGGCGACAACGCCCGCATCGGCGCGGGCAGCGTGGTGCTGAAGAATCTGCCCGCCAACTGCACCGCCGTCGGCGTACCCGCCGCGGTGGTCCGCATCAACAACAAAGCTGTCAACCCCGCCGACGACCTCGACCAGCAGGATCTGCCCGATGTGGTCGCCCAGCGCATCACCGACCTCGACCGCCGCATCAGTGCCATGGAGAAGGCCGCGCAGGGCGATGTGCCGCCGACCATCCACGACATCCGGAAACGCAGCCCGAAATGACCGGCATCCTGCCGCAACAAAAAAGCATCCTGACCCGGATTCGTCCGGTCAGGATGCTTTTTTCCGTCAAGATGTGTTTTCAAGCGCTGGCATAGGAACTCATTCCGCACGGCGGCGGGCTTTGTCCGCATACCCCTGATCGTGCCGTTGCAATTTCCCGTATGTGAGCCGTGTCATCAGATACAGCGGCACCCGGAACCGGAAAAAGAACAGTGGGACATAACGCTTCCGGTTGTTCCAAAATTCCTTGAGGGGCGCTTTCGAAAGGTGCCGGAGCGTCGGGCAGTCGTCGATCATCTTCCGCCAGGCGCGCCAGGCCTGGAGCGGGCCGTCCGGATTTGCGGGGTTGAAATAGCACTTATCCAACAGGCGAACATACGTCTTCATGAGCCAGATATCGTAGGCCGCCCAGAAGTCTGCGCCCTTCTTTTCCCTCTGGCCGAATTCCACGACCCGCTGATCGACTGTATCCAGATAGCCCGGCAGCCGCTTGTCATGAATATGGCACATGGAGTCCGGACGCAGCCGATAATAGTAAAGGTCTTTGTCCAGAAGCCCCACGGAATGCGCCCGTTCCAGCAGGTTCAGGTTCCAGATCATGTCTTCGCACTGCTTCAGGCTCTCATCAAAATAGAGATGGTTCTCTTCCAGAAAGTCTCTCCGCACCAGTTCGATCCAGCAGGCTCCGGAATAATACGGCACGGCGCGGTGATATTCATCCAGCACACCGAGCTGCAGCGCGTTCAGCAGTTCCCGCCCGCCGGTGCGGTAGGTTCCCGTGCGAAGCGGGCTGGGCTGCGGCAGCGGCTGTCCTTCCGGATACGGCATATAGCTGAAGGCGATCAGGTCCACCGCATCGCTCGCGACCTCCATGACCGATTCCAGCAGATCCGATTTCCACAGATCATCCGAATCTGCACAGATGATCCATTCCCCGCTTGCTGCCCGCAGGCCCGTGTTCCGCGCCGCAGGCAGGCCCCGGTTCTCCTGATGGATCACCCGGATACGCGGGTCTTTTTGTGCATATTCTTCGCAGATCATCGGGCAGCGGTCCGGCGAACCATCGTCCACAAGAATGACCTCGATATTCTTATACGGTTGTTCCAGAATGCTGTCCACACAGGTTTGAAGATAGGTTTCCACCTTGTAGACCGGAACGATGACGCTGACCAGCGGCTGCTTCGCACACTTTGTTTTCATCCGTACTTCCTCCAGAGCTTTTGGACTCTTATTTTAACATGCGGCCTCCCCTGTTTCAAGAAGTTTGAAAAAAGTCCGCTCAACCGATCCCGGAACAAAGTTCCTTCACTTTCTGGGCCGCAGCCGCCACGAGCTGGCTGACGGGCTGATCCGGCACACCGACCACGTAGTTCTCGCAGTGGTTGATGGGCACGAGCACCCTTCTGGCCCCGCTCTGGCAGACCGCAGCCGCCATGGCCGGGGTGATCTCGCCCAGCAGGGCATCCGCAATGACGATGCCGATGGGCCCCACGATGATGTCTGCACGGCGGCAGTTGACCACCACCGCGTTCTCGCCGGTGGCAGCGCGAGAGGCCCCCGCCTTGAGCATGGCGTTCGCGGCCAGGCTATTGGTGCCCACAGCAGTCAGTTCTGCCTCCGGGCAGGCCGCTGCCAGGGCAGACACCAGCTGCCGGCCCAGACCGCCGCCCTGCCCGTCGATGACAAGCACCTTCGCCGCCATCAGAAGTCGATCTCCTCAAGGCGCAGCAAAGCCACGATGTAGATTTTCATGGCCTCCAACAGCTTGTCGATGGGAGCCGACTCGTTGGCACCGTGCATCGGGCCGCCGAAAGCAGGCAGCTTGATATCGTTGTGCTCCGGGCCAAAGCTGACCGCATAGGGGAAGTGGCGGGCGTAGGTGCCGCCGCCCATGGTGAACGGGGTGGCGTTCTCCCCGGTGACCTCGTTGTAGGTGTCGATGCAGGCTTTGATGGCAGGGGTGTCGGCCCCGATGTAGAACGGCTCAGCGCTCTCGACGTTTTCGAGGGAAGCGCCCTCGCCGATGGCCGCACGGATCTGCTCTGCCATCCGGTCGCCGGTGGTGCAGGTGGGATAGCGGCTGTCCAGCGTCTGCACGAATCTGCCGTCCCGCATGAAGATGCGTCCGCCGATGACGGTCAGCGGGCCGAAGGGGCCGTCGGCACAGGCGACACCGATGCCCTCACCGGCCGTGGAAGAGTGCAGCTTTTTCAGCGCTTCCAGATAGGCGCGCTCGGCCTCGTTGCACAGGCCGTTGTCCAGCAGGTAGTCCACCACCAGACCGATGGCATTGACGGTGCCCTGCGGGGTCGCTGCATGGCCGGACTTGCCCCAGCCGCGGATGCGCACGCCGTTGCCTTCCGGCTCCAGCGTGATGTTGGGGGCGTTCTTCAGCTTGGTGATGTCAGTCTCGACCAGCGCGCTGGCACGGTCCGGCACGGCATTGTTGGCCACGCCGCCCACGAAATCCTTGATCTCACCGTTGCAGACCGGGCTGACCAGCTCAGCGCCGAAGTGTCCCTTTTCGCCGTTGCAGACCGGGAACTCCGCATCCGGGGTGAAGCAGAAGACCGGGGCCGGGTAATGCTTGAGGTAATACTTCACATCGGCCATGCTGGTCTCCTCGTTGTCGCCGACGAGGGCGCGGATGGGGTACTTGAGCGAATAGCCCTGCTCCTTGAGGAACTTCAGGGCATACAGAATGGTGATCATGGGGCCTTTGTCGTCGGCCACACCGCGGCCGATGAGCCAGCCGTCCCGGACCTCCATCTGGAACGGGTCGCCCGTCCAGCCGTTGCCTTCGGGCACGACATCCACATGGCAGATGGTGGCCAGATACTTCTCGGCGTCTGCGCCGGGCAGCTCTGCATAACCGATGTAGTTTTCGCAGTTGCGGGTGGCAAAGCCCATGCCTGCGGCCAGTTCCAGCGTCTTATCCAGCGCTGCGCGTGCACCCTGGCCAAAGGGTGCGCCCTCTGCGGGGGTGCTCTCCACACTGTTGATGGAAACAAGTGCCTCAATATCCTTGAGCCACTGCTCCTTGTTCGCCGCAATGAATGCGTCGATCTTCTGGTTCAAAGCCTGATCCATGGTTGGTTCGTCCTTTCTTTTGTCGTAACAGACACATTGCTGTTTATTCTAACACATTTCGCGCAAGATTGCCAGCCTCACCCTCTCAGTCAAACCGTGTCCGGTTTGCCAGCTCCCCCGAAGGGGGAGCCACTGGCGAGTCGGTGGTGGCTGCGCTGGATGAGCAAGGTTTTTTGATTTTGGGAACGGCCGGGCTCCGCTGTCTCGATTCACGGCAGTTTGACAAGAGTTCTTTGTTCAAGCATTGTCCCGCAGCCGCTGCCCATTCGGACAGGGCCCGCCGCCTTGCGCCAAATTGGGCCCATGCGAACAGCAGGGTTTGCCCGGCCTGCCAAGGGCTCCCCCTTCGGGGGAGCTGGCATCGCGCAGCGATGACTGAGAGGGTCATACCGCAAACAGGCTGCTGGCCGCACCCAGAACGCCCATGCTGGCCAGGCCCATGATGATACCGGCCAGCAGCACACCGCCCATGCAGGCGATGAGGACATCCTTGAACTTCATGTCGAGGATGGACGCCGCCAGCGTACCGGTCCAGGCACCGGTGCCGGGCAGCGGGATGCCCACGAAGAGCAGCAGCGCCACGGTCAGGCCCTTGCCGGCCTTCTCTTCCAGCTTGCGGCCGCCCTTTTCGCCCTTGACGATGAAGAACCGGCAGATGGGGCCGATGACCGGCTTGTGGTAGCCCCAGATGAGGAACCGCCGGGCGAACAGATAGATGAACGGCACCGGCAGCATATTGCCCAGCACACAGATGACGTAGGTGGGCAGCACCGGCAGGCCCAGACCCAGGCCGATGGGGATGGCACCGCGCAGCTCCACCACGGGCACCATCGAGACGAAGAAGACGAGCAGATAGTTCTTGAGCATGGATACTCTCCTTTGTTGATTCAAAGTGAATGGAAGCTCACAGGTCAATGACCAGTTCCACCGGGCAGTGGTCAGAGCCGAAGATCTCGTTGTGGATCTCCGCCGCGCGGATCTTGTCGGCAATGCGGCGGGAAACGATAAAGTAGTCGATGCGCCAGCCTGCGTTCTTCTCGCGGGCATGGAAGCGGTAGCTCCACCAGCTGTATTTCACCTCATCCGGGTGAAGGACCCGGAAGCTGTCGGCAAACCCGGCCTCCAGCAGCTCGGTCATCTTGGCCCGCTCCTGGTCGGTGAAGCCCGCGCTCATCCGGTTGGTCTTCGCGTTCTTGATGTCCTGTTCGGTGTGGGCGACGTTCAGGTCGCCGCAGAGGATGACCGGCTTTTTCGCATCCAGCGCCAGCAGATAGGCCCGGAACGCATCCTCCCAGGTCATCCGGTAATCCAGCCGCTTCAGGCCGTCCTGGCTGTTGGGGGTGTAGCAGTTGACGAGGTAGAACGCCGGATATTCCAGCGTCAGGACCCGGCCCTCATGGTCGTGCTCCTCGATGCCGATGCCGGTCGTCACCGCCAGCGGCGGCTGTCTGCACCAGCAGGCCGTGCCGGAGTAGCCCTTCTTCTCGGCGGAATAGGTGTATTCGGTGTAGCCTTCCGGGGCGAAATCCGCCTGACCGGGCTGCATCTTGGTCTCCTGCACCGAAAAGATATCGGCATCCAGCGCCGCAAAGCTCGCGGCAAAATCGTGGGTCAGGCAGGCCCGCAGGCCATTGACGTTCCAGCTGATGAGTTTCATCACATCGCTCCTTTGATGTTATGCTTGATATTTCGTCTTCCATGCACCGCTGTGGAAGCGGGCGGCAAAACAGGTCACGCGGCAGACCCAGTCCACCACCATGGCGATCCAGACACCGACCGCGCCCAGCCCCATCCGGACACAGATAAGGTAGCTGAAGCCCAGCCGCCAGAACGCCATGCTGAGGATGGATACCACCATTGTGAACTTCACGTCGTTGGCAGCGCGCAGCGCGTTGGGCAGCACAAAGGAGGTCGGCCACAGGAACAACGCGCAGCCCGCATGGATCTGCACCAGCAGAATGGCCAGTTCCATGGTCGCACCGGAAAGTTCATAGATGCCCACCAGCGGCTTCACGAACAGCAGGATCGCGCCATTGGAAAGGCTCATGGTAAGGTACGCCCAGAGCAGCAGCTTGCGGGTGTAATAGATGGCCTGCTCGTGATCCCCCGCGCCGATGCACCGGCCCACGACCGTGATCATGGCCAGGCTGATTGCCTTGCCGGGGATGACGCCCATGCCGTCGAGGTTGTTGGCCACAGCGTTGGCGGCGATCTGCACCGTGCCAAACGTCGAGATCATGCTGACCACAAGGATGCGGCCGGCCTCGAACAAACTATTCTCAAAGGCAGACGGGATGCCGATGCCCAGGATGCGCCGGGACAGCCCGGCATCCAGCCGCAGCGTTTTGGGGACGCTCAGCACATTGCCAGTCTCCTTATGATAGCACTTTCGCAGGATCAGGGCCGCCGCCACCACGCGGGAGAGGACGCTGGGCCACGCAACACCCTCAACGCCCATTTTTAGACCGAAGATGCAGACGGCGTTGCCCACGATGTTGATGATGTTCATCAACAGGCTGATCTGCATCGAGATCTTGGAGTTGCCCATGCTCCGGAACAGGGCGGCACCGCCATTGTACAGCGCCAGGAACGGATAGCTCAGGGCAATGACCTTCAGGTAGCGCACACCGGCGTCCAGTACGTCGGCTTCGATCGAGCCGTAAAACAGGCGGATCATGGGCCGGGCCATCACAAAGCAGACGACGCCCACCGCCGCGCCGAACAGGCCGCTGAGCAGGATGACTGACCGGCGCTGGCATCCGCATGCTTCTGCTCTCTGGCCCCCAGATACTGGCTGACCACCACCGCACCGCCCGTGGCCAGCGCCGCGAACAGCACGATGATGAGGTTGTTGATCATATCCACCAGGCTGACGCCGGAGATGGCCGCTTCGCCGCAGCGGGAGACCATCATCGTATCCGCCATGCCCACCGTCACTTCCAGCAGCTGCTCCACCAGCAGCGGGCCGGTCAGAAGCAGCAGCTCTTTCTGGGTGAACAGCGGCTTCCGCCCGCCGAACCGGATTTTTTCTTTGGTGATCGTTCGTTCCATAGAGTTCCTCACGTTTCGTTTTCCGGGCCGCCGGGCGCAAAAAGGCTCGGCTCCCCTCCTGCCGTCTTTACAGGCCGCAGTGCCGCATTTTAACATGCTTGTATTCATCTTAACACACCCGGTTTCGGTTGTAAAGAATCCATCTGCGGGTTTTGCAGATTCTTTCCCTACCCACGTGTTTTTGCGGATGTTCCCGGCGCTAGGGGAGCTTGTTTTATCAGTTTTGCCGAGAATGTCCTGCCAATTTTGTGCGTTGTGACAAAATATCAGATTTTTGTTCGATTTCCAGAACTTTTTTCAAAAAACCTCTTGCATTTTGCTTCGAAAAGTGCTATCTTGTATCCAACAAGAGTGGCAGTGGGATACAACGACTGCGACGAGCTTTGCCCCCACGGCTCTTGTGTTCATCCTTCTAATTTATATTGCTATTTTCTTCATTTACCTTCTTATCATTTACCCTGTCCTGTACGGGACAGAAAAAGCGCTTCCCCAACCTGCATGGGGAAGCGCTTTTTCGTACCCTCTCCGTCAACGCATTCGCGTTGCCAGCTCTCCCAAAGGGAGAGCCATTGGCAGGCCGGGCAGCCCCCTGCTGAACGCTGAATGTTTTCAAACACCGTAAACAAAAGTGCTCCGCTGTCAAGACCAGCGGCATCTACACGATGGCTCTAACAAAAGAGCGTTTTTGCAGATGCTGTGAATCGAAACAGCGGAGCACTCTATTTTATGGTTTCGAGAAACTCTGTTCATTCAGCACGATCAAAACCGGCTCGCCAGTGGCTCCCCCCTTCGGGGGAGCTGGCGCGTCAGCGACTGAGAGGGCATATCTTCCGAAAGGCTTCCCGCACCTCACCGGAGAAGTACAGCGTCCCCAGCGCACAGACAGGGCCGGTGCCGCCCAGCTCCACTGCGCGGGCCACTCCGGCTTCGATGGACGGGGCAGGCTCCGCCGTGCCGCCCCGCACCCGAATGTGCTCCGCCAGCGTTTCGGCGGGCATGGCGCGCGGGGTATGCGCTGCCACCGTCACGAACCGGTTTGCCAGCGGGAGCAGAAGCTCCAGCATCTCGTCCACGTCCTTGTCGGCCATGATGCTGAGCAGAAAGACGAATTTCTGGCCGGGGAAACGGTCGTTCAGGCTCTGGACCGTGGCCCGCATCCCGTGGGCGTTGTGGCTGCCGTCCAGCAGGAAGGCGGGCGTATGCCGCAGCAGCTCGAACCGGCCCGGCCAGCGGACGGTCTCCAGCCCCTGCCGGATGGCCTTCTCCGGGATGTTCCAGCCCTTTTCCCGCAGCACCCGCAGCACCGTGATGGCGACGGCGGCATTCCGGGGCTGGTAGCTGCCAATGAGGGGCAGGCGCACCCCGTTCAGGCCGTCGAAATCAAAGGTCACTTCGTCCAAATCGCCGCCCTCCACGGTCAGCTTCGAAAAATCGACCACATGGAGCGGGGCGTTCTGCTCTGCCGCCGTGCGGGCGATGACGGCGTCGGCCTCCGGCACACCGCCGTAGCTCACCACCGGGCTTCCCGGCTTGAGGATGCCCGCCTTGGCCGCTGCGATGTCCGCGATGGTGGGGCCAAGTTCCTTCACATGGTCCATGCCCAGCGCCGTGATGACCGCACACTCCGGCGGGTCGATGACGTTGGTGGAATCCAGCGCACCGCCCAGACCCACTTCCAGTACCACGATGTCGCAGTGCTGCTCGGCAAAGCAGAGCATGCCCAGCGCTGTGATGATCTCGAACTCAGTGGGCACATCGGCCATGGCATCTGCGGCGGGCCGGATCGTTTCCACCAGACGCACCAGTTCCTCGTCGCTGATCTGCTCGCCGTTCACCTGAATGCGCTCATTGAACCGGTTGATGAAGGGGGAGGTGTACAGCCCCACCCGATACCCCGCCGCCTGCAGGCAGGACGCCAGCATGGCTGCGGTGCTCCCCTTGCCGTTGGTTCCCGCCACATGGACGAACTTCAGCCGCTTGTGGGGGTCGCCCAGCGCAGCCAGAAGGGTGCGGGTGCGGGTCAGGCCGGGCTTATGCCCCGCCCACTGCACCGCGTGGATGTATTGCATTGCTTCTTCATAGTTCATGATGCCACGTTCCTTCAGAGAGACCCTCTCCATCCGTGCTGACAGAGAGGGTCTGGTTTATGCTTTTTATGCTTTTCGGACCAGAGCGGTCAGCGCCTTGTTTTCCAGCAGGATGCGGACGAGGAGGGTGTTCACCACGCTCAGCACCAGCGCGTTGGGGATACGGGTAGCCAGCAGCGCCCACTGGTAGCCGTAGAAGAGGTGGAGGGCCAGCGAGTTGATGACCACAGAGCCCACCAGATGGCCCGCCAGAATGCTGATCTGCAGCCGCAGGCCCAGGCGCATCTCATGCAGAGACCGGTACAGCAGACCGGACACCAGACCCACCGAACCGGCTCCCAGCGTGATGAGCGGGTTGATGGAATAGCCGGACAGGGTGCCGCCGATCATGTCGGCCAGTGCGCCCACGACAAAACCGCCCGCCGGGCCGAACCAGACCGCTGCCAGATGGGTGGGCAGAGCGCCCAGGTTGAACCGCAGGAATCCAGTAGACACCGTGAACACGCGGGCAAAGATGATGCTCATGGCCGTGAGCAGGGCCAGCATCGTCAGGGTACGAACGGACAATTTGGAATGATTCATCGTTGATCCTCCATTCCGGATGATGCAGGAGAAGACAAAACGCCCTCCCCTGTGACGAACCGCACAAAGGAGGGCGTGAATCCAACAAGTTTCACTTCCAGGCATGGCCGCAGCCGGTCTCGCCTGCACCCAAGTCCATGCAGCAGCGGGATGCAGACCATGCACCGCGGGTCTCCCTTCGTCCGCAGCACAACTCCCCGTTGATGCGGCACTTAACGCGCATGGTCTTACTCTGTTGATACTGCTATTATATGCCTTTTTTCGGGCGGTTTCAATCGCACCTCTGCCACAGATTTCACAATTTGAGGCATTCTTTTTTAGAAGTTCTGCCTAAATGTCATTCTTCTTGCCTGCGTTGCTTTTGGTCGAAGTTTGTGATATCCTGTAAGTGCCGCTCCACTCCGGCCCATTTTCATGGAAAGGAGGTGAGCTCCATGGAAGCAGTGTTTACATTCATCCAGTCCGTCGCAGCAAGCGTAGCCGCTTACTACGTCTGCAAGTGGCTTGACGACCTGTTCAAGAGCGGTAAGCACTAAAAAGCAGAAGCCCCTCGGAGTTGCCGCTCCGGGGGGCTTCTTGCTTGCTGTTGTGAGTCTCCATGGAAACTCGTTTACATTCATCACTTTTATTATACGCGCCTGTGGTGAAAAGTCAAGCCATTCACAGTTTTCTTTGACTGTAGGCGCAAAACGTGATAAGATGGAACAAACTTGATATAGAAAGGACGTATCCGTCTATGAAATTCCGTGAGATGACTTACACCCGCCCGGACATCGACGCGCTGCTAGCCCGCTGCAAGGAGCTGGCCGCCAAAGCCGAATCCGCTGCCTCCGGCGAAGCGCTGGTCGCGGTCTACTACGAGCAGAGCCGCGCATTTGCCGATTACAACACCGCCGCCAACCTGGCTTCCATCCACTACACCTGCGACACCCGCGATGCCGCCTGGAAGGCTGAGCAGGACTTCTTCGATGCCAACGGCCCCGCCGTGCAGAATGCCAGCGTGGAGATCAGCCGGGCCTTCCTGGCCAACCCCCACGTCGATGCCCTGACCGAGGCCTTCGGCACCACCTGCGTGGCCGGCATGAAGAACGCCGTGCTGGGCATGGATGACCGCACCATCGATCTCCAGAAGGAGTACAACGCGCTGGTCAGCCAGTACCAGCAGGTCTACGGCGGTGCACTGGTCGAGTTCGACGGCAAGCAGCTGACCATCCCCCAGCTTGGCCCTTATAAGGAAAATCTGGACCCCGCCGTCCGCCGCGCCGCCTACGAGGCCGAGGCCGGTTACTTCGACGCCCACCGCGCCGAACTGGACGAGCTGTACACCAAGATCGTCAAGAACCTGAACGAGCAGGCAAAGATCCTGGGCTACCACGATTACAGTGAGCTTTCCTACGTGCGGATGAACCGCATCGGCTACGGCCCGGAAGAGATCCGAAAGTTCCGCGACCAGGTGGCCAACGATGTGGTTCCCCAGCTGAAAAAGGTCATCGAGCTGCGCAAAAAGCGCACCGGCATCGAGCATCTGACCTTCACCGACCTGCCGGTCTCCTTCCGGGACGGCAACCCCAGGCCCATCGAGGGCTACGACGCCCGGATGGCCGCCTCCCGCACCATGTACCATGAGCTGAGCCCGGAGACCGCCGCGTTCATCGACTTCATGCAGGACAACGAGCTGTTCGACGTCGAGAGCCGCCCTGGCAAGATGTCCGGCGGCTATATGACCAGCCTGCCCGCCTACAAGGCCCCCTTCATCTTTGCCAACTGGAACAACACCTCCGCTGACGTGGACGTGCTGACCCACGAGTGCGGCCATGCCTTTGAGGGCTATGTGGCCGAGCGGGACCCGAAAGTCCCCGCCGACCTGGAATGCCCCGGCATGGAGAGCGCCGAGATCCACTCGATGGCCATGGAGTTCCTGACGGCCCCCTGGCATCATCTGCTCTTCGGCAAGGACACCGAGAAATACGCCCTGCTCCACGCCGAGGACAGCTTCCTCTTCCTGGCCTATGGCTGCATCGTGGATGAATTCCAGCACAGGATGTACCAGAACCCCGACCTGACCCCCGACGAGCGGAACGCCGTCTGGCTGGAGCTGGAACACAAGTACCGCCCCTGGATCGACTTCGACAACCTGCCCTTCTACGGCCGCGGCGCAGGCTGGCAGCGTCAGCTCCACATCTATGAGTGCCCGTTCTATTATATCGACTACT
>OLQV01002073.1_pt1 | contig 13751 bp, 9 predicted proteins | sample 1672371 | NCBI WGS metagenome assembly OLQV01 (sample SAMEA3136676, study PRJEB25190) | human gut metagenome
TGATCTGTTCTGCCCAGTGCATAAGGCGGACCTGCTGTGCAACCAGACTGGTTTGCTCTGCCATAGTGAATACCTCCACAAATGATAGTCCGTCTAAAAAGTTAAGTTACTCAACTTTTTAGACGAGTTCAACTTTGTTTGATCTAAATTATGGCACAAATAGAAACTGATAAAAAGGTACTCAGTTTTCACCGTTTACGGAGATTGTGCTAATGAATGTTGTATATATGAACTAGAATGATGTCAGGGAAGGAATAGATTTCTTCCCTTTAAATCACCATTAAATACTATTAAATCATAGAACGTATGGTTGCTTTTTTGAAGGAAATGAGGTAAACTAAGAATAGTTTTATTATGTAAGATATATAGGCTTGGAGGATAAGATGAGTGATTTAATAGATAAATGGTGTAGTTTAGAGGAAACCGCAGAATATTTGGGCGTGACAAAAGATACAATTAGAAATTGGATTAAAAAAACAGATATACCGGCGCACAAAATCGGAAGATTATGGAAATTTAAATTAACCGAAGTAGACGAGTGGGTAAAAAGTGGTAAAAGTGCATTGTAATTTTAACAATAAGTGGGGAATGTAAATATGAATAATAAAGAAAGATTATCAAGACTAATAGCCCAGTATCAAAAAAATATGGAGTTTTATAGAAATGCAAGAGAGTTTAATGAACAAGATTGTAGAGATGAATTTATAAGTCCATTATTAGAGAGCTTTGGTTGGAATGTACACAATGAAAAAGGAACATCTCCGCAATATAAAGAAGTCGTTGTGGAAAAATTTTCAAACAGTGGAGATAGACCAGATTATACATTAACTTTAAATGGGGTATCAAAAATCTTTGTAGAAGCCAAGAAACCGGCAGTAAATATAAAAGAAGAACAAGAACCGGCTATTTAGGCAAGACGTTATGGATGGAATGCAAAACATAAATTGTCCATATTAACAAATTTTGAGGATATGATGATTTATGATGTTACAAATAAGCAAGTTATGATTAAGGAGAAAATTGGATGAATCCACAAATTAAAGATCATTTTTATGATCAGTTTCTTAAAGAACCAACGAAAGACAATTTTCGGGATTTTATGAAAAAGTCATGTGGCGAATTAAATGAAATGGATTTTAAAGAGGCTTGGATAGACAAAGGTCCGTTGGCAAAAATTATGTTGGCTATGGCAAATAATGGTGGCGGAATTATCATATTTGGTGTAAAGGAAAATGATGATAATACATTTGATGTTTTAGGACTGGATAATCTGAAGGATACTGCTGACATCAGTAATAGTATTTCTAGGCTTGTTTCATCGAGTTTAGATTATGAGGTATTTAATTTTGTTTTTGATTCGGATGTTTATGGAGAATTTGAAAATAAAAATTATCAGGAACTGGACGGAAATGAACATTACCAGTCCTGGATCGATTCTGGTGGACTATTGCCATTTCCGGGAGGAGAGAGCAGAGAGGAATTTAAAAGACGCAATGTGACCGGCTTCCAGAAAGCTGTAAATGGTTGTCTCCGTAATGGGATTTCTTTGGCAGCACTTGTGGTGCATGGCGGTACGATCATGAATGTTATGGAAGAATATGCAGACGAAGACCGCTCTTTTTATGACTGGCATGTGCAGAATGGCAAAGGCTATGAGGTGGAAATTGATCCTGAATTATGGAAAAAGGGCCGGAAATTCTTGCATGTGATCCGGGAGTTATAAAGATACATATACGAATAATGCAGATGGAAAATCAGCTATGGATTAGAGCTTGTTTGAAAAATCCATTAATAGAGAGAACAAGGCAGTTTGTTTAATTGACAGACTGCCTTGTTTTCATGTTTATGCAGACTGCGGGCAAAATCTCCCTCGAATTGTGACGTACAGCTTGTAGAAAGCATTTTCAAACGTGCCCTAGAGCGTGTTTTGGCTGTGATCAGTTAGTTTGTTTGAACAAAAATTTTGAGAAAGCCAAAAATATTTTTAGATTTCCTATTGAAATTTATATGGGAATGTGTTACATTATCTGTATAAAATATCCTAAAAAATGTTGAATTGTGCTATTTGATTCAACAATTTTAACAAGTAAAGGAGGATGCCATATGCTTATTATTGGTAATGGAAGAATGATCACACGGGACGCATCCAAGGCATTTATAGAGAACGGTGCAGTTGCAATGGATGGTAACACCATAGTTATGGTGGGGACTACAGATGAGGTGAAGAAGGCATATCCGGATGGAGAATTTGTAGATGCCAGAGGCGGAGTTATCATGCCTGCATTTATCAATACCCATGAGCATATCTACAGCTCTTTTGCCAGAGGTCTGAGTATTAAAGGATATAATCCCAAGGGCTTTCTGGATATTCTGGATGGACAGTGGTGGACTATTGACCGTCATCTTACCCTGGAGCAGACCAGACTTTCTGCGATGGCTACTTACATCGACAGTATCCGGAATGGTGTAACGACTGTATTTGATCACCATGCAAGCTTTGGACATATTACCGGTTCCCTCAGTGCTATTGAGTCAGCAGCTAAGGATCTTGGTGTCCGTACCTGCCTTTGCTATGAAATTTCCGACCGTGACGGCATGGACAAGTCCAGAGAATCTGTAATGGAGAATGTGAACTTTATCAAACACGCACTTGCAGATGACAGCGACATGATCGCTGCTATGATGGGCATGCATGCATCTTTCACTATTTCCGATGAGACCATGGAATTGTGTAACGAACTGAAGCCAGACGGTGTTGGCTATCATATTCATGTTGCAGAGGGAATCTATGACCTTCATCAGTGCCTGAAGGAGCACAGCAAACGAATTGTAGACAGACTTTACGATTGGAATATTCTTGGGCCGAAGACGCTTCTGGGACATTGTATTTATATTAACGAGCATGAGATGGATTTAATTAAAGAGACTGACACCATGGTTGTCCACAATCCGGAATCCAATATGGGAAATGCCTGTGGATGTCCACCTACTATGGAATTGGTACATAAGGGAATCGTTACAGGACTTGGAACTGATGGATACACCCACGATATGCTGGAATCCTGGAAGGTTGCCAATATCCTTCATAAGCATCATCTCTGCGATCCAAATGCTGCATGGGGTGAGGTTCCCAAGATGCTCTTTGAGAACAATGCAGTTATTGCCAACCGTTACTTTAAGAAACCACTTGGTGTTCTGAAAGAGGGGGCAGCTGCAGATGTAATCGTAATGGATTACAACCCGCTTACACCTATGAGAGCAGACAATGTAAACGGACATCTTCTGTTTGGAACTACAGGACATGACGTTGTGACTACTGTATGTAACGGCAAGGTTCTTATGAAAGACAGGGAAGTGCTGGTTTGTGACGTAGATAAGGTTATGGCTGACTGCCGTCAGTCTGCACAGGAACTGGCTGACGATATTAACGGAGGAAAATAAATATGAGCGATATTATGACATGTATGCCTTTCGGGCAGCTGATGGACTGGGTCCTTCAGGAGAAAAAAGGGCAGGACACTGTATTTGGGGTACATCGCCCATATACAGCAGATCCGAAGAATGATATGACTATTTTTACCAGAAACCTGGAGACACCAGTGGGACCGGCAGCAGGTCCCCACACCCAGCTGGCACAGAATATCATCGCTTCTTATTATGCAGGAGCCCGTTTCTTTGAGCTGAAGACAGTTCAGAAGATGGATGGTGCAGAGCTTTCTGCATGTGTGAATAAACCTTGTATTCTTGCAGATGATGAGGGCTATAACTGCGAATGGTCTACTGAGCTGACTGTTCCGGACGCGATGGGCGAATACATCAAGGCATGGTTTATCCTTCATGTGATTGCAAAAGAATTCGGTTTGGGTGCACAGGATGGGTTCCAGTTTAATATTTCCGTAGGATATGATCTTGCAGGAATTAAGGGAGAAAAGGTCAATACCTTTATTGACGGAATGATGGAAGCAAAGGACACTGTTATTTTCCAGGAATGCAGAAAATGGCTTTTGGACAATGCTGACAAGTTCCAGAACTTTACCAGAGAAGACATCGAAGCAATCCCATCCAATGTCTGTAATTCTGCTACGATCTCCACACTGCATGGATGTCCTCCACAGGAGATTGAGAGCATTGCAAATTATCTGCTTACAGAGAAACATCTGAATACCTTTGTAAAGTGCAACCCGACCCTTCTTGGCTATGATTTTGCAAGAAAGACCATGGATGAGATGGGATATGATTATATGGTATTCGGCGATTTCCATTTCAGAGACGATTTGCAGTATGAGGATGCAGTCCCCATGCTTACACGTCTGATGAAATTATCCGAAGAACTGGGGCTGGAATTTGGTGTAAAGATTACCAATACTTTCCCGGTTGATGTTACCCGAAATGAGCTTCCAAGTGAAGAAATGTACATGTCCGGCAAAGCTTTGTTCCCGCTGTCCATTTCCCTTGCAGCCAAACTTTCTGCTGAATTCGCAGGAAAACTTCGAATTTCCTATTCCGGAGGTGCAGATTATTTCAATATTGACAAAATTGTGGGATGCGGTATCTGGCCTGTAACTATGGCTACCACCCTTTTGAAGACAGGCGGCTATCAGAGATTTACCCAGGTAGCGGATAAGGTGGAAGGAATCTGCCCGAAGAAATGGGAAGGAATCGATGTGGATGCACTGAAGAAGCTGGCAGCAGATGCTATTACTGATGGGCATCATGTGAAGAACATTAAGCCGGTTCCGAACAGAAAGAGCACAAAAGAAGTTCCTCTTCTGGACTGCTTCTATGCACCGTGTTCTGAAGGATGTCCAATCCATCAGGATATTCCACAGTATGTAGCACTGACTGGTGAGGGGAAATATAAAGAAGCACTTGAAGTGATCCTTGAGAAAAATGCCCTGCCATTTATTACAGGTACCTTATGTGCACACAACTGTATGACCAAATGTACCCGTAATTTCTACGAAGAATCCGTAAATATCCGTGGCACCAAGCTGACAGCAGCAGAGCATGGCTATGAGCAGCTGATCGGTGAGATCAAGGCTGGCGAGCCAAACGGTAAGAAGGTCGCCGTAGTTGGTGGCGGTCCTGCAGGTATTGCAGCTGCTTACTTCCTTGCAAGAGAGGGCGCAGCAGTTACCATTTTTGAAAAAGAAGAGAAAGCCGGCGGCGTGATCCGTTACGTGATACCTGGATTCCGTATTGGAGACGACGCCATTGACAAAGATATTTCTTTCATCCAGAAGATGGGTGTAGAGATCTGCACAAATACAGAAATCACTTCTGTGGCAGATCTGAAAGCACAGGGCTATGATGCTGTGATCCTGGCAATTGGAGCTGGCAAGCCTGGCACTTTGAAACTGGAAAAAGGTGAGACCGTTAACGCTCTGAAGTTTCTTCGTGATTTCAAGGCAAATGATGGTAAGCTGAATATTGGCAAAAATGTAGTTGTAATCGGCGGCGGAAACACTGCTATGGACACTGCAAGAGCTGCGAAACGCACAGAAGGTGTAGAGCATGTTTATCTTGTATACAGAAGAACCAAGCGCTATATGCCAGCTGCAGAGGATGAGCTTCTGGAAGTTCTGGAGGAGGGCGTTGAGTTTAAGGAACTTCTTTCTCCGGTAAGTCTTGATGGCGGCAGACTGCTCTGCAAGAAGATGAAGCTCGGCCAGCTGGATGCTTCCGGACGTGCAGGTGTAACCGAGACTGCAGATGTGGTAGAGGTTCCGGCTGACACCGTGATCGTAGCTGTTGGAGAAAAGATTGATACCGATTTCTACACTGCCAACCAGATCGCAGTGGATGAAAGAGGAAAAGCAAAGGTCAACGATAAAACTCTTGAAACCAGCGTGAGTGGTGTCTATGTTGCCGGAGACGGCGCCAGAGGCGCAGCAACCATCGTAGAGGGAATCCGGGATGCACAGCTGGCAGTGAAAGATATTCTTGGCAAAGAGATTACCAGAGATGCAGCTGTGACAGGTGATGTGAAAGACTGTTTCGAAAAGAAAGGTATCCTGAAGCACAGCAAAGAGGCAAAGACAGAGGAAGAGAGATGTCTTACCTGTAACAAAGTCTGTGAGAACTGTGTAGATGTGTGCCCGAACCGTGCCAATATTTCCATCAAGGTTCCTGGAATGGCTATGAATCAGGTGATCCACGTAGATTATATGTGTAATGAGTGTGGTAACTGTAAGAGCTTCTGCCCATACGCAAGTGCACCATACAAGGATAAATTTACTCTGTTTGCAAATGAGAAAGACATGGCAGACAGTAAGAACGATGGTTTTGTTGTTCTGGATAAAGAGAATAAGACCTGTAAGGTGAGATTTGTAGGCCAGATCACAGACTGCAAGGCAGACGATCCGGCAGACAAACTGTATGACGGTTTGAAGAAGCTGATCTGTGCAGTGATCGATGATTACGGATATCTGATAACTAAATAAAGTAATAGAAAATACTGTCCACAGCTTTTTAAGGGCTGTGGACAGTGTCTATATTTTGACAGGCAGCGAGCCGAAGTATGTTCATGCATAAGATCTTGGTGACTGCTGCGATAATTTGGGAAACCTTCAGAATGTGTTTCTCATAGTTCACTGTGAAAGTTTAGGAGCGCAGTTAAAAGCATCTGACTTTCATGGGGTAGTAGAAAGGAGAGTCCAACATGGCAGTATTTACAGTCAATGGCCAGAGGGTAGAGACGAAAAAAAATCAAAAGCTGCTCAGATTTCTCCGTGATGAGTTACATCTGACTTCTGTAAAAGATGGTTGTAGTGAGGGTGCCTGTGGAGCCTGTACAGTGATTATCGATGGCAGAACCTGTAAGGCCTGTGTGCCGGATACAGATCTGCTGGATGGCAGAAATATCATTACAGTAGAAGGTCTGACAGAGTGGGAAGAAAAGGTATATACGTATGCATACGGAAAGGCTGGTGCTGTACAGTGCGGCTTTTGCATTCCTGGCATGGTAATGTGCACGAAAGCTCTTCTGGATGTGAATAAAGAGCCCACTGATGAAGAAATCAAATATGCCTTGCGTAACAATTATTGCCGTTGCACCGGGTATGTAAAAATTATAGATGCAGTACGGATCGCGGCTAAAGTTATGCAGGAGGGGACACTTCCGGAAGAAATTAACAACGACTGGCATATTGGCTCCCGCGTAGCAAGAATCGATGTTGGGGAAAAGGTTCTTGGTACCGGAAAATATCCAGACGATTTTTACCTGGATGGTATGCTTTATGGATCAGCACTGAGAAGTAAATATCCGCGTGCAAGGGTGCTTTCCATTGATAAGACCAAGGCACTGGCACTTCCTGGGGTAGAGGCAGTTGTTACGGCGGAAGATATTCCAGGAGAGAATAAAATCGGACATTTGAAGCATGATCAGTATACCCTGATTCCGATAGGAGGGCTTACCCATTATCTGGGAGATGCCATTGCACTTGTGGCAGCCAGGGATAAAGAGACTGCGGATAAGGCAGCGAAGCTGATCCAGGTTGAGTATGAGGTACTTCCTCACATTCATACGATTGAAGAGGCAGCGAAACCAGATGCACCAAAGGTATTTGATGAGGAAGAGAACAATATCTGTGCATATAAACATATCAGCCGGGGAAATGCAGCAGAGGCTATAAAAAATTCCAAATATGTGATTTCCCATCATTTTGAGACACCATGGACGGAACACGCATTTCTGGAACCGGAATGTGCCGTGTCTTTTTATGATGAAGACGGAGATGTTTTTGTATATTCCACAGACCAGTCAGCACACCAGACGCTGCACGAATGCAGCTTAGTTCTTGGTACAGACAAAGTAAAGGTACAGAATGCGCTGGTAGGCGGCGGATTTGGTGGTAAGGAAGACATGACCGTGCAGCATTTAAGTGCGCTTCTTACTTATGTGACGAAGAAACCGGTTAAGATGAAGCTTACAAGAGCAGAATCCCTGCTGGTTCATCCTAAGCGCCATCCTTTTTATATGGATATGACCATGGGCTGTGATGAAAATGGAAATATCATGGGAGTAAAGGCAAAGGTTGCCGCGGATACAGGTGCATTCGCATCTCTTGGCGGTCCGGTTCTGGAGCGCGCATGTACCCATGCAGCAGGTCCTTATCACTACGAAAACTTTGAAATTGAGGGAACAGCTTACTATACCAATAATCCGCCGGCAGGAGCATTTCGCGGATTCGGAGTTACCCAGACCTGTTTTGCTACAGAGACACTTTTGAATATGATGGCAGATAAGGTGGGAATCACTCCCTGGGAAATTCGTTACCGCAATGCGATTCGGCCCTGGGAGACACTTCCGAATGGTCAGATTGTTGACGATTCCACAGGTCTTGTGGAGACCTTAGAAGCGGTACAGCCGAAATATGAAGCTGCGTTGGCAGCAGGAAAAGCGGTGGGCATTGGCTGCGCCATGAAGAATGCAGGGGTTGGTGTTGGAATTCCAGACACTGGCCGCGTGAAACTGATTTATGAAGAGGATAAGAAGCTTCACATCTACTCAGGAGCTTCCTGTATTGGACAAGGGCTTGGCACAGTACTGACCCAGATGATCGTGAGTAATACAGATATAAAAAGAGAGGATATCATTTACGAGCGCAGCAATACCTGGATTTCACCAGATTCCGGAACTACATCCGGTTCCAGACAGACATTGATCACCGGTGAGGCCTGCAGAAGAGCCTGTGAGAAATTGATGGAGGATAAAAAAGCAGGATTAAGCGTAGAAGATATGATCGGTAAGGTTTATTATGCAGAATATCTTGCGAAGACCGATCCTCTTGGTGCAAATGTGCCCAATCCGGTTTCCCATGTTGCTTATGGATATGCTACCCAGGTTTGTATTTTGGATTCCAAGACAGGTAAAATTGAAGAGATAGTTGCTGCTCATGATGTGGGAAAAGCGGTAAATCCTTTGTCCTGTGAGGGGCAGATCGAGGGTGGTGTGGTAATGTCCATAGGATTTGCCCTGCGGGAAAAATATCCCATTGATGAGAACTGTAAACCTATTTCCAAGTATGGTTCTTTAGGTCTTTTCCGTGCACATGAGATTCCGAAGATCGATGCCATTGTTATCGACAAGCCAGGTCTTAAGGTTGCCTGCGGTGCTATTGGTATTGGAGAAATTACATCCATTCCCACAGCACCCGCAATAGCAGATGCCTATTTCCGAAGAGATGGTGTAAGGCGTTACAGCCTTCCTCTTAGTGAAACACCATATGAAAGGAAGGGATGAGAGATGGCAGTAAAGAAGAAATTTCCGTATCGGTCAGCTGTTGTGGCATGTAATGGGGGGTGCAGGGTTACAGCAGGGGACAATGGATGCAAAGATGGATGTATTGGCTGTGGAGCCTGTGTGGAGAAATGTAAATTTGGCGCCATTTCCCTGAATGAGTATGGAGTGGCGGAAATAGAGGAAGAAAAATGCATCGGCTGCGGGTCATGTGGGAAGGTATGTCCCCAGAAGATCATTCATGTCCATGAATGTGCCAATTGGATCGTAGTAAAATGCTCAAATAAGAGTAAAGGGGCAGAGGCAAAAAAACAGTGTGAAGTCAGCTGTATTGGCTGTGGAATCTGCGAGAAGACCTGTACGGCCGGGGCAATCCGGGTTACAGATAACTGTGCAGTGATAGAAGAGTCTGTCTGCCTGAGCTGTGGAATGTGCGCAGTGAAGTGTCCAAGACATGCGATTTACGATCTGCGGGGGATTTATACGGCGAAAAATTAGAGAAGCGATTATGGCAGTTACGCAATATTCCATGGCGAAATATACCGCAAAGCAGGGAATGAAGATTGCGGGAATGATTTTCCAGACATGCTCCAGGCTGATAGAGCTTCGAATTTGCAGAAATTTCAAAATTATACAGATAAAACAACTAAATTATTTATAAAATTATTGCAAAACACCGGTGAAATATGATACAATAATTTTGCATTGAAAGAATATTTTGTACAATATTTTTTAGGTTGAGACGGAAAGAGAAGAAGCATAAGGGGCCGACGATCAGTTCAAAGAAGAACCGTAAACTTGTTTTTTGAACGGCGTCGGCCATTCCTTTATGAGGGGGTAAAGGGCGGATTGGAGGCATCCGCTGCAAAAAATATAAAGAAGGTGAAGCATATGATTGGAAAGAGTGTTCCAAGAGTAGACGCTTATGAGAAAGTGACAGGACGTGCGAAATTTACAGATGACCTGATTCTGAATAAGTGTCTGGTAGCCAGGGTTTATCATGCAAAGATCGGAAACGGCGTGGTAAAATCCATTGATACCAGCGAAGCAGAGGCTCTGGACGGCGTAGTAAAGGTAGTTACCTTTAAGGACGTACCGAATCATTGTTATCCCACCCCAGGACATCCCTGGTCCGTGGAGCTTGCTCATCAGGATGTGGCAGACCGTAATCTGCTCACCGGACGAGTACGGTATTATGGCGATGATATTGCAGCTGTAGTAGCTGAGGACGAAGTGACAGCTTCCAGGGCATTGAAGCTGATCAAAGTAGAATATGAGGAATATCCGGTGGTCGTGAGCCCGAAGATTTCCATGCGTGGAACGGAGCATCCCATTCATCTTGACAAGAAGGATAACATTCTGGCAAGATCCAGCTTTGCGATCGGAGATGTGGACAGCGCAATGGAGAAGGCTGCCGTGAAGCTGAAAAGAAGCTATAAGACACCTATTGTCCAGCACTGCCATATTGAGAATAATATTTCTTACGCCTATATGGAAAAGGGAAGGGTCGTGGTGGTTTCTTCCACACAGATTCCACATATTGTACGCCGTATTGTTGGCCAGGCACTTGGAATCCCCTGGGGGCAGGTACGTGTGATCAAGCCTTATGTAGGCGGTGGTTTTGGCAACAAGCAGGAGGTGCTTTATGAACCTCTGAATGCATTTCTCACCATGCAGGTGGGCGGTCGTCCTGTGAAGATTGAGCTTACACGTGAGGAGACTTTTACCAATACCAGAACCCGTCACTCCATTGAATATGACATGGAAGCAGGCGTAGATGCAGAAGGACATCTTCTTGCAAAAGAGATGACTACCTATTCCAATCAGGGAGCTTATGCATCCCACGGACATGCCATAGCAGCCAATGGTCTGACGGCCAGCAGACTTCAGTATGCATGCCCAAATATCCGAGGAGAAGCTTATACCGTCTATACCAACTGTCCTACAGCAGGGGCGATGAGAGGATATGGTATTCCTCAGGTTTGCTTTGCCACAGAGAGTTTTATGGATGATATTGCTTATGAAATCGGTATGGATCCGCTGGAATTCCGCAGAAAAAATCTGATCCATGGCTATTATGAAGATGCCTATCTGAAGCCAATCGCAGCGAATACCAACGGTATTTTTGAGTGCCTGGAAAAAGGAGCAGAGTATATTCACTGGGATGAGAAACGGAAAGCATATCAGAACCAGACTGGCGATATCAGGCGTGGAGTTGGTATGGCACTGTTTTCCTATAAGACTGGTGTATGGCCAATTTCTCTGGAGATTGCAGGTGCAAGGCTGTCTCTGAATCAGGATGGAAGTGTACAGCTGCAGGTTGGTGCTACAGAGATTGGACAGGGCGCGGATACTGTATTTTCCCAGATGGCAGCAGAGACCTTACATATGGATATTTCCAGGGTACATATTGTAACCCAGCAGGATACAGATGTGACGCCTTTTGATACAGGTGCGTATGCTTCCAGACAGTCCTTTGTCACAGGTACAGCTGTGAAGGAATGTGCGCAGCAGCTGAAGCAGAAGATCTTAGAATATGCCAGAACACTGGTTCCAGGTAATGTGGACCGGCTGGAACTGGAGGATGGTTATATTCTGGCAGATGGCAAGCCTGCGATTTCCCTTGAGGATCTGGCCATGGAGAGCTATTACAGTCTGAGTAATTCTTCTGTCCTTACAGCAGAGGTTTCCAGACAGGTGAAGAAGAATACAGTTGCCAGCGGCTGTTGTTTTGCGGAAGTAGAAGTAGATATGAAACTTGGTAAGATCAAGGTTCTGGATATTGTGAATGTTCATGACAGTGGAACCCTTTTGAATCCGCAGCTTGCAGCAATGCAGGTTCATGGCGGTATGTTCATGGGAATCGGTTATGGAGTTTCTGAGCAGCTTCTTATCGATGAGAAAACAGGAAGACCATTAAATGGGACTTTGCTGGATTATAAAATGATGACAATGATGGATACTCCGGATCTGACTGCTGAGTTTGTAGAGCTGAACGATCCAATGGGTCCATATGGAAATAAAGCCCTAGGCGAGCCTCCTGCAATTCCAAGTGCACCGGCCATCCGGAATGCTGTGCTTCATGCAACTGGCATCGGCTTTTCTGAGATTCCTCTGACACCGCAAAGACTGATAGACGGTTTTACAAAGGCCGGACTGATCTGAGAAAGGGGGCATGAGGAATGTACGATATTGAAAATTATTATAATGCAGAGACCATTAAGGAAGCGGTAACTCTTCTGAAGGAGCATCCGGATGCAAGGGTGATTTCCGGGGGAAGTGATGTGCTGATCAAGATCCGTGAGGGCAAAATGGCCGGTACATCTTTAGTGAGCATTCGTGATATTAAGGAAATCAAGGGAGTCCGGCTGATGGAGTCTGGTGATATTTATATTGGTGCAGGAACTACTTTTTCCCATGTGACCAATGATTCAGTCATTCAGAAGCTGATTCCGGTTCTGGGGGAAGCAGTAGATCAGGTTGGCGGACCTCAGGTCCGCAATATTGGTACTATTGGCGGAAATGTCTGTAATGGTGCGGTCAGTGCGGACAGTGCACCTACACTTTTTTCACTGAATGCCATGTTGCGGATCGCAGATGGAACTGGTGGACGGATGGTTCCCATCAGGGATTTTTATCTGGGACCTGGTAAGGTGGATCTGCATCAGGGAGATGTGCTCACCCACATTGTGATCCCTGGGAAGGATTATCAGGGATATCATGGATTTTATATTAAGTATTCCATGCGAAATGCAATGGATATTGCGACCCTGAGCTGTAGTGTAGTCAGCAGAATCAATCCTCTGAAAAAGGTTCTGGAGGATGTAAGGATCACCTTTGGTGTAGCTGCACCCGTGCCGTATCGGTGTGCGAAGACGGAAGCGGCGCTGAGGGGCATGAAAATTGGCGAGGAGCTTTACCAGAAGGTGGAAGAGCTGGTAAGGGAAGAAATCAATCCCAGAGATTCCTGGCGTGCTTCTAAGGCGTTCCGACTGCAGATTGGCGGAGAAATCGCGAAACGCGCGCTGAAGGAGAGTGTTCGCAGGGGAATGGTGACGGGAGTTGTAGTGCCGGATGTCCGGACAACTTCAGGCGAAAATATGAGTTCAAATGGAAAAATTTATCCTTCATCTGATGCGGAGAATGTAACAGGAGGTGAGCAGTCATGAAAAAGGATATGCGGCTGGTACAGTGTACTGTAAACGGAAAAGAGGTAGCTGAGTATGTGGACGTGAGAGAATCCCTTCTTGACATGCTGCGAAACCGCCTTGGGCTTACCTCTGTGAAGAAAGGCTGTGAAGTAGGTGAATGCGGTGCCTGCACTGTGATCATTGACGGCGAGACCATTGACTCCTGTATTTATCTGGCAGTCTGGGCTGAGGGAAAGAATATCCGCACCCTGGAAGGTCTTGAGAAAAACGGCGAACTTACCAGGATTCAGGAAGCTTTTATTGAGGAAGGCGCTATCCAGTGCGGATTCTGCACACCAGGCTTTGTTATGTCTGCCACA
>OLQV01002074.1_pt1 | contig 13746 bp, 9 predicted proteins | sample 1672371 | NCBI WGS metagenome assembly OLQV01 (sample SAMEA3136676, study PRJEB25190) | human gut metagenome
TTGTCGGGTCTGAAAACCCTTGTATTTACAGCGTTCCTAATAGGAAGCAATCATATGGAGAGTGGATAACATTAAAAGAATTTATAGGAGCTCGGTTCTTAACCTATCTATTCGATCCGACGGTTGGGTTCTTTTCCTTTGCACCGATCGTATTATTGCTGTTTTTGATTCTGATAATAGTTGCATGCTGCAGAAAGCATCGCCATTCGATTGTTTGGTTATGCTTTTTTACCGGCTCGGTTGGAGCATTTTCTTTGATGTTTCATATTAATTGTGGAATGATTTATTGTGCGCGATATATTGTATGGGTATATCCAATAGTTCCGTTGTATATATGCAAGGAAGGCCTTAACGAGATTTCAACGAGCAAAGGACGTGTAGGCTTTACAGCGATAGCAGGGTTATCTGTATGTATAATCATGATGATAAATCAATATGGATGGAATGTGCTGGACCCTCATGATTTTAATTATATTACAAAACAAATTTTGAATTATGCTCCGCAATTATACAATCCATATAGCGCGACGTTTTACTGTAGAACTCTTCATATTGACGGAGCTTATGATATAAATGATCCGGCATATTATCTTGATTCTAAAACTGGAAATATACGAAAAATAATTTTCAGAGCTGATGCAGATAGCATGCATGCTGTGAAGAAATTAGCTTATGGCGATCAAGATAGCATGGATTTCTTCGATAAAAAGGTGGAAAGTATTCCGTTGGATGGGAAATTTCATTATATCAGTTTACCGAGAATGAGTAGGTATCAGCTTACACCGGCTCCTAAAAGTTTGGCAAGTGAAGAAATGATTTATTTTGCAGGAGAGAACCGGAACGCAGACTTGTATGTTTCGCAAGGACTTTCGTCTGCAGAAGAAAACTTTGCTTGGACAGATGGCAGTGTTATGAGAATGACGTTTATGATTTCGGACTATAAACAGCATGCAAAATATAAAATGATACTGCATTGCCTTGGTACTTTTAATGGAAAACAGAATGTTGAGATAACTCAAAAAACAGTGGATTGCATAACAAAAGATACGATTTGTGGAGAGACACAAATAGAGTTCGACGTTATTCCGGATGAAAATGGATATGTGGAATTAACATTCACATTCCCAGACGCAATATCGCCTAAAGAATTAGGAGAGTCTGATGATACTCGACAATTGGCAATTCAATTGCAGTATGGGGAAATTTACAAACAATGAACTGCGGAGATAATGAAGTAAAATGACAAAAGATGTTCATATGATGGGAGTACGCAATGTACTTCGACTCATGCGTCCAAAACACTATATTAAGAACCTCCTAATATTTATAGCTCTTGTTTTTTCGAAAAATCTGTTGAATATTTCTTTGCTTGCTAAGACTTTGCTTGGATTTTGTGCATTTTCTTTATTGGCATCGGTTATCTATATTTTTAATGATATTCATGATGTAGAAGCAGATCGACAGCATGAGGTAAAAAGGAAACGACCGATTGCAGCAGGGGAAATAAGTATACGAAAGGCATATTTAACTGCGACAATATTGTTGATTATTGCAATGGTTTGCAATTTTGTTTGCGGTGGTGGAAGACAAGCTACTATCATTATGATATTATATTTTGCGACCAATCTAGGATATAGCCTTGGATTAAAACATATCCCTTTTTTAGATATAGTACTTTTGGTTGCTGGATTTATATTCCGTGTTATATATGGAGCGGTCTTAATTAATATAACACTTTCATCATGGGTGTATTTGACAGTGATTTCTTTATCGTTCTATCTTGGATTGGGAAAGCGAAGAAATGAGATAAAGAAAATTAATGGTACAGGAAAGACTCGAAAGGTATTAACATTTTATACTTACGAATTTCTAGACAAATTTATGTACTTGTGCCTAACATTAGCTGTAGCATTTTATGCATTATGGAGCGCTGATAAAGAGGTTATTTCTAATTATGGTACTGATAAATTGGTCTGGACAGTACCGGTTGTGATTGTTTTACTTATGAAGTATAGTGCTGATATTGAATCAAACTCTTATGGTGATCCGGTAGATGTCATCACTCATGACAAGGTGCTAATGGCATTGAGCGGAATGTTTGGCATAATGCTGTTATCATTAATTTATTTTTCTGCGTAAGGGATTAAGAAATGAACGTATATGATTTTGATAAGACAATCTACGGAGGGGATAGCACAATCGACTTTTGGAAGTTTTGTATGATAAGATATCCAAGGTGTAGACGATATATATTACATGCTGTTTTATACTATCTAAAATTCCATTTAAAGCTTTGCAGTAGAGAAAAGTTCAAGAGAGAATTCTATCAATTTGTTAGAGAAATACCCAATGTCGCGGAAAGTGTAAAAGAATTCTGGAATATTCATATCACGCATATATGCCAGTGGTATCGAGATGTGAGCAAAGATACAGATTTGATAATATCTGCATCTCCGGACTTTCTGATTCTTCCTATCTGTAAGCGTCTTAATGTGCGAGGAATTGCTTCGGAGGTGAATCCTCTAACTGGGGAATTGCTTGGATCAAACTGCCGAGGAGAAGAAAAAGTGAAACGGTTTAATGAGGTTTATCCTAATGAGACGATAGATGACTTTTACTCGGACTCCTTGTCGGATCTTCCGCTGGCTCGTATGGCTCATAAAGCATATTTAGTCAAAAATCAAAAAGTCTGCTCATGGCCGCGTTGAATGAACGAGGAGAACAAAATGGATATATGGGATCGCATAATGCAATTGCCTATTTTGCGAATATTTGAACCGCTGTATGCACGTAATAAGGAAATTTTGTTATATCTATTCTTTGGCGGAATTACAGTGATTTTAAGCGTTTCAATATATGCATTCCAGACGCAGTGCATGAAGGTAAATGAACTAATTGCGAATGCTATTGCTTGGATTATATGTGTCATTTTTCAGTTTTTTACTAATAGGATTTGGGTATTTCAAAGCACAGCATCTTCCGGTAAGAGTTGTTTTCGTCAAATGATTGAATTTACCGGAGGCCGTCTGATAACTTTGATTTTGGAGGAAATCATTTTAGCTGTGTTCATTACGTGGCTTTCGTGGAATAGTTTAGCAGTTAAGTTGGCTGCTCAAATAATCGTGATAGTATTGAATTATATCATCAGTAAATTGGTTGTATTTCATGAATAGTCTATTGAAATGCTTATCGAAATGCTCGAGAATGTTGAATGAACGCCACGAAATTAAAAATTAGTCGTTCTGGAATGGGAGAACGTATCAAAATGAGTTATACCTCAAAGTATCTATAAAGGAGACATCGTGTTAACAAGTTCGGCATTCACTCTGATATCGGCAAGAACGAGAAGATCATCGCAGAATATATCCGCAATCAGCTGATGGAAGACGAAATGTACGACCAGATGACGATGACGGAGTATATGGACCCGTTTACGGGTAGCAAGAATAAGAAGGCATAAAAACAGGCCGCTTTAGCGGCGGCCTGTAAAGGTAATGCGGTGTCAAATTGTTCAATGCCCCTTTAGGGGTTCAGCCTGTAATGACCCTTATAGGGTCTGTGCATACCACCACTTCAGTGGTGGTTATGATTATGGCAAGCTACTCCGGCGAGGTGGCAGAAACGCTGCGATTTATGCAGGTTTGGGACGCTGCGGCGTTCCTGCACATTCTGAACTATCTGTGTAAGAGCTACCGCAACTTCTGGCTGACGGAACGAGATTTCAAAAGCTCCATCACCTGGTCGTCAGTCAGTTCTTCCGAGCAGATAAGAAAACTTTCCAGCATTCCAATACGAGTGCAAAGACGATGCACACGCGTGCTTGTGGGTCAGTTCTGGTATCTGACGTTGAAGGATTTTCTCTCGGTGCTGATAGTAGCGCGGCTTTTGATCCGCTTTGGCTTTTACGCTGTGGAGATAGTTTTGGTTGGGTCATGGCATCATGATTTTGCTTGGAATATAAGCTGCTTTATGCATGTTGAACTTCTCTGAGCTCATTAATAGCTTGATCGCACACGTCTACTATGTACTGTGGAACAGTATCATAGATTCGAGGATCGAGTTGGAACATATAATTATTTTCGACATGGTATGTTTCATTAACGAATTTCTGAACTACTACATTCATGGCTCTCCCAATGAAAATGAGCCGATAAATTTGTAGCTTTTCATAATTTGCTTTAGTTGAATCATATAAAGTTATCAGCAAATTTCGATTTTCCATACGTTGGTATGCCGTCTGATAATCAAAATCAGGGATGTAACTTTTGATGTCTTCAGTTCCTTTTTGAATTTCATCCGGGGTCATGGGATTTCCGATACCGTTGCCAACGCATTTCCTCGGAATTTCTCGTGTGCCATCGCCTACATGAAAAACATTAGAAAGCAACTGCCATGCATCGTTTTTATTGTTTTCAAACTCCATGAGCCTTCGCAAATAAATGAGTTTATTTAAGGGATCATTTGATTCTGCGATATTTTTTTCTGCAATAGCCGGATATGCTTTAATATCATCCGCGTGAATTTGCTGTTCCTGAAGCACTCCATTTCGTGTTGATAAGAATGCAGCGGTCGAAACAGCGCCAAAGTTTCGTTTCATGGTGTGAACCATATCAACCACTGTTCCAAATTCATGCGTTAAAAGAAGTACAGTCTTTTCTCTTAGATATCCAGGGTCTTTGAAAAGCATATTGACAATTGCAAATTTTTTGTTTCCATCGAAAGAAGAAATAGGATCATCCAATATAACTAAATCTGGCGTTTCACGTTTTATACTGTACATAAATAGAAGTAGTGCCAGCGCATTTCTTTCGCCATAGCTGAGGTGTGTTTGTACTGCATTGATGGCCTCACGATGGTCTTCATAGTGTAAAAGCAACCTGTAATTTTTACCTTCAGATTCTTCTATGCTGACAGTATAATGATACCCTGCATATCGTAAGAAATCGTTAATCTCTTTTTGGTTCTTTGAAATTATGTTTTGAATCAAAGTATTTTGATGGCTGATTTTTATACGAAGCTCGATAATTCTAGCGAGCACACCATCTATTGTAGCATTTAGAACATCTATTTTGCTTCTCATTAAATCGGAATTAAGATTAGCGTAATTGGGAAGATCGATTTTTTTATTTCGTAGAGTATTTTCAATTTGAGATACATCCTTTAGATTGTGGAAACCGGTGGACTTTAAATTGCATAGCTTTTGATACAAGCAATCAACATCATTCTTGACTGCTTGTAAAAAATGCTTTTGGTCATCAGTTATATTCGCTGCATTGTTTAATATTGTTTGCAGCTGTTGTTGAGCATTTTCTGGAAGATAGGGCATAAGTGCAGTGTATACTTCTATAAGATGATCCAGATGCTCAATGGATTTTGCATCATAAACATTTCGAACTCGCGTAATTTTTTCGCGAGTTGTTTCAATTGACCCGGCACAATATGGACATTGATCAGCCATTTCCAAATAATCATTTCCACTTAATTGCCACTTGATCCATGCAACGTTTTTTGCTCCCTCTGTATGTTGCAAATAAGGAGCATATGATTCCAGTCCTTGAGGAATATTGTGAATCATATTCCCTTTTCCGAGACCTTTCATTAGCGGACTTGCTGCAGAAAGTCCACGTTGGGTAGCTTTTCCAAAACCAAATATAAACTGATTTAGTGTTTGAATTAACTGGTCAAGCTCGGGATGAGATTGGAAAGTTTGGCTGATCCTTTCTAGTAATTGGGTGATTTCTTCCATGTTTCTATCATAATCAGGCGTTTTGACAAAAATGGCAAAGCTGTCTTTTATCAGCTCATCAGGCTGATAAACATATTGATTGACGTAATCCTCATTGAAAATTTGGATGCTATGAACATCTTCCAATCCAACGATGCTGGGTTGATGTTCATCAGCGTTATCTTCATACCGGAAAGGCAATAATTGTTTTAGCCCATCTTCATTATCAGTGACTTTCGCTTGAATTGCTTTTGCAATAGTGGATTTTCCGGTTCCGTTAATGGCATATTTAATATTTAGCTTATGGGTTTCAATATCAATCGAGCCGGAATCGATCACGTTACAATTTTCAATCTGGATATGCATTATTATTCCTTTCTCCTGGTCATTGACTTATTAATTAACCTATTATATTCCATTTATCATAGCACCGTCAAGAATTAGCGCAAAAACATTTGAAGTCTCTAGTTGAAAGAAATCAGCTCACAATGACGACCTTAAGAAAATTGTCTCCAGATCCTTACTGCTTATGTATTTCTTATTGTCCACTGAGTTTCGACTACATGACGAAGCCGAATGTAGGTTAGCATCAAGGTAGTTTCCATTTGGAAATGTTCCCACCACGTGGGTTCTGCAATGAATCTTGCAGACCAACTGCTCAATCACATTGTTAGTACGATCCAATGTTCTTAGGGGAAGACGCAATAAGACCGCATTCCCTTGATGTCATTCTCAATCTTCTTAGTTGGTTTCCTTCAGCTGCTCCATTGCTTTTAGTTCAGCGAATATTGCTTGGGACTTTTCGCAAGTTGCTCTTACTCCGCTGCTGGCGGACTGCTTCGAGTGCTAAAGATACAATTTTGGCATTGTATTTAGGCACAACAGAGAAAAGATTTGGGCTGCGGACAGAAATTCGGACCATATTGCTATCCTACGGATGAGCTTGGTATCCGCATATCTTTAGATTTCCTATATTCCAGTGGGCTTATTCCGACAAGAGATAGCTTGATTTGTTTCTCGCAATACCAATGCAGGTATCGATTTATTGCATTGATCAATTGTGCTCAAACAGAATATCCCACATAGGAAACATAATAGAACATCTCGTTTTTCAAACGTCCGAACACACCTTCGTAGGCTGAATTGTCAGGTGAATAGCTTTTTCGACATTGATCCTAGAATCCTTACTGCATTCATTTGCTCAATCCATCCTGGCCATCTATAGTGACAGTCACAATCTGCACTGAAATCATGTTGAATCAGGTTGCCAACTTCGAGGATGACTTTTCTACATCTAGATATTAGACATCGCATGTAAAGATATACATGATAAAGAAAAAAGATGATTAACGCGAGGCCTCCGTCGATTACGGTAATTGCTACGATTACCAAGCATATGTTATCGAGAATCGTGCATAAGGAAGAACCATTATTGCAAGAAGAGTTCGTTTTGGTGGAAGTTCGTCCGGAAGCGGATTTTTGCGTTTCATCGAAGGCCTGCTTATAATGCACATAACCATCTATGCCTTTGCCATAAAAGCCGTAATCATCCTTTTTCATTTCGCTTTCCTCCTATTTATGTTTTATAGTGCATACTACTGCAAGATCAGCGTTGCAAACGGAGGAGTGAATGATATTTTATCTAATGTACGAATATGTTATGTATATCAATCGGATTGAATACGCTTACGCATGAAAAATTAGTGTATGAGGAATAACTTAATTAAAAAGAAACACCCCCCACCCCCATCTCCTCAAACTTTCCTAACAATTTAATAAAGTCAGATTTCTTAATCCTACAATCCTTACGGACGGCTGCGAGCGAAACGCAGCCGTTCGCCTTTTTCGCGATGCGACGCATCTTCTTCTTTGTCTTTTTGTGATACTTAGAGGCGTCAATACGGTCGAGCAGTTCGGAGAGCGGAATCGGATCAAAGTACGTCATATGCAGTCGATGCAGAAACTTATGCTGCTGCTTTTCTACCTGCTCGCTGAGCTCAATAAGCTGACCATACCAGTCTTTGGCCTTGGTTATCTTGGTGATTTTCGAACGCTTAAACTGTAATTCCAGACGCAGAATATGCTCATCAATCTTGATATTATGCCGTTTTTTGAGCTCATACGTTTTATCGTAAACCGAAAAAGCGCAGCTTTGAGACTGATTTTCGATCGTCCACGAATGCTTATCCGCCTCTTTGGATTTCTCGTCAAAATCCAAATATGAACTGAAGGAAATCACGCTGTAACGGGGGATAGGATGTGATTTCTTAAACATTTCAAGTCGTTTGCGTACGTCGGCCCTGCTTTCGTAATACAGATTGCAGGTCAGATCGCATCGAGACAGCTTGAAAGTCTTGAGCGGTTCGGATACTCCGATATCTTTGAGAATGTAACTAAGAAAGAGCTTCATTCCTGCAAAATCCATATTCCGCTTGAAAAGATTGGTTGGCTGATAATGACCGGCAAGCAGGGAAGAGGGATTGACGATCAGCGTCAGCCAGCTCGGACGCGAACCCAGGGATTGACTCAGCTGAATTTCGACGCCTTGTGACTTGTATTGCGTAATCTGATAATAAAAAGATAAGTTATACTTGCCTTTATTGCAGCAAAAGCACTTGTTCTGCTCAATAATATTCTGAATTTCGGAATAGGACAATTTCCGCTTCAGGGAAAAAGTGTGAATACCGTACTCGTTCGTAATCATTTTTTATTCCTCCGTTTCTTCGCACATACCGTGCAGCGCTTGCAGGTTTTAGTTTCGTTCTGTCCCTGATACTCGAGAATATCACTTACCATACAGTTATCGCTGTGGATAAAATCATGCACCTGCTTCCGTTTTGTCTTTATTGTTTTAGCGGCTTTGGCTGACTGCTTTTTCGTCTTCTTGATAAAGCTGTCCGAGACAGCGTCATCGTCGCCGTTCTGATCGTAGAAGAGGACACAGTGCGCCTTTCGCCCATCACGTCCCGCTCGGCCAATCTGCTGAATGTAATCCGTCATGCTGATCGGCGCGTTAAAGTGTACAACAAGTTCAATATCGGAAACATCAATACCCATCGAGAACGCCGAGGTTGAAATCATAATTTTTCTTTCACCATGCAGGAAATCGAACAGCAGCTCTTTCTTGTGACGTTCCGGCTTAACTCGTGAATGATAACGAGTCACCTCGTCCGTATATCTTTCACGCAGGATATTATATAACGCATCGACATAAGCCGTAGTCTGCGCAAAAACCAGCACCGAGCCATCCTTGTGATATTTATCAATCAGCTTGCATAGTTTCTTGATACGGGATTCAAGTCGTTCCTCCAGCGTTTTCTTGTTGCAGGTAACGTCCTTCTTGAGCAGAATAAGATTATCGCGTCGTAAATCACTGCGGAGCACAGCAGGCTTGTCCATATGCAAATTATCACGAATAATATCCATAGAGTCAGCCGGTATTGTCGCAGAGCAGGCGCAGATCACCGGTTTATGCTCCAGCTTATCAATAAATTTGCCAATGTGCAGATAAGCGTCACGAAACGTTTGACCCCATTCCGTAACGCAGTGACACTCGTCAACAACTACCATAAAGATATCCGTCTGTTTCATCGCAGAAAGAAAGGTACTGTTCTGTAAACGTTCCGGCGTCACATAGAGAAAGTTCAACCTGCCTTTGCGCGCCTTCTTCAAGATCTTTTCGGTATCTTCCTTTGTAGTGTCCTTGTCGATGTATTCAGCAGAAATGTCATGAGCTTTTAATGTCTGCACCTGGTTGTAGATCAGCGCAAGCAATGGTTCAATCACAATCGTCAGCCTGTCGGAATGAGCGAGACCAACGGTTTCGTAGATGACCTGTTTGCCGGAAGACGTGGCAGCAATCACAATCGCATCCTGTCCGGCATCAAGAGTTTTCATCGGGATGATCTGCGCCTTGCGAGGCTTGTCAAAACCAAGCTGTTTCAAAGCAGATTTAAGATGTCGTTTAATATCCATAGAGATAATCCTCATCCATATAAAGATTATCAATATGTTGTACGTGTATAAAAAGATAATGCCGAATAGTGAACTTTTTTCAAAAATTTATTACATTTTTTGATATAATAAAAAAACGTCCCAAATACCTTCCCTGAGTATTTGAGACACAAATATTGCGTTTATTCATAATAAAAGTGTAAAAAAGTTAGAATAAATAGATGGATTTTGCCGGATTTTTTGTTCTGGCGCTGCACGAAATTCAGTCTTTGTAGCCGCCTGTAGCCAAACCTTTCGGCAGTCATTCCATCAACCCTCATTTCGCCCGCAATAAGCGGCGGCGCGAGCGGGACGTCAGCAATTCGCAAAACCACCCAAATTTGACGAATTCACGCCGATATGCTATAATAAGTACAGCAAAGAGATACTTTTCGAGACGCTTGATTACAACCTCGCAAGCCTCAAAATCCCGTGGCTGCAAGCCTCCGAGAGATTGGCTCCATGTAGCCAACTTGTAGCCAAAACGAAAAAAACGCCATTTTACGGCCCTCTGACAAGCGGTTTCGCCGTCCACTGCGTGTATTCTGGACTCCCCATTTCGCACGGAAACCGTCCAAATGTTCCAAAACCAACGAGAAAAAATAATTTTAGGCGAGTTCAACTCCTCTCGGCTCCGCTAAAACCAGCACAGAACCGACGGTTTGAGCCGTCTGTACTTCATCGCGCAGGACATCAGTCCAGCAGAGTTATCAAGTGTTCATGATACTGTGCGTGCTGATTGAGATCATTTGTGTGGAAAATCTGTAAATAGATTAAAAAATCATCAATTCTGCCGCAGGACAGGGACAAATCAGAATGTCTCTGTCCTGCTCGTTTTTTCACAAAGTAAAATATGATATGCTGAATCGCCTGGCTGCAAGGTAAAGATCATCGCGTTCAACAGTGGTCTTCTTCGAGGGTATCGCAGAGGGCATTTACCTGTTTTCTCCTGCGTGACCATCGTAATTCTCGAGGAACGAATGGAGTACGCCGCCGGTCTTGTAGCCGGGCATCATATCCAGATTGACCGAGTGAATGCTGTTGAAAATGCTGCGCTCGATATTGGGATTGTCGCGGCGCAGACGGCGCAGCAGGATCTTGACCTCCTGACGCTTGGAGCCGCCGCCGCCATTGTCGCACATGGTGCAGTTTTCGGTAAAGCGGCAGGCGCACTGGATAAATTCGAGGTCATTATACTGCTTCCATGCGAGAATGTCCTCTTCGTGGATGCAGTAGAGCGGACGGATCAGCTCCATGCCCTCGAAATTCGTGCTGTGCAGCTTGGGCAGCATGGCCTGCATCTGCGAGCCGTAGAACATACTCATGACCGTCGTCTCGATGACGTCGTTGAAGTGGTGGCCGAGTGCGATCTTGTTGCAGCCGAGCGACTGCGCCTTGCTGTAAAGATAGCCGCGGCGCATGCGGGCGCACAGGTAGCACGGGTTCTTTTCGCTGTTGTTGGCGACCTCGAATACGTCAGTCTCGAAAACGGTGATCGGGATGTGCAGCAGCGCGGCGTTGCTTTCGATCTTGTTGCGGTTGATCTCATTATAGCCAGGATCCATGACGAGGAAAACGACCTCGAACGGGACCTCGCTGTACCGCTGGAGCAGCTGCATCAGCTTGGCCATCAGCATGGAGTCCTTGCCGCCAGAAATACACACGGCGATCCGGTCGCCCGGCTGAATGAGCTGATACTGACGGACGGCCAGAGTAAACGGGTTCCAGATGGTCTTTCGAAATTTCTTGATGATGCTGCGCTCGATCAGTTCGTGCGGCTCTAATGTGCGTTTCATAAACAGGCTCCCTGTATCGTTATTTCACAAGTTCGTGATAGCATTCGTCGAAAATGGCGAGAAAGGCGTCGATCTCCTCGTCGGTGGTGAGGTGGCTCAGGCTGATGCGCCATGAGGACAGTGCGTTACGGCGGTCGCGGCTGACAGCGAATACCGCGCGCGAGGGCAGGCCGTCCGCCGAGCAGGCGGATTTGACCGACACGCAGACGCCTTTTTCGGAAAGCGCACGCTGAAACACGGTTCCCTTTACATTTTTGACGCTGAGGTTGAGGATATGCGGGACAGCGTGCTCCGGGCTGTTGATATGCACGGCCGGATAGGCGGAGAGCGCCCTGAGCAGGCGTTCGCGGTGCCGACGGACAATGGCACAGCGGTTTTCACGCTGCTCGCAGGCGAACTGGAGCGCGAGTGCAGCGGACGCGGCAAGCCCCAGTGCCGGTGTGCCGCTGCGGTAAAGCGTCGTGCTTGCGCCGCCGTTCATCTGCGGCTCCAGCGGCATACGGCTGCGCTTGAGCAGAACGCCGCTTCCGCACAGGCCGCCGAACTTGTGCGGTGCAAAGCTCATCGTGTCGATGTCGGAGAAATTAACCGGGATGCGGCCGATGGCCTGCGTCGCGTCGACATGCAGGCGGCAGTTCGGATAACCGGCGAGCAGCTCTGCGATCTCACGGACCGGCTGAACCGTGCCGAGCTCACTGTCCACCGCGCAGAGCGCGACGAGTACGGTATCCGGGCGCAGCAGCTCGCGCACTTCCTCGGGGTCGACTGTGCCGTCGCGGCCGATGCCCAGCAGGTCGATCTCCCAGCCGCGCTCCTGAAGTGCAGTCAGGCTGCCGCTGACCGAGGAATGCTCGAGCGGAGTGGAGATGATGTGCCTGCCGATGTGGCGCGAGGCCTGTGCGATACCCTTGATGGCGAGATTGTTCGCCTCGGTCGCGCCCGAGGTGAAAATGACCTCGGAGGGGGCTGCGCCGGTGAGCGACGCGATCTGCTCGGCTGTGCAGGCCATTTGCTCGCGCGCAGCCCGGCCTGCGGCGTGGCCTGAGTTTGGATTGGCAGTAAAACGGCGTTCCATGTGGCAGAAACGCTCGAGCACCGCAGGATCAGCCGGTGCATGGGCAGCGTAATCGAGATAAATCATAGCACTGCACTCCTTTGTTCAAACTTGAACTATAATCATAGCATTTATGTAGGAAAAAGTCAAGACGAACGGAGAAGAACCAGCCTGTAATATATCGAAACGATGAATAATCCATGTGGTTTTGCGCAGCGGTGCACGCAAAAAGTACAAGAAACGTTGAGATCTATTGCTGCCATCGTTCAAAATAACAGAGAAAGCGTATTCTTATGCACCTTGCGCCGCGGTTTCCGCTGCCTTATAATATAGGAATAAAGGAGGCGGCATGGATGATAATTCGTGAATACGGCGACTCTGCGGCGAGGGTCATACTCGTTCAGCCGGTCGGACAGCATGAGCTGCCGCTGATCGACGACGAAATCGTGCAAATCGGTCAGATGACCGACCGGCCGTTCCGCTATCTTGCGGTACAGGTGGAAAACTGGAACCGGGATCTGTCGCCGTGGCCGGCTCCGGCGGTATTCGGGGATGAGGACTTCGGTGACGGCGCAGAAGCACTGCTTGAGAAAATCCTGCCGCTTTGTGCGGAGCAGGATAAAGACTATATAATCGGCGGGTATTCGCTTGCGGGGCTGTTTGCGCTGTGGAGCGCCTGCCGGACGGATGTGTTCAGCGGCGCGGCGGCGGCCTCACCGTCTCTCTGGTTTCCTGGATTTTCTGCATATATGAAGGAAAAAGGCCTTGAATGCGAAACGGTATATTTGAGTCTGGGCATGCGGGAGGAAAAAACGCGAAATCCGGTGATGCGCACAGTCGGGGACTGCGCCAGACACTGCTATGCATGGATGAAGGAGCAGGGCGTAAACTGTACACTTGAGTGGAATCCCGGCAATCATTTCAAAGAACCCGGTTTGCGAACGGCGAAAGCGTTCGCGTGGGTGATGAATCATATGCGGGAAAAGCCTGCACATGCGGCAGAAAAACGAAATATGAAAAAACCTGAAAATTTTTGTTGACAGGAGGGGGACTGCTGTGGTATTCTATTAAAGCTGTCGCTGAGAGGCACGGCGGTCGAGCTGAAAAGCGGTTTGAAAAGAACGAAAAAAGTTCTTGACAAACGGATTTCGGTTTGATATAATAAATAAGCTGTTTCG
>OLQV01002078.1_pt1 | contig 13727 bp, 15 predicted proteins | sample 1672371 | NCBI WGS metagenome assembly OLQV01 (sample SAMEA3136676, study PRJEB25190) | human gut metagenome
AATATGAGGGAATTCGACGTATTAATGCCAGAGACTGGTTATTGGGGATTGTAGACTGAGCAATGCAAATTCATGGTAATAATATATAAAAACAGAAGATACATTTGTTGATAGCAGTGAAAGTGCAAGATAAGTTGCAAAAATATGTTGTTCCTTTTTATGCAGACAACAGAGCAGTAGACCAGACAGAGAAGAAACTGTATGGTCATCATGCAGCAAACTTGATGAAAACAGATATTAAGGAACTGGACAATGGTTATGAACTTGAAATTGATCTTCCGGGCTTCAAGAAAGACGAGGTCAAAGCTGAACTGAACAATGGTTATCTGACCGTAAGTGCAGCAAAGGGACTTGATGAAGACAAAGAAGATAAGAAGACAGGCAAGTATATCAGACGTGAACGTTATGCAGGCGCATGCCAGAGAAGCTATTATGTTGGCGAAGATATCACAGAAGAGGACATCAAGGCAACGTTTGAACATGGCATTTTGACATTGTTTGTTCCTAAGAAAGAAGTAAAACCTGCTGTTGAAGAGAAGAAATACATCTCTATCCAGTAAAGAATAAAAAATCATAGCAGAAGGGTGAAAGGCTCCGGCTCATTTGAGTCGGAGCCTTTCGTGCGTAGTGCGGCATCGAAAGCTATCAGCCCGGAGGGTTATAAATCTTCCAGGCTGATGGTTTTTGGCTGTTCCATATGGAAAATCGTTATTTCATAAATGTGTGCAGTGTCACCCGATTGCATCGCATTTAAGATTGCCCGATGTTCGGCGCAGGTGTCTGTCATGCGGTCCTCATGGCGGAGGGACAATTAAGTGAAAGAGAAAGGCAAGACAGAAAAATGATAGTTGCAACGGTATTTGGAAAGATTATTTCTATTTTTATTATTATGATTGTAGGCGTGATCTGTTGTAAGATGGGAATCATTGATGATTATACAAAACAGCGTTTATCCAGACTGAGTACACTGGTTGTGAATCCTATTTTGATTTTTACTTCCTTTCAGATGGAGTATGACAGTGAGTTGCTGAAAAAAATGGGCCTTCTTTTTGTGTTGGCCGTCATCAGTTATCTGATTTCCATTATGATTGGTCATTTCCTTTTGCATGAGAGAGAAGGGTATGATCTGTCAATTGAGAAGTTTGCAGTGACCTATGATAACTGTGGATTTATAGGGGTTCCGCTTGGTTATGCGCTTTTTGGAAATATCGGTGTTATCTATGCAACCGTGTTTGTCGCTGTTTTTCATATTTTCTGCTGGACACATGGCATCATGCTGTTGGATAAAGGCGGTTTTCAGCTGAAGAAGCTGATTAATCCGTGCCTCATTGCGGTCATCGCAGGTATGGTATTCTTTATTTTTCAGATTCGTCTGCCGGAAAGTATTGATTTTGCAATGGGTGCCATGACGATTACGATGGCGATTATGTATGAGCGTGATGATCATTATGCGACAGAGCTTTTTACAGTGACAACGCTGCTTTCAATCCTGACAATGTCACTGTGTATGCTGATTGCCGGATAGGGCACTGCGCAGCAATTTTACATGCGAATACGTCACGATGAAGATTAAACTAAATCATAGGCATTTCTTGGTGTGCCGTCGGCGACATGGATAATTCCGCAGTAGCGGAAGCCATAACTGTCGATGGCATTTTGCATTGGCTTGTTGTCAGCGTGGGTATCAATGCGCAGACAGTCTATTTTGTTATGACAGAAATCAAAGCAGGCTCGGGCAATGCCTTTGGTCTGACCGTTGGAGGCAATCCGGTGAATTGTGCCGTAAGGCTGATCGGAGTGCCAGGCACCATTTTCAATGACGGCATAATTCGGTTCTCTTCCTATAATGAAAGCAAAACCGCCCACAATTTTCTCCGGCGCATTATCCGGCGTACAGACATAATAATTGCCATTGGCAATGTCTTTCAGGATGTCTTCTGAAGCAGGATAATTGCCGTTCCATTGATGGGGATTGCCGTTGGCAGCCATAAATTTTCTGGCATAGGCGTAGAGGGGCATGATATTCTGGATATCTTCTTTACTGGCAAGTCTTATATGAATCATTTTAGTGTATCCTTTCTTCTGTAAATCAAAAACAACTATATAATAGGGATATTTTACCGGAAATGTCAAATATATTTTTAAAAATAGAAAGGTTAAAAATGAGTTGTGAAGAACACAAGGTATTTGGTCCTATTGAAAATTTATTTGACTTTTTGAAAAACAGGAAATATAATGATTACAAACGAGTAGCAAGTAAGCGTAAATCCAGTTTACCAGCTGCTCGTTTTCTTTTGTTAAAAATAATAGTGTCATGAAAAAGTGTGTAGCATGTCAGCGTAAGTCCAGCTTATTTGACAGGTTACGCATTTTTTTGTGCAGAAAAAGAGAGGAGTAAACAAAATGGCGGAAAGCAATAAGATGAAGGATATGCCGGTGAATAAGCTGATGGTCCAAATGGGGATTCCGATGATTTTATCTATGGCATTGCAGGCGGTCTATAACATTGTAGACAGTGCATTTGTAGGCAATATGAGAGAGGGAAGTGAAGCAGCGTTAAATGCATTGACGCTTGTATTTCCGGTTCAGATGCTGATGGTTGCAGCAGGTATAGGAACAGGTGTCGGAACCAATGCACTTCTTGCAAGGACACTTGGACAGGGAAACAGCAAAAAAGCTGCAAAGGTAGCAGGGAATAGTCTGTTTCTTGGTGTGATTATTTATGTGGTCTGTTTGTTGTTTGGTTTCTTTGGTGTGAGAGCCTATATCTCATCACAGACAGTAGATACAGAAGTACTTGAAATGGGTGTCAGCTATCTGAGGATATGCTGTGTGATTTCTTTTGGTATTGTTTTCTTTTCATTATTTGAAAAATTGTTACAGGCAACAGGGCGCTCCCTTTATTCGACCATCGGACAGGTGGTAGGCGCAATTGTAAATATTGTCCTTGATCCGATTATGATCTATGGTATTGGACCTTGTCCTGAAATGGGCGTGAAAGGTGCCGCTTACGCAACTGTCATTGGTCAGGTAGCCTCTGCAGTTTTACTGTTTATTTTCCATATGAAGCTGAATAAAGAATTTGAACATGATGTGAAATACTTGAAGCCGAATGCGGGCATTATAAAAGAAATCTATGCTATCGGACTCCCGGCAATTATTGCACAGGCTCTGATGTCTATAATGGTGTACGTGATGAATTTAATTCTGAAGTTCAATCCTTCCGCACAGACAGCCTATGGCTTGTTCTATAAGGTACAGCAGTTTGTTCTTTTCCTTGCATTTGGTCTGCGAGATGCGATCACGCCGATTATTGCATTTGCGTATGGAATGAGAAGTAAAAAAAGAATACAGGATGGCATCAGGTATGGTCTGATCTATACGATAGCATTAATGATTCTCGGCATTGCAATCACAGAGATTTTTCCGGGCGCATTTGCAACGCTGTTTAATGCAGGACAGTCAAGAGAATACTTTATCAGTGCGATGAGAGTAATCTCTATCAGTTTTCTGTTTGCCGGAATCAATGTTGCTTATCAGGGTATTTATCAGGCACTGGAAGGGGGCGTGGAATCGCTGGTTATTTCACTTTTGAGGCAGCTTATTATCATCCTGCCATTGGCTGGAATCTTTTCACTGTTCGTCAGAAATGGACAGGTGGGCGTTTCACTGATCTGGTGGGCATTCCCGATTACAGAAGTGATTGCATGCCTGGTCGGTTATGTATTTTTAAAGAAAATCAGAAAAAATAAAGTAGCCGTTTTAAGTTAAGGAGGAATCAGAGATGACAAAAAGAATTATTACAATCAGCAGAGAGTTTGGAAGCGGTGGACGTTTTATCGGGGAAGAAGTTGCGAAAAAACTTGGAATTGCTTATTACGATAAAAATATTATCAATGAGATTGCAGAAAAGTCTGGTTTATCACCGGAATATGTTCTTGAAAATGCAGAATTATCTCCGAAAAAAGGGTTGTTTGCCTATGCATTTGCCGGACGTGATATGACAGGCAAATCGGTGGAAGATATGGTATACGAGGCGCAGAGAAAAGTTATTCTGGCATTGGCTGAGAAGGAACCTTGTGTGATCATTGGAAGAAATGCAGATTATATTCTAAAAGACAGAGATGATGTGATGAATGTATTTATTCATGGGGATATGCCGGAAAAAACACAGCGGATTATGCGTTTACATAATGTAGAAGCACAGGAGGCTGCCAAAATGATGGCAGACACAGATAAAAGACGTATGACAAATTATAACTTTTACACAGAGCAGAAATGGGGATATGCCGGAAACTACACGTTGTGTCTGAATAGTTCACAGCTTGGATATGACAGATGTGAGAAGATCATTATGGAATGTTATTAATGAGAACTGTTGTAAAGAGCACAAATCAGTAAGGGGAGAAGTCTGTGAAATATGAATAGGAATAGCTGAAAAAAAGAACTGATAACATTTAATAACGGGAATGGGGAAGAGAAAATAAAAACTGCTTACATATTTGAAAAAAATAAAGTATAATAAGAAATGTAAAAACCAAGTACGATTTATATGAAAATCAGGGATCATTTCATTCAAATTTACTGAGTGAAAGGTCCCTTTTTCTATGTGATGTATCTGTAAAAATGAAAGAGAGGTAGCGGTTATGAAAAGAATTAAAGCAGCTTGTATCACTCAGACATTGTGTTTTTCCAATTATAACGGAGAGACAACAGAGTATGCAAAAAAAGCGATTGTACAGGAATATGAGAAGTATAAAGCCCAGCTGAAAAAGAATGGGACGAAGTACAAAATCTTATCAGAAAAAACAAATGAGGATGGATCCATTGTGATTGAGGTTAAGAAACAGTACAATTCTTCTCCAGTGGGTGAATATCTGAATTAAATAGTTTGAAAGCGATAGAGTATAAAAGGACTGGAAAATCGGTGAAGCCCGTAAAATTCGGGCTTCACATTTTTTTCACAAAAAATTAGCACTCATCTCTTGACAGTGCTAATAATAGGTGTTATATTACGTATAGAACAAAAAAAGAGGGTGAATGAGGGGTATAAGAAGAAAATTGACGCGGCATCAAATGGATGCTGTGTTTGACATAGATGATAGAAGATAGTTACGATAGTTTAAGTACATTGTTTCCAAAGGAGGCATGAATATGGATTTAAATAAATTTACACAGAAGTCCCTGCAGGCAGTGCAGGATTGTCAGAAACTGGCTTATCAGTACGGGAATCAGAAGATTGAACAGGAACATCTGCTTCTGAGCCTGCTGACCCAGGAAGACAGCCTGATCGACAGACTGCTGGCGAAGATGGGAATTAATCATGAAGGATTTAAGGTACAGGCGACGAAGCTTGTTGAGAAGCTTGTCAAGGTATCCGGCGGCCAGGTTTATGTAGGTGATAACCTGAACCGTACACTGGTACGGGCTGAGGAAGAAGCGAAGCAGATGGATGATGAATATATCTCTGTTGAGCACCTTTTCCTGGCATTGTTTGAGACAGCCGACAGTGATATCAAGACATTATTCAGGAATTTTGAAGTAACAAGAGATGGTTTCCTTCAGGCACTTTCCACTGTCCGAGGTAATCAGCGTGTGACAAGTGATAACCCTGAGGCAACTTATGACAGCCTGAGTAAGTATGCAGAAGATTTGGTAGGCAAGGCAAGAGCCCAGAAGATGGATCCTGTCATTGGCCGTGATACGGAGATCCGTAACATTATCCGTATCCTTTCTCGTAAGACGAAGAACAACCCGGTACTGATCGGTGAGCCTGGTGTAGGTAAGACCGCAGTTATCGAGGGTCTGGCACAGCGTATCGTCAAGGGCGATGTGCCGGATGGCCTGAAGGACAAGAAGATTTATTCTCTGGATATGGGCGCACTGGTAGCCGGTGCCAAGTACAGAGGTGAATTCGAGGAACGTCTGAAGGCTGTTCTTGCTGAGGTCAAGAAGAGCGACGGCGAGATTATTCTTTTCATCGATGAGCTGCATCTGATCGTTGGTGCCGGCAAGACGGACGGTGCCATGGATGCCAGCAATATGCTGAAGCCTATGCTGGCCAGGGGTGAACTCCACTGTATCGGTGCGACAACACTGGACGAGTACAGACAGTACATTGAGAAGGATAAGGCGCTTGAGCGTCGTTTCCAGCCGGTTATGGTGGATGAGCCGACGGTTGAGGATACCATTGCCATTCTTCGTGGCCTGAAAGAGAGATATGAAGTTTTCCATGGTGTTAAGATTACAGATGGTGCCCTTGTGGCAGCCGCAACGCTTTCACATAGATACATTACCGATCGTTTCCTTCCGGATAAGGCGATTGACCTTGTGGATGAAGCCTGTGCAATGATCAAGACAGAACTTGATTCTATGCCGACAGAGCTGGATGAGATTTCACGTAAGATCATGCAGTTGGAGATTGAGGAGGCCGCTCTGAAGAAAGAGGACGACAAGCTCAGTCAGGAACGTCTGCAGAACATTACCCATGAGATTGCCGAACTGAGAGAAGATTTCAAGGTTCAGAAGGCTAAATGGGACGATGAGAAGCAGGATGTTGAGAAGCTGCAGAGCCTGCGTGAACAGATTGAAGACCTGAACAAGCAGATTGAGTTGGCTCAGAGGAATTATGATCTGAACAAGGCTGCTGAACTTCAGTACGGCAAGCTGCCTCAGCTGAAGAAACAGCTGGAAGAGGAAGAGGCGCGTGTCCATGGAGAAGAGAATTCTATTCTGCGTGAACGTGTCACCGATGAAGAGATTGCCAGAATCGTGTCCAGATGGACAGGTATTCCGGTTGCAAAGCTGACAGAGAGCGAGCGTAATAAGATCCTTCACCTGGACGATGAACTTCACAAACGTGTCATCGGTCAGGAAGAAGGTGTATCGAAGGTTACAGAAGCGATTATCCGTTCCAAGGCAGGTATCCAGGATGAGAACAGACCGATTGGTTCGTTCCTGTTCCTTGGCCCTACTGGTGTTGGTAAGACAGAACTTGCCAAGGCACTGGCAGAGAATCTGTTTGATGATGAGAACAATATGGTGCGTATCGATATGAGTGAATACATGGAGAAGTTCTCCGTGTCCAGACTGATCGGAGCGCCTCCGGGATATGTTGGTTATGAAGAAGGCGGACAGCTGACAGAAGCAGTCAGAAGAAAACCTTACTCTGTTATCCTTTTCGATGAGATCGAGAAGGCCCATCCGGATGTTTTCAATGTATTGCTGCAGATTCTGGATGATGGTCGTGTGACCGATTCCCAGGGCAGAACGGTAGACTTTAAGAATACGATTCTGATCATGACGTCCAACATTGGTTCTTCCTATCTGCTGGAGGGCATTGACAGCGAAGGCAATATCAGTGATGAAGCAAGACAGAACACGATGAATGATCTGAAAGCACATTTCAGACCGGAATTCCTGAACCGTCTTGATGAGATCATTATGTTCAAGCCGTTAACGAAGGACAACATCAGCGGTATCATTGATATCCTGATCGGTCGTCTGAATAAGCGTCTTGAGACAAAGGAACTGACACTTCAGCTGACACCGGCTGCAAAGGATTACATCACAGATCATGGTTATGATCCGGTTTATGGTGCACGTCCGTTGAAGCGGTATATCCAGAAGAATGTCGAGACCATGGTAGCTAAAATGATCCTTGGCAATGAATTGGAGACGGGCGACTGCATCAATGTAGATGCTGATGCCAATGGCCTCACAACAACCACAACACATATTGAAGACTAATGGCGCAGATTGTGTTGGCTGGTAAGTGAACATTTTCCCCAAAAAGGCCCTGTATTTCGGTGAATGCCGAAGTACAGGGCCTTTCTTCACATCATGACGATTCTGATAGGATTGTCATGATGCTGTATTTTAGTGTATTTTAGTTTATTGGGCGGTCAGCTGATAAAGACTGTGGTCTTCAGCCGCCGTGTTGGCATTATACAGAAACAGAATATCGGTAACGCCATTGGATTGAATGGTTTCGGAAATATCTTCTGTATAATATCTCGGGTCGATCATGATGATTCTTGCATAGTCAGGAATCAGGAACGGAACAAAACAGTTTGCGTAGGAATCCTTGAAGACCATCAGCACCTTTTTGGATTCGGAAGCGGAATCGATAACGACTTCCGGATGATTGCCGCCAAAGAATACATTGTACTGGCTTTTGGTGGACAGGCTTTGAACGTCAAATACGGAAGCTGATTTGGTATTTTCTGCCGTCAGGCTGACAGTGTAATCTGTGGCCTGATCCGGAAGATACGCATAAATTTCATCCGTTTCTGATGTACGAAGGCCGCTGGAAGCGGACAAAGTACCTTTGAAAGAATCGGAAAGTATTTTTTTGGAATAAGTGGTGCTGTCATTAAGTCCCAGAGTTTTGTTATAGGTCTGGTAGGCGAGTAAGGCCGCATCACTTGTCCAGTGATGGTCGGTTCTGTAGTAAAGCTGAGTTGCTTTGTCGCAGGCGGCAAAAGGCTCGGAAAGATCGATCCAGTTGATGCCGGAAGCAGCAAGGTCACTTTGAAGCTGTGTAAGGAAAGCTTTTTGATCCCCTTTTACAGCTCCGAAAGGGAGTTTTTTGCTGTAGATGTTGACGGCCGTAGGGACGATCATAGCATTTAAGGTGATATCTGTTCCTTCTGTAAGCTTGGCAATCCCCTTGTAGCCTTCCAGGAGGGAGGCATACTGCTCATCAGATGGCGTATGGAAATTCTGGATCAGATAACCGCCCTTTGCAAGAAAAATGTCGTTGGATTCAGTTTTTCCCATCATGCGTGAAACTGTGGATTCAAGCGTGATCCATTTGTTTCGAAAAGGAAACTGATCAGCAATATAGGTCTCGAATTCGGATTCAAACTTTCCGGATACCAGCGTTGAGAATGTCAGCTTTGGAAATGTCTGGAGTGTACGGTTTTCCATATCAGAGGATGTATGATCCGGCATCAGGATCATGCCGGCATCCAGGAGGACAACAATAGCAATTGCGGCAATGACCAGAATAGAATGATATTTTTTTCGATTGATTTTATCTTTTCGTTTCTGCATAATCTGTCCTCACTAAAATCTGAAATAAAGGAAAGGGTTGTAAGTACCGTATACAAGGAATGCAATGCTGAGGATACCAAGGAGCAGAAGTACTGCGGAAGTCACTTCAGGTTTCTTTCTGCTGCATCGCACAATATAATTCCTGATCAGCGGTGTTGCACAGAGCACGCCCATGATCAGAATGATGAGATTGTTCCTTATATAATAAAAGAACGCCAGATCAAGGAAGCCCTTGGTGCCGATACCAAATAAAGTGCCGACGTAAGTGCGCATACTGCCAAAGTCCGTGTTGCTGAATAAGACCCAGCCGAACATGACAAGAAGCATGGTATAGATGTGTCGGGCTGCTTTCGGCAGCTTCTTCAACAGAGGAGCAAATATATATTTCTCAAGAATCAGAAGAATACCGTAATAGAGGCCCCACAGGATAAAGTTCCATGCCGCACCGTGCCAGAAACCTGTGAGCACCCATACAATCAGAAGGTTCAGAATATGACGGGGCTTGGAAACACGGTTGCCGCCCAGAGGAATATAGACATATTCACGGAACCAACCGGATAATGTCATATGCCATCTGCGCCAGAACTCTGTGATACTGTCTGAAATATATGGAAAATTGAAGTTTTCAGGGAATGTAAATCCCAGCATCTTGCCCATACCAATGGCCATATCACTGTAACCGGAGAAGTCAAAGTAGATCTGAAGGGTGTAGGCAAAAATACCAAGCCATGAAGTCATGATGCTTCTGCTGCCCGAAGCCTGAATGGTTTCGTAAAGCAGACCGAGATTGTTGGCAAGCAGAACTTTTTTGGAAAGACCAAAGAGCAGTCGCTCGATGCCCTGACCGAATTTGGCACGGGATATTTTGCGGTTGGAAAGCTGAAGCTCGATATCTGAATATTTAACGATCGGACCGGCGACGAGCTGAGGAAACATCGTGATATATACAGCAAAGTTCAGCAGGTTTTCCTGAGGCTTGACTTTCTTTCTGTACACATCGATGACATAGGATAATGCCTGGAATGTGTAGAAAGAAATACCAACAGGAAGTGCCAGTGATCTGAATTCAATCTTCAGAGGAAGAATGGCATTGATCATGCTGACAAGGAAACCGGCATATTTAAAAAATCCAAGCAGCAGAAGATTGACAGCGACTGCAAATATAAGCTGGCGCTTCCGCAAATGAGGATCTTCAAGCTCGCCAAGGACGAGACCGGACATGTAGTTGAATCCGATGCTCAGGATCATAAGAATGACATATACAGGCTCTCCCCAGGCATAGAAAATAATGCTGGCCGCAAGCAGTACAATGTTTTTGTACTTAAAAGGAAGTACTGAATGGAGGAGCAGTACGATTGGAAGAAAAATAAGCAGGAAATTTAAACTACTGAATACCATAATGTACTTTCAGGGTCTATTTGACGAGACCCATAAAAACCTCCTCCCACGTTGATGCATGCTCAGAAACAGCATAAAAATAATAAGGGCCGACTTTTTTGGTGATGGCATGACCAAGAAGGTCAATCTGGTTAGTGCCGTAGCCGTCAAAGTTGGTCTTTTGTGCGTCCAGTCTGGAAGCAGCCGCTTTTTCAGCTGTTTCCAGAGCGGCTGAGTTATCGGACTTCACGATCAGAAGCTCCGATACATCCATTAGACCATTGCCGCAATAGTAAATAGACCAGTCAAAGAGACTTTCGTCAAGATCAAGATTTTTTCGCATATCACGGGCTGTTCCTTTTTTGAGGGTATTGATACCTTCACATGATACAATATTCTGCTGGACTGTTTCAAAACTGACATTTTTGGCATGACCTGACAGGAGAATGCCAAGAATGAAAATAACAAGCAGGCCGCAGATGATGTATTGGATATGTGTCAATTTCTTTAATCTATTCATTGTCTTTTAACCCCGCCATATCTGCCAGATAATTAAACCATAATGGATAAAATGCGGAAACAGGGTGAATACCATCCGCATCATATAATTCCGGCAGTTCTCTTAAAATGAAACCGGAGTCGATAAAGGTGACGCCGAGTTCCTGACATAAAGCTTCAAGTTCTGTATTGTATTCGTCGAGATACCCATAAAATGGCAGACGATCCTGAACACCGTCCTGCGGAGGAAAGATCGCATTGACATAAATCACAGTATGCGGTGTTGCACCTTGGATTTTGGTAATTGCTTCCCTGTAATCAGAGATAAATCCATCCACCTGTGAGCCATAATTCTCGATATCATTGACACCAAAACACATGAAAAGAAGAGATGGCGAAGCATTAATAGCAGCGTCAATCTGTTCTTCAGCTGTGCAGACGGAGATACCGATCTTGGAGGAGAAGTTGGATGGCGTCAGCCATTCATAGGCAGATCCGCCCTCGACGATAGAATCCCCCAGGATGATCACGTCCTCAAACCATTTGGTCATTTCACTGTTGTCAAAGGAGTCATCTTTCATTGCGATGATCTTCTCCTGTTCCTCAGTGAGATCGCCGGAAAAATTTTCGATTTTTCGGGATGAGAAATCTGTCGGCGTTTTGGCTTCCATTTGAGTGAGCAGATCAATATCCGCTGCAATAGATTCGCTGTTTTTCGCAGAGCCGTGATGTACAAAAATCCCGCCTGACAGATAAAGTAGAAAACTTAAGACTAGAATCGTCAAAATTGTAAATGCAGTTTTATTTTTCATTTTTTAAATTCCCCAGTATTGATGATGTACTTAATAGTAGTCAAACACCTTATAGGATATCATTTTTTTTAGTAGATGTAAATTGAAAAATGGTTCGAAATGTTCTTCTTGTATGGAAAACAGGGTTGGCAGGTATGGTACGCTTGAGAATACCTATTGTCATTATTGGTGCTTTACGCTACTATATTAAGTATAATTAAGTATACAAAAACATGAAGTATACAAAAGCTTTTCTGACAGGCAAAAGTTCTGCTAATACTTACAGGAATTTAAAAGAGGTAATCATCATGAGCAGTTTTGAGAAAAATCTTTCGGAGGGCAATGTAGCGAAACAGCTGGTTTTGTTTTCACTGCCTTTTCTGGCATCCAACATTATACAGTCTCTTTACAGCGTGGCGGATATGCTGATTGTCGGACGCTTCAGCGGTACAACCAGCATGTCCGGTGTGAATCTGGGAAGCCAGGTAACCCTGATTCTGACGAATATCGTTGTCGGTCTGTGTGCAGGCGGAACTGTACTGATCGCACAGTATCTGGGAGCCAAGAGGCGGAAGGATATGCAGGAGACGACGGCAACATTGCTTACGACATTAACCATTGCGGCAGTTGCTATTACCGTTTTAATGCTTATTCTCAAGAAACCGATTCTTCATCTAATCCAGACACCGGCGGAATCCTTTGCAGAGGCTGATCGTTATTTGACAGTGACGGTTCTGGGATTGATTTTTATATTTGGTTACAATGTGTTCAGTGCGGTTATGCGCGGCATGGGAGACAGTAAGCGACCTTTGTACTTTGTACTGATTGCCTGCATTACTAACGTGATTCTTGACCTTGTACTGGTGGCCGGATTGAAGATGGGAGCGCTGGGAGCAGCTATTGCAACTGTATTCTCACAGGCCGTCAGCATGATCACCTGTATCGTCGTGATGATCCGCAATGACTTTGTATTTGATTTCAAACCATCTTCTTTTATTATCAAAAAAGAAAAAGCGATAAAGATTCTGAAATTAGGGACACCGACTGCGATTCAGAATGGTGTGACGAGCATTTCATTTATGATCATTACAACTCTTGTCAATATCATCGGTGGCGTCAATGCATCAGCCGCCGTTGGTGTTGTGGCCAAGTTCAACAGTTTTGCGGTGCTGCCGGCTGTGGCGATGGGGGCCTCCATCTCAACGATGTGTGCACAGAATATCGGTGCCGGCAAGTGGGACCGAGCAGTGAAAACATGCAAAATCGGTACAGTCATCGCATTCTGTATCAGTGGATGCATCTTTATTGTGGCGCAGACATCTTTCGAGCATATTTTACGCCTTTTTAATGATGAACCGGAAATGCTGAAATACGGCGTGCAGTATATCCGTACCTTCAGCTTTGATTATCTGCTGATGCCGTTTGTCTTCTGTATCAACGGCCTGTTTACAGGCGCAGGGCATACCGCTTTTTCAATGGTGAATAATATGCTGTCGGCGATCGTTCTCAGAGTACCGGTGGCAGTGGCCTTTGGCCTGGTGCTGAACCTTGGTTTGACGGGCGTCGGTCTCGGCGGTCCGATGGCATCCGTGGGTGCCATTATATTGATTGTGGTGTTCCTGATATCAGGTCGTTGGAAAGAGAATAAAGCATTGTAAAGAAAATCGCGATAGGCGTATTTACAAACGCCTGTAAGAAAGGTATAATAAGAATATAGGAAGTCGGAAGGTGAATGTGCTCACCCGACCCGGCGAAATAGCATTATTTATAAAAATAGCTGTCCGAGACTCGCCAAAGTACATAGGACGGCTATTTTTTATGCGTAAAATTCAGTATTGCAACTATGAGCATAGCGACAGAGACTATAAAATGAAACACGGGGCACAATAAAAACAAAAAACGCAGCCAGGCATAAAGCATGGACTGCGCTTTTTGTTTATATAAGGTATTATTTCTGGAAGGACAGCAGCAGATCGCCGGTATTGACGCGATCGCCTGCAGCAA
>OLQV01002084.1_pt1 | contig 13691 bp, 10 predicted proteins | sample 1672371 | NCBI WGS metagenome assembly OLQV01 (sample SAMEA3136676, study PRJEB25190) | human gut metagenome
ACTTCATCGAGCTGGAAGTCACCCAGACCGAGCCGGGTGTCAAGGGCAACACTGCCACCAACACCCTGAAGCCCGCTACCGTCGAGACCGGTGCTGAGATCCGCGTCCCCCTGTTCATCAACGAGGGCGACCACATCCGCATCGATACCCGCACCGGCGAGTATATGGAGCGCGTCTGATTTTATCGACAAGACCGGGCAGCGGGCGACCGTTTGCCCGGTTTTTTGTTCAGGAAAACGGCTTTGCCTTCTCAGGCCGCTTTGCGTCCGTTGCATGGACTGCCAAAACCTCCCGCTTCGGGGGGAGGCAGCATCGCGCAGCGATGACGGAGAGGGTGAGCCCGTTGACCGGCTTAGAAATTTTATAGACTAGGAGGCATTCGTATGGAACTGAAGGAAAAGGCTGCATACCTGAAAGGCTTGGTGGAGGGCCTCGGCATCGACGAGACCACCAAGGAAGGCAAAGTCATCAAGGCCATGAGCGAGCTGCTGTGTGAGATGGCACAGGCCGTGGACGGCATTGACGAGGATGTGACCCAGGCTTACGATCAGATCAACGACCTGAGCGAGGAGCTGGAAGACCTCGAAGCCGATCTCTACGAAGACGACGATGCCGACGAGGAAGACGACGAGCCTGAAGCAGAGGACGACGCCGACGACAACGCCGACGACAACGCCGATGTGGCCAGCGAGCCCTACTATGAAGTGGCCTGCCCGGCCTGCGGCGAGACCGTGTACGTCAGCGAGGACGACCTGGATGCAGGCGAGGCTATCTGCCCCAGCTGCAAGGTCGCCTTTGAGGTGGCTCTGGCCGACGACGAGGAGCCCGAAGAGGACGACGGCCCCGTGCAGTACGAGGTGACCTGCCCGGCCTGCGGTGCCACCGCAGTGTTTGAGGAAGCCGACCTGCTGGACGGCGAGCCCACCTGCCCCAACTGCGGCAAACCGCTGGACTTTGAAGTGACCGAAGAGTAAATCCGATGCAAAAAGGGCCTGCCTCCCATGGGAGACAGGCCCTTTTTTGACGGCCGCCGAACGATCAGCGGCTCTCGTTTGCTTTCTGGAGCCAGATGCTGCCGATGTCCAGCGCGTTGTACAGGCCGTTCTTGGTGGTCTGGCGGAATACGCGGGCTTCGGGGGCGAGGCTGTCGTTGGTGGAGAACACCTGGATGTGGACCTTATCGGCCACCTCCATCCCGCCCACGGGCTTGGTGCTCAAGATCTGCATACGCAGTACATAAGGGTCGGTCATACGGCCGTAATACAGCTCGTTGTCCTTGCGGACGAGGGGCTTGCCTTTATAAGTCAGTTTGGGTGTAAATGGCATCGTGAAAGCCTCCCTATCATTTAGATTCACTTTAGTATATCACACATCCGGGGGTGGATGCAAGCCGGATGGGCACTTCACCCGCACTTTTTTGGCGCGGGAAGTTTTTCCTTGACAAAGGGCGTTCGGGTGTGTTATCATTCGGTCAGAAGAGGTTTTTGCTGCTGACGGAACGTTGTGGAGCACCACAGTGCAGTAGAGACCGGGTTTGATGTCAATGCCGACCGTCTGGGCAGCCTTGCGCAATTGCTGTGCAAAGCTGCTTTTTTTGTTTTGAAGGAGGATGTTCCATGAAGTCTGATATCGAGATCGCACAGGAAGCCCGCATGAAGCCCATTGCCGAGATCGCCGCCTCGCTCGGCCTTGCCGACGAGGATGTGATCCCCTACGGCCGCTACAAGGCCAAGATCAACCACCGCCTCATCCACAAGGCTGGCAAGCAGGGCAAGCTGGTCCTGGTCACGGCCATCAGCCCCACCCCGGCGGGCGAGGGCAAGACCACCACCAGCGTGGGCCTGGCCGACGCCATGAATGCGCTGGGCAAAAAGACCATGCTCTGCCTGCGTGAGCCTTCGCTCGGCCCCGTGTTCGGCGTCAAGGGCGGCGCAGCCGGCGGCGGCTATGCACAGGTGGTCCCGATGGAGGACATCAACCTCCACTTCACCGGCGACCTCCACGCCATCGGCGCGGCCAACAACCTGCTGGCCGCCATGATCGACAACAGCATCCAGCAGGGCAACCCGCTGAACATCGACCCCCGCCGCATCACCTGGAAGCGCTGCATGGACATGAACGACCGCCAGCTCCGCTTCATCGTGGACGGCCTGGGCGGCAAGGTCAACGGCACCCCGCGTGAGGACGGCTTTGATATCACCGTCGCCAGCGAGGTCATGGCCATCTTCTGCCTGGCCACCAGCATCTCCGACCTGAAGGAGCGGCTGGCCAAGATCGTCTGCGCCTACACCTACGACGGCAAGCCCGTCACGGCGGGCGAGATCGGCGCCGCCGGTGCCATGACCGCCCTGCTGAAGGATGCGCTGGACCCGAACCTCGTTCAGACGCTGGAAAACAACCCCGCCATCATCCATGGCGGCCCCTTTGCCAACATCGCCCACGGCTGCAACAGCGTCATGGCCACCAAGCTCAGCCTCTCGCTGGCCGATTATGTCATCACCGAGGCCGGTTTCGGTGCCGACCTGGGCGCAGAAAAGTTCCTGGACATCAAGTGCCGCTATGCGGGCATCGCACCCAGCGCCTGTGTGCTGGTGGCGACCGTCCGCGCCCTCAAGAGCCACGGCGGCGTTGCCAAGGCTGACCTGAACCAGCCCAACCTCGAAGCCGTCAAGGCCGGTGCGGCCAACCTCGTCCGCCACATCGACAACCTGAAGAACGGCTTCGGCCTGCCGGTGGTGGTCGCCATCAATGCGTTCCCGACCGACACCCCCGAAGAGCAGGCGTATGTGGAGCAGGTCTGCGCTGAGCAGGGCGTGCCCTGCGTGCTGAGCGAGGTCTTCGCCAAGGGCGGCGAGGGCGGCAAGGCACTGGCCGAGAAGGTGCTGGAGATCCTGGAAGATCGCCCCATCCAGTATGTCTACCCGCTGGATATGCCCCTCAAGGACAAGGTGAAGGCTATCGCCAAGAAAATCTACCGTGCGGACGACGTGAACTTCAGCGCCGCCGCCAGCAAGACGCTGGCCGAGCTGACCGAGCTGGGCTATGGCAACCTGCCCGTCTGCATCGCCAAGACCCAGTACAGCTTCAGCGATAACGCCAAGCTCCTGGCTGCGCCCACCGGCTTCACGATGGAGGTGCGCGAGGTCCGCCTTGCTGCCGGTGCCGGATTCGTGGTGGTCATCTGCGGCAGCATCATGACCATGCCCGGCCTGCCCAAGAAGCCCGCCGCCGTCAACATCGACGTCGATGCCGATGGCAAGATCACAGGGCTGTTCTGATTTTGCACAAAAAGGAAGGCTCCCTCGACAACCGCCGGGGGAGCCTTCCTTTTTTGTAATCGTATCATGCCGCAGCGGAGGTCACGCCGGGGTTGATGGTGTGGGTGCGGAGGTAATCGACCCAGGCGGTGTAGCCTTCGGGCTTGACGTGGTAACCATCGTTCTGGGCATATTCGGCCTTCAGGTCGCCGTTCTCGTCGGCCAGGGCCTCCCACAGGTTGAGGAAGACGCAGCCTTTTTCGAGCGCGATGGCGGAAAGCTCATCATTGATCTCGCACAGGCGCTCTTTGTAGAGGCCGGGGTGGGAGGCCCGGACTTCCGGCCGTACCGGCGTGATGGACTGGACGTAGATCTGCGTGTTGGGCAGAGCCTGTGCGATCATGTCCAGCATGAGGCGGTAGTAGGTGAGGAAGCTGGAATAATCGCCGTCCCGGTTGAGCACGTTGGTGCCGAGCAGGATGTAGAGCACCTTTGGCTGCTGGGCCGTCAGCACCTCCATCGGGATCTCCTTGACGCCGTCCCGGCGAGTGCAGGTGGTGCTGTTGACCACGGCGTTGGGGCCGATGCCTTTATAGGCGCAGAAGGAGGCTTCCGGCAGGCCAGTGCTGTAGATCTGCATCCCCTGCGTCAGGCTGTCACCCAGAAAACAGGCGTCGTTGAAATAGCTGCGGTCCACGGCCGGGCTTTCGGCCAGCGCAGCCAGACGGAAATCCATGGCGGTGGTGCCGTCGGCGCTGAGCTGCACCGCCAGCCGCCGGGCGGGCGTGTAGTGGACGGTGTTCCACTCGCTGCCCTGCAGCTCCTGCTGGAAGATGGTCGGCCCCTGCACGGCGGCGGGGGATTGCTCTCGGTGGAGCCGTTTCCACAGTGTGCCCACGACGCTCACCAGCACCAGCAGGAAGAGCAGCCCTGCAACGGAGAAGGTCCGGAACCAGCGCTTGCGGAGGATCCGGCGGCGGTATTCCTGATAATCGGCCATAAAACACCCTGCTTTCTGTAGCTCATTTTCTTCATTATACAGCATGGCAGGCCCCGGCGCAAGCCATGCCGCAAATCCTTTGCGTTAGGGCAGGGTTTGTGCTATAATTATTCTGGTTTATTATGAGAAAACGTCGGTTCAGGGCGGAACGCTCTGCCGACGGCAAGCAAAGAAAGCAGGAATCGAATCTTATGCTGCAAAATCCTGAATTGCATTATCTGGACAACGCCGCCACCACCATCGTGGCCCCGGACGTGGCGGATGTCATCGACAGGGCCATGCGGGAGCACTGGGCGAATCCGTCGTCCCTGTACGCCCCCGGCGCCCGGAGCGAAGAAGCCCTGAACGCGGCCCGCGCCGTGGTGGCCCGGAGCCTGGGCTGCAAATCGCGGGAGCTGTACTTCACCTCCTGCGGCAGCGAGGGCAACAACATGGCCCTGCTGGGCGCGGCGCTGACCCGGAAGTTCGGAAAGGGCATCGTGGTGTCCGGTTTTGAACACCCCAGTGTGCAAAAGCCGCTGGAACGCCTGGCCGCGATGGGCTATGACGTTACGGTCGTGGCCCCCCGCCCGGACGGTACGCTGGACATCGACGAGATGCTGTCGCATGTGGACAGGAACACCATCCTCGTGGCCTGCATGATGGTCAACAACGAAATCGGCACCCGGAACGAGGTCGAGCGCCTGGCCGCCGAGGTCAAGCGGAAGAACAGCCGCACCCTCGTCCATGTGGACGCGGTGCAGGCGTGGATGCGGGTCCCCATCAAGCTGGCCAACATCGACACACTGGCGGTGAGCGGCCACAAGATCCACGCGCCCAAGGGCGTGGGGGCGCTCTACCTCAGCGACAGTCTGGCACAGGCGTTCCAGCCGCCCTACCTTGGCGGCGAGCAGGAGCGTGAGAAGCGCCCCGGCACCGAGAACCTGCCCTACGCGGTGGGGCTGGCCGCTGCGGTCAGCCGCCTTTCGAAGAACATGAAGAGCCGGGACGCCGCCGTCCGCGCCTTGAACCAGCAGCTGCGCGAGGGGCTGAAAGCCTTCCCCGAAGTGGAGATCAACAGCCCGGACAGCGCCGTGCCGGAGGTGCTGAACTTCAGCGAGAACTGCATCAAGAGCGAGACGATGCTGGCGTTTCTGGCGGAGGAGCAGATCTATGTCTCGTCGGCCAGTGCCTGCGGGCGGGGTCAGCCCAGCCACACGCTGGCGGCCATGGGCCGCAGCCCGCTGGCCATCGACACGGCCATCCGGGTGTCCTTCTGTGCAGACAACACCCCCGAAGATGTGGATGCCTTCCTGAACCGCTTTGAGGATGGCATGAAGCATTTGCAGAGAATGAGGAGATAATATATGAGAGAAATCATTATGGGCTATCAGGGCGAGATGTCCCTGAAGGGCCTCAACCGCAACCAGTTCGAGTCGGCCATGATGAAGATCCTGCGGTACCGGCTCAAGACCGTGGGCAGATTCAAGGTCTACTGCACCCAGTCTACCTTTTATATGGAGCCGGAGGAAGAGGACATCGACATGGACCTCGCATTCGACCGGGTGCGCACCGTCTTTGGTCTGGCCGCACTGAGCCGCGCGGTGGTCTGCGAGAAGGACTTTGACACCATCTGCCAGACCGCTGAGGACTACCTCGGCGGCAGCCTGCACGGCATCCGGACCTTCAAGGTGGAGGCCCGCCGCTCGGATAAGACCTACCCCATGACCAGCCCCGAACTGATGCGGGAACTGGGCGCGTATCTGCTGGGCAAACACAACTACCTCAAGGTGGATGTCCACAACCCGCAGTTCAAGGTCATCGTGGAGATCCGCGATTACGGTGCCTACATCCACGGCCCGAAGATCCCCGGCGAGGGCGGTCTGCCCGTGGGGACTTCCGGCCGCGCTCTGAATATGCTCTCCGGCGGCATCGACAGCCCGGTGGCTGCGTACCGGATGGCGAAGCGCGGTCTGGCGCTGGACCACATCCATTTTGCATCCCCTCCGTATACTTCGGAACGAGCAAAACTCAAAGTTAAGGCGCTGGCCCAGAAGATCACGCCCTACACCGGCAGCACCAACCTCTTCGTGGTGCCCTACACCCGGCCGCAGGAGTACATCCGGGACAACGCCCCCGATGTGCTGTTCACGGTGCTGATGCGCCGCAGCATGATGCGCATCGCCAACAGCATCGCCCAAAAGCAGGGCAGCGAGGCCCTCATCACCGGCGAGAGCCTGGCGCAGGTGGCCAGCCAGACCGTCAAGGCGCTGCAGTGCACCGATGCTGCCCAGGACCTGCCCATCCTCCGCCCCCTCATCGGCATGGACAAGACTGAGATCATCGAGACCTCCCGCCACATCGGCACGTTTGAGACCAGCATCCTGCCCTACGAGGACTGCTGCACCATCTTCACTCCGCCGCACCCGAAGATCCGCCCGGAGCTGGATGAGATCCTGACCGCCGAAGCCGCCATGCCGGGTCTGGCTGCACTGGAAGCCGAAGCGGCAGAGAACACCGAGCGCATCCGCATCCGGATCACCGACGAGATCGAGTTTGAGGGGTGATGCCGCATGACCGCAGAGATCATCAGTGTGGGCACCGAGTTGCTGCTCGGCAATATCCTGAATACCAACGCCCAGTATCTGAGCCGGGAACTGGCCGACCTGGGCATCACCGTGCAGCGGGAGAGCACCATTGGCGACAACCAGGGCCGTCTGGCGGACTTTGTCAACGAGGCCAAGGCCCGGTGTGACCTGCTGGTCTTCACCGGAGGCTTAGGCCCCACGGCAGACGACCTGACCAAGGAGACCGTGGCGGCCTGCTACGGCGATACGCTGGCCTTTGACGAAGAAGAGTGGGCGAAGATCACCAGCTACTTTGCCCGCTCCGGCCGCGAGACGACCCCCAACAACCGCAAGCAGGCCATGGTGCCCGTGCACGGGCGGAAGATCGTCAACCACCACGGCACCGCCCCCGGCGCCTGGTTCGAGCAGGACGGCCGCTGCGCCGTTCTGATGCCGGGCGTCCCCAGCGAGATGAAGGCCATGTGGACGGAGAGCATCCGCCCGCTGCTGCTGGAACGCCAGAACTGCACCCTGCACTCCATCACCCTGCGGGTGCTGGGCGGCGAGAGCAATCTGGAATATCAGGTGCGGGACCTGCTGGATCATGCCAACCCCACCGCCGCCATCTACTGCAAGACCGGCGAATGCGAGATCCGCATCACGGCCCGTGCCGCCTCCGACGAGGACGGCGAAAAAATGTGCCGCGCATACGCCAGGAAGTTCTACGATCTGCTGGGTGATGCGGTGTATGATGAGGATGTGGCCGGGCTGGAAGAGACGGTGGTGCGCACCCTGAAGGAAAAGGGGCTCACCGTCTCCACCGCCGAGAGCTGCACCGGCGGCATGATCGCAGAGCGCATCACCGCAGTGTCAGGCTCCAGCGAGGTGTTCGGCTACGGCTTTGTGACCTATTGGGAGCAGGCGAAGGCGAAGCTCGTCGGCGTGGACCCGGACGTCATCGCACGATACAATGTGGTGTCGGCCCCGGTGGCCGCGCAGATGGCGCTGGGCGCGGCGAAGGCGTCCGGCTCGGACATCGCCGTCAGCGTGACCGGCGTAGCAGGCCCCACCGGCGGCGATGCCGTCCGCCCGGTGGGCACCGTCTATCTGGGTGCGGCCCGCGGCGGGACCGTGTATGTGAAGAAGCTTTTCGTCTCCCGCCCGGACCGCGCACTGGTCCGCGCCCGCGCTGCGCAGGCTGCACTGGAACTGGTGCTGCGTCTGGCACAGGGCAGGACCCCCGCAGGCACAAAGCCCCTGACCGCAGCCCAGCAGCACGACACGGCCGTGCTCGATGCGCTGGACGCGGCATTCTTGAGCGAATAACACGCAGGGGTGAGCAGCATTGACAGAAGAGAAGAAGGCCGAATGTGTGCTGCGGCTGTTCGGAGTGCCGGACGCCGCCGTGAAAGAGGCAGCGGGCGGGTTTTCGCCCCAGTGGAAGGCGGAGGCCCGCTGGAAGAGCCGGGGCGCAGAGACTCTGGTGGCGCTTTCGGCCCAGAACCCGGCGGGCCTGAAAAAGGCCGCGCAGGTGCTGCGGGAGAAGTTTTCCGCCGACCTGTACGGGGCCGGGGAGACCACGCTGGCCGAGGCCGCCGTGCAGGAACTGGAACGGCACGACCGGCTCCTCATCTGTTCGGATGCTGCCGCCGGGACCCTTCTGGAGGCCCGGCTGGAGACCATCGCCGGGGCGGAACGGGTCTTTGACTTCGGGGCGCTGAGCTATGCCCACCCCAAGACCGGCGCAAAGATCGAGCAACAGGCGGCAGCGCATCTGCCCGCCGACACCACCGACCCGGTGCGCCGTGCGCTGGCAAAAGCGCAGACGGCCCGCCGGGTGGTGGGCTGTGACCTTGCCGCCGGGTGCGCCGAGCGGGAAGGGGACTGTGTGCTGGTGCTCAGCTGCAAAAAAGGCTGCTGGCTGCGCACGGTCCCGCTGGCGGACAGGCCTGCCCTCTGGCTACTGGACATGATCCGCCGCGCAGCCTGTGACCTGCCGCAGGCCGCAGGCACCGGCTTTCTGCCCGCCCGCAAGGCCGCCCGGACGGCCCAGCCGGAAGCGGCCCCGCCTGCCCGCAGGCCTCGCCGCGCCCGGCGGGTTCTGGTGGTTCTGCTGGTGCTGGCCGTGCTGGCCGCGCTCTGCACCGCCGGGGCATGGGTGTACACGGGCGGCAACTTCTACGCGCTGCCCCAGCGCCTGCGCTCCCTCTGGGCCGACGGCCTGCCGCATTCGGGGGCTGTGCTATTGTAATAAAAGGCTGCTGGATACTCCTTCAGTCACGGCTTCGCCGTGCCAGCTCCCTCCAAGAGGGAGCCTTGACGTGCCGGAACGCTGTGAAAGCCTCCCTCGTTGAGGGAGGTGGCATCGCGCCTGCGATGACGAAGGGAGTTTTCAGCGGCCTTTTTGTTGATTTTACAGAAAATTCATTGGAAAATGGCCCAAAACGGAGCCTGTGGGTTTGACGGGTTTTCTGCTTTGGTGTATCATATAACTGTATGATGAACTCCCCCTGCCGGGCGGTCTCCGCCCAGATTTCAATAGATGAGGTGTAAGAATGTCCCTAGCTGAAAAGATTTTCGGTACCTTCTCGGACCGGGAGCTGAAAAAGATCAACCCGATCACCAAAAAGGTGCTGGCCCTGGAACCCAAATACCAAGCACTGTCCGATGCCGACCTGCAGGCCCAGACCCCCGCACTGAAGGCGCGTCTGGCCGGCGGCGAGACGCTGGACGATATCCTGCCCGATGCCTTTGCCGTCTGCCGCGAGGCTGCTTGGCGTGTGCTGGGCATGAAGCACTTCCCGGTGCAGGTCACCGGCGGCATCGCCCTGCATCGCGGTGCCATCGCTGAGATGCAGACCGGTGAAGGCAAGACCCTTGTGGCCACCCTGCCCGCCTACCTGAACGCCCTGACCGGCGAAGGCGTCCACATCGTCACCGTCAACGACTATCTGGCCAAGCGCGACAGCGAGTGGATGGGCAAGCTCTACCGTTGGCTGGGCCTGTCCGTCGGCCTCATCGTGCAGGGCATCGACGGCGACAGCCGCCGCCGTGCCTACAATGCCGATATCACCTACGGCACCAACAACGAGTTCGGCTTCGACTACCTGCGCGACAACATGGTGACCTATAAGGACAACATGGTCCAGCGCGGCCACACCTACGCCATCGTCGATGAGGTGGACTCCATCCTCATCGACGAAGCCCGCACCCCGCTCATCATTTCCGGCCGCGGCGAGGATTCGTCCAGCCTGTACACGCAGGTGGACCGTTTCGTCCGCACCCTGCGCAAGAGCGTGGTGGTCGAGCTGGAAGACAAGGTGGAGACCGACGAGCAGACCGACGGCGATTACGTTGTGGACGAAAAGCACAAGACCTGCACCCTGACCGCCAGAGGCATCAAAAAGGCCGAGGAATACTTCAAGATCGAGAACCTGGCCGCTGCCGAGAACATGACGCTGGCCCACCACATCGACCAGGCCATCAAGGCCTACGGTGTCATGAAAAAGGACATCGACTATGTGGTCAAGAACGGCGAAGTCATCATCGTCGATGAGTTCACGGGCCGCCTGATGATCGGCCGCCGCTACAACGAGGGCCTGCATCAGGCCATCGAGGCCAAGGAGGGCGTGAAGATCGCAGCCGAGAGCAAGACGCTGGCGACCATCACCTTCCAGAACTATTTCCGCATGTACAAGAAGCTGGCCGGTATGACCGGTACGGCCAAGACCGAGGCCACCGAGTTCACCGAGATCTACGGCCTGAACATCGTTACCGTGCCCACCAACCGCCCCAACATCCGCAAGGATTATCCCGATGCGGTCTACAAGACCGTCAACGGCAAATACCGCGCCGTCATCGAGCAGGTGATGGAGTGCCACAAAAACGGCCAGCCCGTTCTGGTGGGCACCGTCAGTGTGGAAAAGAGCGAGACGCTGGCGAAGATGCTGCAAAAACACACCCGCGATTTCAACGTGCTGAACGCGAAGAACCACGAGCGCGAGGCCGAGATCGTGGCGCAGGCCGGTAAGAAGGGTGCCATCACCATCGCCACCAACATGGCAGGCCGCGGCACCGATATCATGCTGGGTGGCAACGCAGAGTTCATGGCCAAGGCCCAGATGCGCAAGGAGCACTTCTGCGAGAACCTGCTCAACCCCGAAAAGCCCGAAGATGCCGACCCGAACGCCGTGGAACTGCTGCTGACTGAGGCTGACGGCCACGGCGACACCACCGATGAGAACATCCTCGCGGCCCGCAGACGGTTCGAGGAGCTGTACGCCCAGTACAAGCCTGCCATCGAAGCCGAAGCGGACGAGGTGCGCAAGGCGGGCGGCCTGTTCATCATCGGCACCGAGCGCCACGAGAGCCGCCGCATCGACAACCAGCTGCGCGGCCGTGCCGGCCGTCAGGGCGACCCGGGTGCTTCCCGCTTCTACCTGAGCCTGGAAGATGACCTGATGCGCCTGTTCGGCGGCGACCGCGTTTCCAGCCTGATGGATACCCTCAAGCTGGACGAGGACACCCCCATCGAGAACCGCATGATCACCAGCACCCTCGAAAGCGCCCAGAAGAAGCTGGAAGGCCGGAACTTTGAGATCCGCAAGAACGTGCTGAAGTACGACGATGTCATGAACCAGCAGCGCGAGATCATCTACGGCCAGCGCCGCAAGGTGCTCGACGGTGAGGACATCAGCACCGAGATGCACAACATGCTGCGGGAGAACATTGATTCCAGCTGCAAGCAGTTCCTGGCCGGTGACGTCAAGGACGAGTGGGACTTTGGTGCGCTCCGCCGCCACTATCAGGGCTGGCTGACGACCGACGCCGACTTCCACTATACTGTGGCAGATTACGACAGCCTCTCGGTCCAGGGCATCGCCGATCTGCTGTACGACCGCGGGATGGACATCCTGAACGACAAGGAACAGCGCTACGGCCCACAGCTGATGCGGGAGCTGGAACGCATCTGCCTGCTCAAGTGTGTAGATCGCCAGTGGATGGACCACATCGACAACATGGACCAGCTGCGTCAGGGCATCGCGCTGCGCGGCTACGGCCAGAAAGACCCCGTCGTTGAGTACCGCATCGAGGGCTTTGATATGTTCGACCAGATGGTCGATTCCATCCGCGAGTCCAGCATCAAGATGCTGCTGACCATCGAGGTGCGCGGTGCGGGCACTGCGGCCCCCAAGCGGGAGCAGGTGGCCAAGCCCACCGGCGAAGGCTTCGTGCCCGGCAACGGCGCACCCGGTGCCAAGGGTGCCCCCAAGGGCCAGCCCATCCGCGTCATCAAGATCGGCCGCAACGACCCCTGCCCCTGCGGCAGCGGCCTCAAATGGAAGAAGTGCACCTGCGCCCAGTACCACCCCAATGGTTCCGACGGCGGGGAGCAGTGATCTTTGCTGCGGCACACAACATGAGCCTGAACAGCTTTGTGGAAAATTCCATTCAACAGGCTGTGCACACAAGATAAAAAAGGGAGCTGATTTGAAATGATGGACCCGAAGGAACTGATGGCAGAAGCCGCCGTGCTGGAACCCCAGCTGCAAAACTGGCGGCGCACCCTGCACCGGCACCCGGAGGTGGGCTTCGACCTGCCCCAGACCAGAGCGCTGGTCAAGCAGGCGCTCACCGAGATGGGTTACACCCCGCAGGACTGCGGCAAGGCGGGCATCCTTGTGCTGGCGGGCGGCAAAAAGCCGGGCAAGACCATTCTGCTGCGCGGCGACATGGACGCTCTGCCCGTTCAGGAGGAGTCCGGCGTGGACTTTGCCTCCGAGGTGCCCGGCCGGATGCACGGCTGCGGCCACGACATGCACACAGCCATGATGCTGGGTGCAGCCAAGCTGCTCAAAGCCCACGAAGGGGAACTGGAAGGCACCGTCAAGCTGGAGTTCCAGCCTGCGGAGGAGATCTTTCAGGGGTCCCCGGATATGATCGCCAACGGCCTGCTGGAAGACCCGAAGGTGGATGCGGCGGTCATGTTCCATGTGGTGGCCGGTATGCCCCTGCCCTCCGGCATGGTGCTGGTGCCGGGCGGCGGCATCACGATGGCCAGCTGCGAGCAGTATCACATCACCGTCCACGGCAAGGGCGGCCATGGCTCCATGCCCGAAGCCTGCATCGACCCCATCACGGCGGCGGCACACATCCACATCGCGCTGCAGGAAATCAACAGCCGGGAGATGGACCCGCACAGCTTCGGCGTCTTTACGACCGGCCGCTTCCAGGCAGGTGCTGCCTCCAACGTCATCCCCGACACGGCGGAGATGTGGGGCACCATCCGCACCATCGACCCCGAAAACAAGGTCGGTGAGCTGATCCACAAGCGGATGACCGAGATCGCACAGGGCGTGGCAGCGGCCTACCGCTGCACCGCCGAGGTCGGCTTCAGCGACTACTGCCCCTGCATGGTGGTGGACCACGCCCTCGCCGGAAACGCAATGACCTATATGACCGAGCTTGTGGGTCAGGGCGCAATGGATATGTCCAAGCTCACGGGCGGCAAGCCGGGCGGCGGCAGCGAGGACTTCGCCTTCGTCAGCCACGAGGTGCCCACCGTCAGCATGTTCCTGTCCGCGGGCAACGCCAAGGAGGGCTACGCCTACGGCCAGCATCACCCGAAGGTCAAGTTCGATGACAGCATCCTCTATGAGGGCAGCGCGGCCTACAGCTGGTTCGCCCTGCGCTGGCTGAGCGAGCACAAGTAACTCATTATCTCACAAAAAACGAAAACCAGAGTTGCAAGGCAGACCTGCCAAACAACTCTGGTTTTCTTATGGGAACGTATGGTTCAAAATTCTTTTGTGAGCGAGTGCGGCAAACTGGAATTTTCAAATTAGTCTTTGCAAATAACCTTTGAACCTTCACCATCAATTACAATTC
>OLQV01002088.1_pt1 | contig 13679 bp, 13 predicted proteins | sample 1672371 | NCBI WGS metagenome assembly OLQV01 (sample SAMEA3136676, study PRJEB25190) | human gut metagenome
CAGCATACTCACTCTATAGAACCGACTGTATGTCTATTATAGGTCAATCCTCGGCCTTGAAGTCGATGGCGGGCGAGACGACGGAGTTGGCAAAGCCCGTGATCGGCACGAGCGTGCCCGCCCCCGCGAAGCGGGCGAGGGAATTATACAGGTTCAGCCCCGTGGTCAGCGCCGCTAAAAAGATAAGCGTGACGGAGGTCGCGGTGCCCGCGTCGGTCTTGTCGAGCCCGAGGGACCTGTAGCCGTCCAGAATGAGCTGACCGAGCACACAGATCGCGCCGCCGATCAGAAAGGCGAGCGCCGTATCCTTGACGATGGGGGATCTCGGCGACTTCTGCTTGATATACGCCCGGTATTCCTGCGGTGACATATCCATAAGATCACTCCTTTTGGCATAGCATTTCCAGCGGGAGTATTTTTATCCATCGTTGCCTTTCCCCGCAAAATCGGCTACAATGGACGCGAGGTGATACCATGCGCTCACTTGGGCTTTACATCCACATTCCGTTCTGCAAGGCGAAGTGCATTTACTGCGACTTCTACTCCCTGCCGCGCGCCGAGGGACAGATGGACGCTTACGTCTCCGCGCTGACCGCGCAGCTCGCCGCGTGGCGGGAGCGCACGGCGGACTGCACCGTAGACACCGTTTACTTCGGCGGCGGCACACCGAGCTATCTCGGCCCCGACCGCCTGTGCCGCCTTCTGGACGCGGTTTTTCAAAGCTACCGCGTCGCCCCCGGCGCGGAGATCACGCTCGAGGCCAACCCCGACAGCGCGCAGGATATTTCCGCCCTGCGGCAACTGCACGATGCAGGCTTCGACCGCCTCTCGCTCGGGATGCAGTCCGCGGACGACGCGGAGCTGCGGCGCATCGGGCGCGTCCACACGCACGCGCAGACCGTCCGCGCGGTGGAGAACGCCCGCGCCGCAGGCTTTGACAATTTGAGCCTCGACCTCATCTACGGCCTGCCCGGGCAGACGATGACGCGCTGGCAGGCAAACCTTGACGCCGCGCTCGCGCTCGCGCCCGAGCATCTTTCCTGCTACGGGCTGAAGGTCGAGGAGGGCACGCCGCTCTTTGCGCGGCGCGAGCGCTTCACGCTGCCGGACGACGACACGCAGGCGGATATGTACCTCTCCGCGGTCGGGCTTCTCGCACGGCAGGGCTATGAGCAATATGAGATCTCCAACTTCTGCCGCCCGGGACGGGCGTCCCGCCACAACAGCCGCTACTGGACGCTCGCGGAATACCTCGGCTTCGGCCCCGGCGCGCACAGTGACTTCGGCGGCGAGCGCTTTGCGCTCGCGCGCGATCTCGATGCCTACCTTGCGGGACACATCGTCTATTCCGAGTGCTCCGCGCCCTCGGCGCGTGAGCGGGAGGCCGAGCGCGTCATGCTCGCGCTCCGCACGACCCGCGGCGTCGCCGCGGATACGCTGCCGGAAGCCGCGCGGCGCATTCTCCGGAATTGTGAAGCCCACGGCCTCGCCCATCTTTCCGGCGGTTTTTATGCCCTCACGCCCCGCGGCTTTCTGGTCTCCAACGCGATCATCGTGGATATTTTGGAGGCGATGGGGCTTTGACGGAACTTTTTTCCGCCTTTCTTCGTCTTTACTTTTAAGGGCCGTCATGGTATAGTAACGTTATGTCAACTTTTGCTGTGCAAAAGCATAGCAAAAACAGGTATGTGCCGTATTTCAAAAGGAGATCATTATGAAAGCACTGTCCCGCAAATGCACCGCCTTTCTCTTATCCCTCACCCTGCTGCTGACGCTCGCGCCGACGGCGCTCGCCTCCGAAGCGCTGGGCGACGACCTTGACCTGCGCTCGACGACGCTCAACCGCGGTGCCGAGCTCGGCGAGGGCACGTTCTGGAGCAACACCTTCTCCGACCTGCGGCAGGAAAACTACGTCGTCTACACGCCGAACACGAGCGTGACGCCCATCGTCACCTACGGCGATTACACCACCGCGACGAGCACCGTTTCCGCCGCCGCCAAGCGGCTGGAGGAGCAGGGCCTGCGTGTGGTCGCGGGCATCAACGGCGACTACTACGATACGCTCAACGGCGCGCCGCTCGGCACGGTGATGACCGATGGCGTGCTGCGCGTCGCCTCCGCGAGCAACTATGCCGTCGGCTTCCGCGCGGACGGCACAGCCATCCTCGGCGCTCCGGCGCTGGCAATGCAGGTCGAGAGCGCCAACACGTCCTTTTCCATTGCCGCCGTCAATCAGGTGCGCTACTCCTACGGCGGCATCTACCTCTACACCTACGATTTCAACGCCCGGCGCTCCACCGGCACCAACGCCGCGGGCTATGACGTGGTCTGCTCGGCGGTCGACGGCCGCCTGAGCATCGGCGGAGCGCTGACGCTCACCGTAGACGAGATCCTGCCCGAGGCCACCGACACCGCCGTGCCCGAGGGCAAATACGTCCTGACGGCGAACCTCCTCTCCGGCGAGGAGAACCTTGCTCTGCTGCGCGCGCTCGCGGTCGGCGACACGCTGACCGTCACCGTCCGCGCGGCGGACGAGGGCTGGAACGACGTGGACTACATGATCGGCGCGCTCTATCAGCTCGTGGAGAACGGCGAGGTCTGCAAGGGGCTTGCGACCGGCGCCGCGCCGCGCACCGCCATCGGTCAAAAGGCCGACGGCAGCCTTGTGCTCTACACCATCGACGGTCGCCGGAAGGGCTACTCCATCGGCGCGAGCCAGACGCAGGTCGCGCAGCGCATGATCGAGCTCGGCTGCGTGACCGCGCTGAGCCTGGACGGCGGCGGCTCGACGACTCTGTGCGTCACGCTGCCGGAGGACAGCAATGCCGGCGTCTACAACACCCCCTCCGAGGGCAGCCTGCGCGCCGTGACGAACCACATCTTCCTTGTCGCGTCGAATGAGCCGAGCGGCACGCTCGACCACATCGCGCTGCGCACGGAAAGCGACCGCGTGCTCGCGGGTGCGCAGGTCCTGCTCCGCGCCGCCGCCATCGATACGAATTACCTTCCCATGGATAAGGAGGTCTCCATCGCAAGCGACCGCGGCAGCGTGCGGACCGACGAGCTGGGCAATACGGTCCTGACCGCGCCGAAAACCGCCGGCACCGTGACCGTCGGCGCAAAGGTCGGCGGCAAGTACACCACCGCCGAGCTCCGCGTGATCGAGACGCCGGACGAGATCCGTCTCAGCAAGAGCGGCACGCTCACCGAGCTGCGCGTCTCCCCCGGCGCAAGCGTCGAGCTGACCGCGCAGGCCTATCAAAACCACCTCTCCCTGCTCGCGCAGAACACCTGCTTCACCTGGACCACCGAGGGCGGCGTCGGCACGGTTGATGAAAACGGCGTCTTTACCGCCGCCGGCCATGCCGCCTACGGCAGCCTGACCGTCCGCGCGGGCGAGACCACGCGCACCATCCCTGTTTACGTCACCTCCGATCCTCTGGTCCTGCTCGACGGCTTCGAGGGCGAGCAGACCGTCTTGACCCAAAATACCGACAAGAGCTTCGTCCGCTTCGGCTCCGCCTCCGCACGCTGGGACTATCGCGCCGAGAACGTCCCCGAGAACGCGGAGAAGCTCCTTCTGAGCGTGGAGCGGACCTACGCCGTCCCCTCCGGCTATGACCGTGTAACGCTCTGGGTCTACGGCGATGGACAGCGCGAGACGCTCGCCCTCACGACCGATGCGGGCGAAACGAACGCTGCCGTGATCGACTTCACCGGCTGGCAGCAGCTCACCTTTACCCTCCCCGACAAAGCCGCGAGCATCACCGGCTTCGCCCTGCGCCTGCCGTCGGCTCTGAGCGGCACGCTGTACCTCGATCAGCTCGTCGCGGCCCGCGAGGGCATGAGCGATACCGCCGCGCCGGAGATCTCCGTCTCCCTCTCCGAGGACGGCACGGCCCTGACCGGCAAGGTCTTTGACGCCGTGGACGGCGGCTCACTCGCCACGCTGCGCGTAACGCTCGACGGCAAAGCGCTCAGCTTCACCTACGACCACCAGACCGGCGCGCTCCACGCCGCGCTGCCTGCCGCGGACGGCAAGGCGCACCGCATCGCCGTCATCGCCGGCGACGCGAGCGGCAGCCTCGCCCGCACCGGCATAAGCATCACCCCGTCGGAGCTGTCCGCCGCCTTCCCCGATACGGACGGCCACTGGGCCAACGCCGCCGTGAGCTTCCTGAAGGCGAGCGGCGTCACCACCGGCGACGATCTTGGGAACTTCAATCCCGACAGCCCCATCACCCGTCAGGAATTTGCCGTGCTGCTCTGCCGCTGGCTCGCGCCCGCGCAGGACACTTCCTCCGTTGAGCTGCCCTTCGCCGACAACGGCAGCATCGCCGACTGGGCGAAGGACGGCGTGCGCGCCATGTATGCCCTCGGCGTAACGAAGGGCAGCTACGACGGCTACGGCCGGCTCTGCTTCCTCCCCACCGCGACCATCAGCCGTCAGGAGGCGCTGACGATGCTCGGCCGTCTCCTTGAGCTGGGCTACGCCGCGCCGGAGTGGAGCTTCACCGACAGCGACGCCATCGCGGACTGGGCGCGCGGGCACATCAATACGCTCTGCGCGATCGGCGCGCTCTCCGGCTACGCCGACGGCGGTATCCACCCCACTGAGCCCATCACCCGAGCGCAGGTCGCCGCAACGCTGTTCAGCATGACGTAAAAAACGCAAGCAGCTCTTGCCGAGCCTTCGGCAAGAGCTGTCTGCGTGATTGTGTGGAGGGACTCTCGTCCCCTGGTATAGAAACCGCCTTCGGGCGGTTTTTATCATTTTTTACTCATTCTCGAGCATCCGGTAGCCCACGCCGATCTCGGTGAATATGTACTCGGGCGCGGCGGGATTCTTCTCGATCTTGCGGCGGATGTTCGCCATGTTGACGCGCAGGATCTGATTGTCCGCCTTGGCCTTGGGGCCCCAGATCTCGCGGATGAGGAAATCGTAGGTCAGCACCTTACCGGCGTATTTGCCCAGCAGCGCCACGATCTTGAACTCGTTGAGCGTGAGGTGAACGTCCTCCCCGCGCATGAGGACATGGTGCTTGTCGTAGTCGATGGTCAGGTCGCGGACCGTATACTTGCCGGACTGCGCGATAGAGTCATTGTCAAGGCCCGTGCGCGTATGGCGGATGGCCGTGCGGATGCGGGCAAGCAGTTCACTCGTCCCGAAGGGCTTTTCGATGTAATCGTCCGCGCCGAGATCGAGCGCCGCGACCTTGTCGCCCTCGTGCGTGCGCGCGGAGACCACGATGACCGGCACGCTCGACCAGGCCCGCACCTGCTTGAGCACCTCCATGCCGTCCATGTCGGGAAGACCGAGGTCAAGGATGATCAGGTCGGGACAATGCGACGAGATCATCGACAGCGCCTCCTTCGCGCTGCCCGCCATGAGCGTGTCGAAGCCGTTGGCGGCCAGAATGGTGGACATGAAATTCTTGATGTTCTGCTCGTCCTCGACGATCAATACCTTATCCCTGATCTTCATCCTCTTTTTCCTCCTTGAGCGGCAGGTAGAAGCGGAACTGTGCGCCGCCCTCCGGCCTGTTTTCTGCGGTGATCCTGCCGCCGTGTGCCTTGACGATCGTCTGGCAGACGGAAAGACCGATGCCCATGTTTTTCTTCATATCAAAGCCGCCGCCCTTCTCGCCGGAAAGCGAGCCGTCGAAGAGCGTCGCAAGTCTTTCGCGCGGAATGCCGAGCCCGTTGTCGCTGACCGTGAAGCAGGCCTCGTCGCCGACGTGCTCCACGCTCAGCCGCAGCTCCGTCGTGCTCTCGCCGTGCAGCACTGCATTTTCCATCAGGTTGAGCAGCACCTGCTGGATGAGCGTCGCGTCCATCGGGACGAGCACGACCTCCTGCGGCACCTCGACCGCGATGCGGATGTTGCTTTTGAAGCGCTTTTCGAATTTGTGGACCGAGGCCGCGAGGATCTCCTCCGCCGCCTCATATTCCTTGCTGATGGCCGTCTGCTCGCCTGAGATGCGGGTAATGGAGAGCAGATTCTCCACCATGCGGATGAGCCACTGGGCGTCCTCGTTGACGTCGCGCAGCAGCTCTCTTTGCTGCTCGGTCGAGAGCGTGTCTCCGTTTTCCAAAATGGCGGAGGTGTTGCCCACGATGCTCGTGAGCGGCGTGCGGATATCGTGTGACATGGCGCGCAGCAGGTTCGCGCGCATCGTCTCGCGCTCGGCCTCCGTGCGCAGCCGCTCCTGCTTTTTGATCTTGGTGTTCATCGCGCTGATGATGAGCGACACCGCCAGCATCGTCAGAAAGGTCAGCGGATAGCCGGTGAGCCTGAAGTTGAACGCCCAGAATGGATAGGTGAACACGAAGTTCACGCAGATCACGCCGAAAAGCGAGCTGAAAACGCCCCAGAAATAGCCCTCCGTAAAGCGGGAGATGATCACTACCGCCAGCACGAAGATCAGCAGCGTGAAGCTGCCGTTCTCGTCGATACTGCGCAGCACAAAGCAGATCGCCGCGGCGATACCGAGCAGCAGCGCGGTGAATATCGCGTCACGCAGGTGGATCGGTATGCTTCTCCACATTTTTTCGGTCCATTGTCCGATCCGGCTCAGCAGGTCCTTCATAGCAAGCTCCCCTCCGGTCACCCTCTATGATGACCATTGTATCATATCTCTTGCTAATTATCTGCTAAGCTTTCCGTTTTTGCAAGTCATTTCTGCTAAGCTTTCCGTTTTTGCAAGCCATTTCTGTTCAATTCCCGTCCGTTTTTGCCGCACCGGCGAATGGAAAAGCATCAGGGGCGGCGCGCTGCGCCGCCCCTGATGCTTAAAGGGAGAAGTGAGAATCTATGTCGGAGTTATGTAAGGGTGTGTCCTTCCGCTCAGATCCTGCGGATGTCGATCGAGCTCACGCGGGCCAGATCGAAGCCGGGCTCCTGCTGCAGCGCCGCGAGAATGGCGATCCTGACCTCGGCGGTCAGGCCGTCCGCAGGAACAGCGGGCGCGGCGGGGACCGACGCCGCCTTGGGCGGCTCGGGCTTTTCGAGCTTCTGCATGACCTTGCCCATCAGCATGGTCAGGAAGATGATGCAGATGAGGCCCACAAAGGTGGTGCCCATACCCATCAGACACACAAACAGATTGGAAACTTCATTCATTGGGAAACACGCTCCTCTTTTCTCTTGGTGTTCCCATTATACGGTTGCAAGTTTTCCTGCACAAGGGCTTTGCCGCTCTCTTCACGCCGCCTTTACGCTATAAACTTTTCTCTTAACGCGCGGTTAACCGTCCCGCTCCTCCGTCACCTCCACCACATACACAGCGCCGTCCGCGACGCGGAAGCGCACCTCAAGCCCGGCAAACGCCATGCCGTAAATGCGCTGCGGATCGCTCTGGTAGTGCGGCCGCGGATCCTGCGCGAGAACGCCTGTGAGGGCATCACGCTTGTCCTCCGGCACGCGCGATAGAAGCTCCGCCGGGAAGTCCACCGCCAGCGTCTTGCCGCGCTGCGGCGCAAAGCCGCCGCTCGCCTCCGGCTTGCAGTCGGCGTAGGGGAGGTACGGCTTGATGTCATAGATGGGCGTGCCGTCCATCAGGTCCGCGCCGGAAACGAGCAGCACGCTCCCCTCCGCCGTCTGCTCCACGCCATCGAGCCGCACGCAGGAAAGGCCGATGGCGTTCGGGCGGAACGGCGAGCGCGTAGCGAACACGCCCATGCGCTCGTTGCCGCCGAGCCGGGGCGGACGCACGGTGGGCGACCAGTCCTCGCGCACGGCCTCGGAGAACTGCCAGATGAGCCACAGATGGGAAAAGCCCTCGATGCCGCGCAGAGCGTCGGCATTGCGGTATTCCGGCTCGAACACGATGCGCGCACGCAGGGCCTCCACCAGCCCGCTCTGGCGCGGCACGCCGAACTTTGTTTTGAAATCGCTGCGGATGCGCGCGATGACCTTGATGCTGTGCTGCTCCATAAGACCTACCTCACCGGTGACCGCGCCCGCGGGCGCGGTGAAATAAAAAGGCTCGCTGCGGCTATTGTAACAGCCGCAGCGACCTTTTGCAATTTTATTTCAGCTTCATCGGGGTGAGGGCGAGGTAATCATCCAGCGTGCCGTCGTGCAGGCAGCAGTCGATGATCTCCTTCCCCAGCGGGTCGAGATCGTCGCAGACGAACTGCGCGACCTGCTCCTTGATGAAATCGGTGAGGATCTTCGCGCCGGCGTCGTAGCCCTCGGTGCCGAGCTTGGACTGCGTCTCGGGGCGCAGAAAGGTCTGACGGACGAACTGGCCGTCGAGCTTCATCTCGTCGAGCGCGTAGCCGAACAGCGCGCAGCGCGCGGGCACCAGATGCTTCGCGCGCACCGTGCCAAGGTGGCGGGCGAGGTACTCACGGCTGAGCCATTCGCCCATGAAGCCGACGTGGTAAGCGCCGATGTGCTGGTTCGGGATGAGCACGTTCGTGGTGTTGGGGCTATTCATGATCTGCTCGAGCAGCAGATTCGCCTGCGTGACCTTGAGCCCCGTGGCGAACGGCCAGTAGGAGCCAACGCCCTCGGCCTTCAGACCGCTGCCGGCGTTCGTGTCCGCAATGGACGGGTTCTTGAAGCCGCGCGGCGAGACCAGACGCCACAGCCACGCAATGCTCTGCGGCACGACCTGCAGCATACCCATCACGCCGTAGTTCGGGTTCTTCGCGGTGCTCGGCGGCATCCGCACGCCGAAGCTGCGCACATCGACCTCCACCGGCTCGGTGTCGGGCACGATGTTGTCGAGCATCTTGCGCGGCAGGATGACGCGCGGGTTCGAGCAGGGCTTGCCGTTCGACTCGATGACGTGCTCCCAGATCAGGCAGGTCGAGCCGGGGATGCCGTCCATGTTGAAGAACACCAGCGGCTCGCTCGGATGGATGCAGATGCGCTCGTAGAGCGGGTTGTTGCCGTAGGCGTTCATTCCGTCCATGCGCAAAAACCAGCCGTTCTCGGCGTCGAGGATGCGCAGCTTGCCGCTCGTGGGGTCCTGAATGGACTTGAGCGCGCACGCCATGTCGTCGGCGATGGGGTGGATCTTGCAGCTCTCGCCGAGCGTCATATAATATTTTTCGCCCGTGACCGTGTGCGTGCCGATGAGCAGACGGTCGTCGTCCTCGCGGTGGAAGTCCTCGAGCATCTCGCTCTTGCCGCCGCCGGACGCACCCTCGTGCATGAACACGATCTCGTTTTCATACGGCGTCTCGACCATCGCGGCGCTCGTGTGGCAGCAGACCCAGCCCTCGTGCTCGCCGATGTCGAGCAGCAGCGAAAACACGCCCTTCTTGGCGCTCGGGCCCGGATAGAGGTTGTAGGCCCAGACCTCGTGCAGCTCCGCGCTGCGGTTGTGGACGACGACCTGCTTGCCGTCGAAGTGCGTATGGCGGAACGGGGGCGCGACATAGATGATGGCGCGCGGCTTATAGTGCTCGGGCACGTCCGCGATGCTCACGAAGCCCTGCATGTTGGCGAGCGAGAGCGCGAAGAACGCCGCGTTCATCGGGCAGATCATCAGGCTCGGGTAGCCGTGGCCGTTCGGGCCGGCGTAGAACGGCAGCATCACGATCTGCTGATTGCTCAGCCAGTCGAGCGTCTCCTGCCGGAGCTTGGAGAACTCATAGCCAAAGCGGTCCCTGAAGCGGGGCTTGTCGGTCGGCAGCTCGTCGCCGATGGCCATGCTGTTCGGATCGCGGCGGCGCATATAGTCCTCCATGAAGTTGACCACGCAGCCGTTCTTGCAGCGCACCACCTCGGCCTCCTTGACCGTGCCGAGCCCCTCAATGGGATACACCACGTCGTAGCGGGAGGTGTGCGTGGGGCCGTAGGCCATTTCCTGCAGCTCCTCCTTCGTCTCGGCGTAGGCGATGCACTTGCACTTCTTCAGCGCCTCCGCCACCTCGGGCGCAAGCTCAAATCGGTTGAAATAGTTGTCGGTATACATGCAGCAAGCCGCCTCCTTCAAAAATAAAAGATTAGGTCGTACATTATCACACTTTTCCCAAAAATGCAATAAAATTATTCCGAATCACTCCATCAAATTATCTAATATGCACAAATTCCGTCGTTTTTCCGACTTTTTGCAGGAAATCATGCAAAAGGGAGATGCCGTGCGGCATCTCCCTTGCTTCAGGACAGCTTGCGGATGAAGTTTCCGTGGATGGTCACGCCCTCCTGCGTGATGAAAAAGGCGTTCGGGTCCAGCTCGTGGACCACGCCATAGAGGTCGGCCTCCTCAAATTTGGAGACGCACACGCACAGCACGCGCAGGTCCTCGCCGGTGTAGGCGCCCTTGCCCTCCCAGTAGGTCACGCCGCGCCCGAGCCGTGCCATGATGTTCCTCGGCAGCTCGGGGTCCTCGTCCTTGGTGAAGATGAGCACCTGCTCGGTGATGTTCTGCTGGTGCCCGCGATCGATAAAGAGCGCGCAGAACACCGTATAAATGATGGAATAGATCGCCGCGCGCAGACCGAAGAGGACCGCGCAGAGCGTGTAGAGCAGCGCGTTGAAGCTCAGGCTGAAGCGCCCCACGCTGAAGCCCTTGCCCTTCTTGGCGCGCCACAGTCCGAGGATGTCCAGCCCGCCGGTCGAGCAGCCGCAGGTGAGCACGATGCCGAGCGAGAAGCCGACGAGGATGCCGCCGAGCACGCAGTTCGTCAGCGTCTCCTCCACCAGCGGCGCCGCCGGCGGCGGCACAAGGCTCAGAAACAGCGACGAGGTGACGGTACACACCGCGGTGCGCACAAGGAAACCCCTTCCCAGCGCCTGCCACGCCAGCAGCAGGATGGGCACGTTCGCCGCCAGATACAGGATGCCCGAAAAGTCTACGTTCGGCGACAGCCCCAGCGCCTCCACGATCAGCGTGCGGGCGACCTGGCAGAAGCCCAGCAGGCCGCCGGTGTAAAGTCCCATCGGGACAATGAACCAGTTCACGCCGATGGCGTAGAGCAGCGTCGCGGCCACGGCCAGAGCCAGACGGCACCACCGGTTCTGTATCGCTTTGTGCAGCATAGACATTCCCTCCGCTCCTGTTTTCCCTGTGCTTTTTATTGTATGCGCACCGCGTGCCGAAGTCAAGCGCGGACTACAGCGCGTAGCGCAGGCATTGATAGAGCCGCCGCTTGGCGCGCAGCAGCGTGCGGGACACCGTGGACTTGTTGACGCCCAGCTCCTGCGCGATCTCGGTCACGGTCTTATTCTGCTCAAAATTCATCCGGAGCAGCTGCCGCTGCCGCGCGGTCAGCGCCTCCTGCCGCGCCAGGCGCAGGTTGCGCTTGAGCCGAAGCAGCTCACCGTCGTTGTCCTGCGCGTTGGCGCGCAGCCACGCCGCCATGTCGCCGTAGAACTCATTGTTGCGGATGCTATAGGGTGTACCTTTCATCGCGGTGATAGTTCCTTTCGTAATAGCGTTTCGTCAGCTCGGCCAGCTCGCTCGACTGACGGCGCAGCACCTGAAGCTCGGCAATGCGCCGCTTGAGCCGCTCGGCCTCCTCGCGGTCCTGCGCGGCCCGGGCCGCGGCGCGCAGCTCCGAAATGCGCGTGCGCAGCACCGCCGCGTCCGCGCGGTATGTAAAGGATATCTGATATAGTGTCACGCTTCCCCCTCCATTCCGAACACGGTCTCACAGGGCGCAAGCTCCGCGCGAGCGAAGGCCGGAAAGCAATCCGCGCAGACGCTCTGCCCGTTGAGATACCAGCCGCGCTCCCCGCGCAGCAGCTCGCACCCACACAGCGAGCATCGGCCGCAGGGACGGCCGTAGGGCCTGCGTTTTTCCGCAGGCGAACAGATTTTAAAGTGCAAAAGCCCTTCCTCCCGAAAAATGAAAAATTTAGGCTTGACAAACGGCGCGGCATCTGCTAGAATCCATTCTGTTGCTGAAATGCTGGTATAGCTCAGTTGGTAGAGCAGCTGATTTGTAATCAGCAGGTCGGGGGTTCGAGTCCGTCTACCAGCTCCAATCTTTCCGCAGCGCAGCAAAGTGAATATGGGGGAATTCCCGAGTGGCCAAAGGGGGCAGACTGTAAATCTGTTGTCAGTGACTTCGGTGGTTCGAATCCACCTTCCCCCACCAAGAAAATCGTTACGCCTTATGGCGTGACGATTTTTCTTTTTGAAAGGCGGGCGGATCCGCCTTCCCCGCCGAAGCCCCCAGCGGTTTTCCACATCCATCCTTTCCCGCCGAACAGCACACCGAAAAGCATCTCGATCACAAGCTAATGGAAATTGCCGCTTTGTTTTGTCAAGTTTCTTGTGAGCATCCTTACCATATCACAAGAATCTTGTTATGTCAAGAATAAATTTACAAGTTTCTTGTTAAAATATTTGACAGAACCAAGTTTTTGCGTTATGATGGTGTCGAAATTGCTCGAACCCTTTATAGGAGGTGCTTTCCATGAGCTTCCGCGATCAACTCAAGGCGCGCCGCGAGGCCTGCGGCCTGACGCGCGCGGCACTGGCCGAGCAGCTCGGCGTTTCCGCCAGCGCCGTCGGCAACTATGAGACCGGCGTCAGCTTCCCCAAGGAGGACGTGCTGCTGCGGTTGTTCGACGCGCTGCGCACTGACCCCAACCAGCTCTTCTGCGGCAGCTACCGCAGCGGCGGCTTCGATCTCTCCGGGGCTGAGCGCACGCTGCTGGAAAAATACCGCTCGCTCTCTCCCATCGGACGCGACACCGTGCGCAGCGTGACCGACGCGCTGTGCGACTACCGCGACGAGCTGACGGAGGAGCGCGGCAGCAAGCGCGAGCCGCGCCTGATCCCGCTCTACAATTCCCCCGCCGCCGCGGGCTATGCCGCGCCGGTGCTCGACGAGGACTTTACCTATATCCCCGCGGACGAGAGCGTGCCGCGCGGCGCGGACTTTGCCGTGCGCATTCAGGGCGACTCCATGGAGCCGTACATTCACGACGAGAGCGTGGTCTACGTCAACCGCGACCCGCTCGCAGACGGCGACGTAGGCATCTTCTGCGTGGACGGCGCAATGCTCTGCAAGCAGTACCACCGCGATGCGCTGGGCATGACCTACCTTTTCTCCCTCAACCGCGCCCGCGCCGACGCGGACGTCGTGCTCACCTCCACCGGCACGCGCAGCCTTGCCTGCTTCGGCCGCGTGATGCTGCCGCACCGTCTCGCGGTCCCGCAGCTGTAGCATCGCTCATTTTTTGCGCAAAAAATGAGCTTTTTGCCCGCGAGGGACTTGAATCGTTCACAACTCGGGCATATAATAGCAATTCAGTAAAATCAAGAAAAAGGAAGCGTATCCCACCATGACAAAAATTGACATTTTCTCCGGTTTTCTCGGCGCCGGCAAAACGACGCTCATCAAAAAGCTCATTGCCGAAGCCTACGCGGGCGAAAAGCTCGTGCTGATCGAAAACGAATTCGGTGAGATCAACATCGACGGCGGCTTCCTCAAGGAGTCCGGCATCGAGATCTCCGAGATGTCCGCCGGCTGCATCTGCTGCTCGCTCGTGGGCGATTTCAACAAGGCGCTGCGCGAGGTCGTGGAGCAGTTCCACCCCGACCGCATCCTCATCGAGCCGAGCGGCGTGGGCAAGCTCTCCGACGTCATCGTGGCGGTCGAGCGCACCGTGGACGAGTGCCCGGAGCTGAAGCTCAACAGCTACGTCACCGTCGCCGACGCCAGCAAGGTCAAGGTCTATATGAAGAACTTCGGTGAGTTCTACAACA
>OLQV01002097.1_pt1 | contig 13644 bp, 10 predicted proteins | sample 1672371 | NCBI WGS metagenome assembly OLQV01 (sample SAMEA3136676, study PRJEB25190) | human gut metagenome
TCTTCTTTTGTTAATCAGCAGGAGTGTTTTTGCGTTGATATAAGATCCGCGGGGAAATCCTTTGTGAAAATTACTGAAGTAGAATTATTATGAAACAGGAGAAATTGTGAAAAGATCAAAAAAATTTGAAAAAAGAAAAAAATTCGTGATGGAGCTGTTGGGAGATCCGCTGTACAAGCCTATGCGCCTGCGTGAGATCGGTTCTCTGCTCCGGTTGGATAAAGGTGAAAAAAAAGAACTTTTTGAGGTGCTGGATGAGCTTTGTGCCCAGGGAAAAGCTGAAGTAGACAACAAAGGCAGATACAGCAAAGCTTCCGGCAGACATAAAGAAAGAGGAAAAAAGAAAGACCGTTTTAAATCCGAGAAGAGGGACAGAAACAGCCGTGAAAGAGACCGCAGAGAAGAATATCGCGAGGAACATCATTTTTCTGAAAAAGACGGAACCATTATGGAAGGAACTTTCATTGGCCATTATAAAGGGTTTGGATTCGTAGAAGTGGAAGATCAGGAACAGGATATTTTAAACTGGACAAGTACTATCAGCCTGTCAGAGGATTATCAAACTGAAATATTCTATGCAGACACGATTTTACCGACAACGGACAAGTCTGGTAGTATAGTAACAGATGCGAATGGAAAGAATCCACATTATGCAATTGCTTCTAAGCTGCAGGAGACTTTAAAGTCTGATAATAATATTCAGCTAGAATTGGAAGATAGCACGAAGCTGAATTATCAACAAGCAGTAACACAGGGTTATCAGTTTGAATTTAAGTTTTATGAAACAAAAGATTCAACAGAAATCGTAAGCGATGATTCGACTAAACATGTTGGGTATTATACTGTGAAAGTCACAAAGAAAGATGGAATGTCTTTCCAAGCAAAAACGTTGACACTTCAGTATTTTACTTATGCGGACTACAGTAATATGAAAGAAGGTGATAAATGGACACTGAAAAATCAGGCTGGTTATCATGATAAAACAAGTGAGGGAAAGACAGATCATGGAGACCCATCATCACTAAAAAAGGAAAGTGGTATTAAGGATCAAGGGGAAAATGTAAATTATTCAACATCTACATCAGTAAAATATGATGATATTAAAGATGGATATTTGTATTACCGTTTGATTCTTACCACATCTTCAGATCATAATGAGGTTCTTACGCTAACTGATACTTTATCAGATTCTGAAATGAAATTTGATGTGGATTCTCTTAAAGTAAGATTTGCAAAGTATGGTAATGTAAATGACCTAAAGGATGATTGGACAGCATATTTAGGTAGTGATTCATATAAATACGATTTAAATGGAGCTCAAAAACCAACAGCATCTGTAACAGGTCAGACGATGACTATCACAATCCAAGGTGGTTACAATAAAGGAAAAATAGGTGATAGTGAAGTGTTTGATAATGGTGAGAAAAATCACACACTTGTAATTACCTATCGTGTAAAAATTTCTGATGATCCACATTGGAAAGATTTAAGTCAGACTTATAAAAAGTATGGAAATACTGTAACCTGGGAAAAGCTTACAACTTCTACAGAGACAGAAGTAAAAGAAAGAAATGTAGAGAATGTAGAAAAATCAGGAAAACAGCGAGTGGCTACTGATAAAGACGGAAACGTAATTAAAGATACTGATGGAAACCCTTTATATCTTGAAATGGTTGATTACCAAATTGTAATAAATCCGAAGGGCGAAGATCTGCTTAAGGGATCAGATACGATCACATTATCAGATACACTCACAATAACAGATGAGGGGGGAAATGCAAATGAAAACTCCAAGAAGATCAAAGCGTATTTGGAGATGGATAGTGTAAAACTTTATCAGTATGATGCAGAAGCAGAAAATCATATTGGAAATTTGTATGATCGTTCTGTATACAAGTTATATTATGATGATAGTAACTTGAATGCACCAACAATAAAGGTTGAGCTTCCAGATAAGACACCTTGCATATTAGTGTATACATATAACTTTGATAAAGGAGCATTAAACTCTGCATATAAAGTTAAAAATGAAGCACAACTATCTGGTAAAAACCAAAGTAAAAGTGAGATAAAAATTGAAAAAAATTCTTCATATGCAAATGTGGATCAGAGTGAATTAAGTATTTATAAGGTAGATGAAGATGACCAATCTGTACGCCTTGGAAATACAAAATTTAAGCTGGAAGAGTATTCAAACGGAAGTTGGAGTGTTGTTACATACGCAAATCCATCAGAAAATGGGGGAACTAAAGAAGGAGAAGGTGATGACACAGTTTATGTAACCTCTCAAGATGGTTATCTTCGCTTTGAAAAATACAATACAGATGGAGATAATGCATCAAAAGGTTTATTGAAAAAGGATACAATCTACCGTTTAAAAGAAGTAGAGGCGCCAACTGGATACGAATTGAATCAAACACCGTACCATTTTGTAATTTTGGGATCAAAGAACTCCTCAGACTTTGATACTGAGATGAAAACAGCAACTGGTGGAAGTGGAAAAGTTTACTACTTCAAGGCAGGCAAAAAAGTAGCACTTTACATTACAAACAAGTTTACTGGCGTTTCAGTACGAAAGGTTTGGCTAGATGAAAACGGAGGCATTCAGACATCAGGAATGCCAGAGAACATTCAGGTTCAATTGTATCGGCAAAAGACACAGCTAGATGCAAGAACGGTGACGCTGAACTTTAGTAGTAATAACAATCAAACGCCTGCTCCGGTACATTATTATGTGAAGCCAGGTACACCATTTGAGTTAGTAATAAAGGATTGTTGGGATACCTTAAAGATTTCTTGGAATGGCACTTCTAAAGTGATAAATAATAATGGAGGAGTGATTAGGTGCGAAATTGGAATAATAGATAGTGATATTTCAATTGACATACGTGGAAATTGGTTTGGCAGTGCTACGGATGCAAAGAAAGCTGATCCAGAGTATGTGAAAGCATCCTACACCACTGGTGATGGTGTTAAAACTGCCATTGGATCTCCAATTACGTTATCAGCAGCAAATAACTGGCAATATACTTGGATTAATGAAAATGGCAGTCTTCTAGCAAAAGCTGATGATGGTGCACCATATTATTATTCTGTTGAGGAAGTTAGTGTTCCAACTGGATATTCTGTAAGTTATATAAATAACAATGGTATAATAGTTGGTGGAAATGAGATGGTAATTATTAACAAGGCTGATAAGAAGCCAATCGTATTACCAGAAACCGGTGGAACCGGTACCTATTGGTATACCATGGGCGGCGTGCTCCTAACAGCAGGGGCAGCGTTCCTGATATATAAAAAACACATGCAGAAAGGAGGCAGGAGAATTTGGTAACAAATTCTCTAAACTCCCCAAGCATGGGGAACCCTCAATATACGCAATTCCTACGCATTATTCAGAGGGAGGGCACAGCCCAAAAACAAAAAAAGGATAGTAATAAAAAAGAAAGCGAGGAAGTAAAATATGAAGAAAATGAAAAAAGTCATGGCTCTGTTACTCAGCTTAGTCATGGTACTTGCAATGAGCGTAGTAGCATTTGCAGGAGGAGCAGCAACATTTACAATCACAGCACCGGCAACAACACATCAGTATGAGATCTATCAGATCTTTACAGGCGATTTATCTGGAACTACATTGTCCAATGTGAAGTGGGGCAAAAATGGTAGTGGAGTAGAAGGCGAAGCTGTTTCAGAGACAGTTATTAATGAGCTTACAGCAGTAAATAGCGCAAGTGATACTGAAAAGTTAGAGGTAATTAAAAAGTATGCCAAGTTATCGAATCCGGTAGATACTATTTCAAATGGTGCCACCTATTCTGCAAAAGCAGGTTACTATCTGATTAAAGATAAAGAAGGCTCTGTAACAGGAACAGATGCATATACTCTTTATATTGTGAAGATAGTAGGTGATGTTACCATTAAACCAAAGAGTGATGTTCCAGAGTTTTCAAAGAAAATTAAGGATACAAATGATACAACAGGTGTGACATCTCCATGGCAGGATTCTGCTGACTATGACATTGGTGACAATGTTCCATTTAAGCTGGAAGGTACTGTAGCAGATAATTATGCTGATTATAAGACTTACTATTTTGCTTTCCACGATAAGGAAGAAAATGGTCTGAGTTTCAATCCGGGTTCCGTTAAAGTTTATGTAGATGGTGTTGAAATTACATCTGGATATGAAGTAAAGACTACTGGATTAAAACACAATGATTGTACATTTGAAGTGGTTTTTGAAAATTTAAAAGCAATTTCAAGTGTAAAGGCTAAGTCAAAAATTACTGTTGAGTATACTTCTTTATTAAATGAAAATGCAATTTTAGGTAAGCCAGGTAATGTCAATGAGGCTAAGCTTGAGTTCTCCAACAACCCAAATAATGATCAAATTGGAAACCCTGAGACAGGTGAGACACCATGGGATAATGTTATTGTATTTACATATCAGGTAGTTGTTAATAAGTATGCGAACAGTGTTGCTGCTGGTAACAAGTTACCAGGAGCAGAGTTTAAACTTGAAAAAGTATTAAAGGATGGAACAAAAAAGGCGATTGCTGTTGTAAAGTCATCCGATGAAACTTCCTTTACATTTAAGGGATTGGATGATGGTGACTATATCCTTACCGAGACAAAGACACCGGCTCAGTATAATACAATTGCTCCAATTACATTTACTGTAACTGCAGAACATAATATTGAATGGACAACAGGAAATCGCAATGATATTTTGACAAGTCTGACAGGAGATGCAGCAAGTGGTACAATTACATTTTCTCCAAAGACAGATGATAACAACGTTCAGACAGGACTTGAAACGAATGTAATCAACAAGTCCGGTTCAACCCTTCCTACTACTGGTGGCATGGGTACCACAATCTTCTACGTTGTTGGTTCTATCCTTGTTCTTGGCGCAGCAATCCTTCTGATCACCAAGAAGCGCATGAGCGCACGCTAATCGTAGTTGAAGAAGAAATAATCTGATACGATTAAAGTGTAAATGTGAAAATCTGGGGTTAAATAGGTAGAGGAAAGAAATTGTAACCTTCCCGGCGTGACTAAGGCAAATGTGCTTTACGAGGCATCCTGTGTGGAGCGGGCTTTCAAGAATACTTAGATGAGAAGTAACGTAGAAGGCGCCGCGGGAACAAGGGATGCCGACAAAGCCGTTTTGCCGCGGAAACGCCTCGTATCCTACCGGGTTGAAAAAAAAGTAACAAACTAGGTTGCAATCGGATGCCTCTTTTGAGGCATCCGGATACAACCGTGAGGAGAGCTTATGAAGTGGATCAAAAAAAATATGACTACCATCTTATTACTCTTGATTCTCTTGGTAGGTCTGTCCTTACTGCTGTATCCGACCGTCAGCGATTATTGGAACTCGCTGCATCAGTCGAGAGCAATTGCCACATATGCACAGGCAGTTGCCGAAGTAGATGATAAGCAGTATGAGCACATGTGGGATGATGCTTACGAATATAACCAGCAGCTTAAAAGAAAGTCAAACCGCTGGATCATGACAGACGAAGAGCGAGAAGAATATGAATCACTGTTAGATGTCAGTGACAATGGAATTTTAGGATACATAGAAATTCCAAAGATCAAGGTTTCCCTTCCAATCTATCATGGTACAGACGAAGGTATCCTTCAGATTGCAATTGGTCATATCGAAGGCTCATCACTTCCGGTTGGAGGACCGGGAACACATGCCGTATTATCAGGACACAGAGGTTTGCCCTCTGCTAAGCTTTTTACCAATTTGGATGAGCTGGTAGTAGGTGATGAATTTTTAATTCGTGTTCTGGATGAAACATTGACATATGAGGTAGATCAGATTCGGATTGTAGAACCGGATGATCTGTCAGATCTGGAGATTGAAGAAGACAAAGACCTGTGTACACTGGTCACTTGTACCCCATATGGAATCAATACGCATCGTCTTCTAGTTAGAGGACACCGCGTAGAGACAAAGGCAAGCGCAAGTGCCATTCGCGTAACAGCGGATGCGATTCAGATAGAACCAAAGTTGGTTGCACCAGCCGTAGCAGTGCCGATTCTAGTAGTGCTGTTGATCTGGGTTCTCTTGCATAGCCGCAAGAGAAAGCGATAATAGGAAGGAGACAAGAGGGTATGAAAAGTATGAAAGTAAAGCGATATTTGCAAGGCCTGTTATTGATAATATGTCTGCTGGTAACATCATGCGCACAGATTATAGCAGTCAATGCAGACGAGCAGGATGTTTCATTGGAGATTACATTGGAGGACGAATCTACTCCTATGGAGGGTGTCATTTTCAGCATGTATCAGATCACAGACGGCATCACGGCACCAGACGGACAGTCATTAAAGTTTATGCCTGATTTTGAAGATTGTGGTTATAAGACAGATGTGAAGACTGCAAAAGAGCTGGTTGCACTGAGTAGACGCTTAAAGATCTGGATAGATGAGAACGACATTCAGCCGACCTATACACTGGCAACAGATGTGACAGGACGCTGCAGTATTTCTTCTATTCCATTTGGTATGTACCTGATTGTTCCAAGTTCCTATGATGACTATGGCCCAGTAGTTATGTCACTTGTATTTCTTCCGGGACGCGATGCAAACGGCGATTTGATCTACCAAAACCGTATTATTCCAAAGCATTCTATTCCAGAAGAAGATGAGCCGGACGGACCAACCAATCCGCACGAGAGTAATTCAACGACACCAGAAGAGACAAGTCCAGAAGAAACAACTTCAGACGAGAGTACGTCATCTGAAGAAGAGACAACACCGTCAGAGCCAACAAGCCCAGCGGAGTCAACGACACCGTCAGAGAGCAGAACACCGGAAGAAGAGTCGAATCCATATCAGCCAACGACTCCGGCAGCACCAACGACACCAAGTCAGCCAACACCAACCACAGCACCACAAACAACAGCGCCGCAGCCCACCACACCGCCAGAATCACCAAGACGTATCCTCGGTATCGAAGATCCAACAGGACGCATCGGTATGATGATGGTCACAGCAGGCGTAGGACTAATGGCAATCGCAATTGTGCTGATAGTAAGAAGAGAACTGAAAAAATAAAATTTGTGACAAAAGTTAAATATAGGTTTTTTATTGACCGTCCACTATAATAGTAGTGGGCGGTTAATTTTTTTGGTCCGCCTTCATACCCTCCAGCTTTGCTTGACTTTGCGCATGTAAAAGTGTACAATAACAGCAGAAAATTTGGAGGTGAATTTAGTGCTTAGAAAGAAGGAAGATGAGAAATATTTTAAAATCGCTGTCACGGGAGTAGCCATCCTGCTGATCGGGATGGTCTGCTTCTTTTTGTTTTATCGAATCCGCGGATTTGGCGCCTTTTTTCATGATCTGATAGGCATTTTAGAGCCATTTATTTACGGCTTTGTTATTGCCTATGTGCTTAGGCCGACATGTCGCTGGTGGGAGAAAGAATTAAGGAAGCTTTTAGTGCGTGCACACGTAAAACATGCGCAGGGAATTGCATCTGCACTGGCAATCACATTTTGCGAGCTTTTAACACTTACTATTGTAACTGCATTATTTATGCTTGTAATTCCTCAGGTGATAACAAGTATATTGTCGCTTGTAAGTGTGCTGCCAGATCAACTTGACAACAGCAATAAGTGGCTTCACGATATGTTAGAAAAATATCCGACTATGCAGCAAAGTTGGGATGGTTTATATGCAGAGCTGTCCACACGTCTGCGTGAATGGTTAAAGACAGATTTGACACCGATGCTTCAGACTATAATCAACGGTCTTAGCAATCAGGTAGTAAATATTGTTGGTTTCTTAAAAAATGCATTTTTAGGATTGATCGTTTCTATCTATTTGCTTGCAGGACGAAAACGTTTTCTTGCGCAGGGCAGACTGATTCTTTATGGTGTTTTTAAGGAAAAATGGGCAAAGCTGATTGAGGATGAAATCATTTATGCCGATAAGATGTTTAGCGGTTTCTTAATGGGCAAGCTTGTTGATTCACTGATTATTGGAGTGATCTGTTTTATTGGAACGTATATGATGGGAATTAAGTCAGCACTTCTTGTCAGTGTTGTTGTCGGTGTGACAAATATAATTCCATTTTTCGGACCGTACATTGGTGCAGTTCCATCAACTCTTTGGCTGCTTCTGGAAAATCCGCTTCATGCATTTTATTTTTTGATCTTTGTTATTGTGCTTCAGCAGATTGACGGAAATATTATTGGACCGAAGATTCTTGGTAATTCCACAGGCTTGTCTAGCTTTTGGGTATTGTTTTCTATCTTGTTCTTTGGTGGACTGTGGGGCTTTGTCGGCATGATTATCGGTGTACCGTTCTTTGCAGTTATCTATGATGTTATCACAAGACTTGTAATGAGAGGGCTTCGCTATAATCAAAGAGACGATATGTTAATGGCATATGATGAGCAATATGTCAAAAAGTCAAAAATAACGCCGCGGCAGGAAAAGCTTTGGTCAGAGGAAGAAGAAAAGCAGGAGATGACACAGGAAAAAACAGAGCAAAAAGAACAGCCAGAAAGCATTATAAATGAAGGCGAGTCAGACGAGGACAGAAAGGAACTTTAATGGCAACAATACTTGAATGCAGTGAGCTGACGAAAAAATATGGTTCACACAGAGCAGTAGATAATTTGAATCTGCAGATTGAACGTGGTCGTGTCTATGCGCTGCTTGGTCCAAATGGAAGCGGAAAGAGTACGTTTATGAAGATGGCGGCAGGGCTGATTCATCCAAGCAGCGGCAAGATTTTATTTGAGGGGGAGTCAGTTGGTAAAAATAGTAAGGCAAAGACAGTCTATATGCCGACAGAATCGTATTTTTACTCATATATGACATGGAAGGATGCCGGTCATTATTTTGCAGACTTTTATGAAGATTTTCAGCCGCAGGTATATGAACAGCTATTGTCAGAATTTTCATTGGAACCTAAAATGAAGATTTCAAAGATGTCTTCTGGTATGATGGCAAAGGGTAAGGCAGCGCTCGCACTTTCGCGTGATGCAAGTCTTATTATGCTTGATGAGCCGCTAAATGGCATTGACATTATTGCGAGGGATCAGATTTTGGAAACGATTCAAAAGTATTGCTCTCCAATGAAAACGTTTCTTGTGTCAAGTCATCTTGTCGATGACTTAGAGCGCATGACAGATGATGCTATATTTATGAAAAATGGTGGTCTTGTCATGTGTGGCAAGGTTGATGAGCTGACAAAACATCATGGAAAAACAATGACAGAGCTTTACAAAGAAGTTTATAGCGACTGTGTGATGTGATCATTTGGAGGACAGAAAAATGTTTCGTTTATCAAAGTATGAGCTTCGTAAAAATAGAACGGCACTATTTGTTTTGCTTGCAGGACTGGCAGCGCTGCAGATTTGCTTTTTGATTGCACTTCGCGGAAAGACGCAGGACTATGCAATTATATGGTCAACTATTCTTGTTTTGTATGCAGTAGTGTGCTATTTTGCCGTGTTTATTTTTGCAATTACTAATTATTATAGGGAAATTAATTCAAAGACAAGCTATCTTGTGTTTATGACGCCTGTGAGCGCTCTTTCCATAATATTGTCAAAGATGCTGACTGTTCTTGTGCTTGGAGTGATACTTGCGGCAGCGCTTGGTGCACTGGGATGGCTTGATTTTTCACTGTTTTTAAATCACTATTCCGTGTATAAAAGCATGGGTGAGGTGATTTCAGAGGTAATGAAAAACTTTGGAATTGATACAGTACAGGTAGCATCAATGGCGCTGTTTGGTATTATTACGTTTCTGCTTTCTGTGTTTTCTACAGTGGCTATGCTTTATCTTTGCATTACACTGGCGGCAACACTCTTGCAAAACAGTAGATTGAAGCTTGTTGTTACGATTGCGCTTTTTGTGGCTGGCATATATGCAGAGTCAAAGATTCAAGGCGTAATTACAGATCTGCATCCGATGGTATATCGTGATACAGTTGATTTGATTTATCTTTTGCAGCAGTCATGGCCATATGCACTTGCTAATCTGGCTGAGCTGGCACTTTTTATGATTCTTACAACGTGGCTTTTGGAAAAAAAGCTGTCGCTGTAACATGTGTTAGATAGGCAGCTGCATTTTTATGGGGAAAGATGAAATGGTTGATGTAGAAGAGTTAATGAGTAAAATTAAATCCGGTGTTTGGAGTACACAGGATGCATTTAATTGTACAAAGGATTTAGAGCAGGAGTATCTGCAGAGCAGTAAGACAAAAGAGTGGCGTGAAGATTATAGTCTTGCCGTGTATTTTACCAGCTATGGTATCTTTGCCAGCAGCTACCGCGAGTGTGTATTTCCTATGATTGAACTTTGCCAGAAGCTGTTGGAGGACTGTCCTAATTCGGCAGATCAGGCATTGTATTATCTGGCGCTTATGCGTCTTTATTTCGTAACTGGTTTTCAGCCTAAAATTGTGGAATATGGACTTAAATATGTGGAGACTGGCTATGCAAACAGAATGAATTTAAAATCTACCTATAATAGTATTGTAGTTGCTTTTACAGAGAATGATCTGTTTGAAGAGGCATTATATTATCTGGAAAAAATGATTGACGTTACAAGAAAAGATCCGGCAGCAGAAGGAGTGGATTTTTGGAATAGTGATATTATCAATGAAATTGTGTACCTTGACAGTCTTGTATATATTAAAATTGGACTCGGACAGCTTGATGATGCAGCTGATGCGGCGAAGGGCTTAGAGGAACTGATTAAAACGAAGGTGCCTGATGATCAGAAATCATTTTTTGACATTCAAAAAGAGTTTACCTGTCTTTACCTGCAATTGTATATGTAGCCGCAGTCGGAAGAAGTGGCAGATGAGTTTGTGCATTATATTCATAATCTGCAGTCATCAGGGTTCGCACAGAGCGGAATTTCATTTTGTATCAGATATTTTGCGGAATTTCTGAAGCTTCTTCTTTTAAAGAATCGTTTTTCGGATGTAATTGAAATTGGAAAATTTCTTGCTAAATCAGAACTGTTTACTGGAAGTACAAGCATGATCTACAGCCTTATGATGAAGGCATCTGAGCAAATGCAAAATTCAAGACATCCTAGTGAGTATGAGCAGATTAGCAAGCGCTATATTGAGGTGTTAGAGCAGGAACAGAATAATTATAATGCTATGGTGCGTTCTTTGACGCAGGAAGAGCTTCGTCTTATGCGTCTTAGAAAGACGATGGCAAGAGATTCACTTACGGGCTGTCGTAATCGCGCTACATTTGAGATTGAGGGAGTGCGTTATCTTAGCGATCACGCAGAGGGATGTCTTGTATTTATTGATTTGGATTTCTTAAAGGAAGTAAATGATAAGTATGGTCATGAAAGTGGAGATCAATATCTGCTTCAATTTGCTAAGATGATGAAAAACGCATTGAGCCACAATGAGTTTTTGTACAGATATGCAGGTGATGAATTTATTGTGCTGTCTAACCGCAGTAAACTTAAAATAGAAATGATGCTTGATGAGCTTTTAATGAAGAATCCGATTGTGTTTATGCTGCAGGAAGAAGCGCGCCACATCAGCTTTTCATACGGAGTGGTAGAATTTGGTGAAATGCCGGGCGATATTTATACGATGATTCGTGAGGCAGATCACAGAATGTACCAGTGCAAGACAAAAAATCATAGTCGGCTGCAGAAGAGGGAGAACACAATATGAATTATGCAGAAATTAAGGAATATGACATTGCCAATGGTCCAGGTGTGCGCATGACGCTTTTTGTGAGCGGATGCCGTCATCACTGCAAAAATTGTTTTAATGAGATTGCGTGGGATTTTAATTATGGCAATTTATTTGATGAAACAGTGGAGGATGCGCTTGTAGAGAAACTAAACAGCAGCGTTGTTAGAGGACTTACACTGCTTGGAGGAGAGCCGCTTGATCCATCTAATCAGCCTGGAGTGTTAAAATTGCTTCGAAAGGTTAAAAAGCAATGTCCCGGTAAGGATATTTGGTGTTATACTGGTTATGTGTGGGAAAAGGACGTTTGCGGATGGATGAGCGAGCAATGTCCTGAAACAAAGGAAATTTTATCGCTGATTGATGTTTGCGTGGATGGTCCTTTTATTGAAGCACGCAAAAATATTTCACTTCAGTTTCGTGGTTCTGAGAACCAGCGCCTGATTGATGTTTCGAAAACACTTCAGACAGGAGAAGTTGTTTTGTGGACAGAATAAAAATAGAATATATTTACTTGGCAGCGATTATTGCTGCATTTGTTGCAGTACTTGTAATTGGATTTTTTCTGCGCCGGAAATTTCGCAAATATCAGCCAGTTCAGGATGGATTGGAATTTGAAGTATTGTGTACGCAGATTTTAACGGCGAAAGGATATGAGAATGTAGAACTGACACCAACAACAGGAGATTATGGCGTTGATATATTTGCAGAAAAGGATGGAGTGCGCTGGGCATTTCAGTGCAAATATTATACTAATCCAGTTGGGGTGCGCGCTGTGCAGGAAATTTATAGCGGACGCGATTTTTATCATTGCATGGTAGGTGTTGTTATGACGAACAGCCGCTTTACGAAGAATGCGGTGACGCTTGCAAATGAGCTGAACATTCTTCTTTGGGATGGAAACATGCTTGATAAATTGCTCCTTTAAAAGATCAGCCCGGAAGTTTTTGCTTCCGGGCTTTTATCATGGGATAAGATTGTAGTGTACCATTGCATTTTCAATTCCGTCATCGAGAATATCAGTTGTGACATATTCAACGTGAGAGCGAAGAGAAGGAGTTCCGTTGCCCATTAAAATACTGTGCTGTACATAATCAAGCATTGGAAGATCATTCATAGAATCGCCAATTACATAGCAGTCATCTAGTGACAGTCCGAAGCGGTCTGCGAGAAACTGAATGCCAGTTGCCTTGCTGTAGGCATGCATACAAAATTCACCGAATCCGCCGCCTCGATTAATGTAAGTGAACCATGGAGATACTGCCTTTACAAAGGAAGCAGTGTCGCTTTCTGGCGTTTCCCAGGTAACAAATTTGTTAAAGCATTTATTTGGAATATCTACATTCTCTCTGTGGTTTGGGAAGCGGTCATAGAGAGATTGTCTGGAAGCATTCATAGGTATGGACAGATCAAAATAAAAATAATCTGGTCCCTCAAGCAAAAGCTCCATATGATAACGGCGGGCTGCATCAATAACAGCAGCATGCGCCTCATAAGGAACTGTAGCAGTAAGAAGGTGTTTGCCACGGTATAAGATATGAGCACCGCAGGCGCATACATAGCCATCAAAGCCAATACGAAGAATGTATGGCTGCTCAATTACATTAAATAAGGTACGTCCGGAATTAATAAATGCCAGATGACCGCGGCGGCGAAGTTCCTGAATTGCATAGACAGTGCTCTCCGGGAGTGTTTGATTGCCATCTTCAGTAATCAGCGTGCCGTCAATATCAAAGAAAACTATTTTTTGCTTCATAATAAAAATCCTTTCATTTGAAATGCGAAAAAAGAATGCCTGCATTCTAGGGGAAATTATAAATTGTTTGTCAAAAAAAAACAAGAAGAATTTTGAAAAAAAGGAAAAAAAGTGGTTGACAATTGGCGAAAGGAGTGGTATTATATTCAACGTTGCAGCGAACAACGGCAACACAACAATG
>OLQV01002116.1_pt1 | contig 13573 bp, 9 predicted proteins | sample 1672371 | NCBI WGS metagenome assembly OLQV01 (sample SAMEA3136676, study PRJEB25190) | human gut metagenome
GCACTTGACTTTTAATCAAGTTGTCCGGGGTTCGAATCCCCGATGCCTCACTTTTTAAGTGGATCAGATAAATTCCCATTTATTGCTCAAGGCAGTAGGTGGGAATTTTGTTTTATATCTGTGGAAGACGGTTACGTTGTGATTCAGCGTAACCGTCTTTTTTATATCATAGAAAATTACGTACTGACGAACGAATCAGCAGAGCCATCGAGTAGGATTTCAATGGTAGGAGTATGTCAATGCGATAAAAAAATTATTATGGACATTTTCGACAAAAAATGTTCACTTTGCGACAAATTTGACAAAGTTCAAGAGATAAAAATGTTATATAATTAGAGCATAGCTGTACAGTATTAAGACTTTATCATAAGAATGAGCAGGAAATCTGTTATGATCAGGATTACCAGGAAGACAATACAGATGGTCATAGAATAGATATTCTGGATCTGGTTTGGATTCTGCGGATCACATTTAATCTGAACATGCTTTCCGGGGGCTTTGCCGAGGCGTAAAAACTCGATTCGGTCAGCTGTGTAGTCTTGTTCCTTGTAGGTGTAAGAGTACTTCACATAGTTATGATAATTGGAACTATGAGGCTTGTTAGGATTATTTGAGCGGCTGACAGATGATATAACAGCATCTACAGGTACGTAATCATGATATTTTATGGCGGAACAGATAGTTATTGCCAGAAAAAAAACAGTTCCGATTACGCAGCAACCCAGAATAACTGGTAAAATTTGTCGGGCTTTTGGATTTACGGTGACACTCATGATTTTTCTCCTTTCTTGGTTATAGTCTGATAATTTACGGGGGATTAATTATAAATGATTTCGAATGATCTCGAAAATTTATAATTGATGAACATTATAGCATAGTACAGCAGAAGGGAAAAGTGCTTATGAAGAGAAAAAGTGCATCAAAAAAATTGCTGCCGCTGATGCTGATCCTGATGTTGATCTTAGGAATCAGTATGCCAGCAAATGCAGCTGTAAATCCCAGACTGAACAGTACAAAAAAGGTTTTGTACGTGGGAAAAACATCACAGTTAAAGGTTGTAAACTGGAAGAAAGCCGTGAAATGGTCTTCTTCCAATAATAAAGTTGTAAAGGTTTCGTCAAAGGGAAAGATAACGGCTGTGAAGACCGGAACCGCAACAGTAAAGGCCAGAATTGCCAAAAAGACATTAACCTGTAAGGTTACAGTAAAAAGCCCGGGAATGTCAGTGAAAAAAGCCGTATTGTATGTAAAGGGAAAAAGTCTGCAGTTAAAAGTAAACGGTGTTTCGGGAAAGACGGTATGGAGTTCTGCCAATAAAAAAATCGTTAAAGTCAGCTCTAAGGGAAAAATAACAGCAGTAAAAACCGGAACAACTGTGGTTAAGGCTAAAATAGGAAAAAAAGTATATACCTGTAAGGTTACGGTAAAAAATCCTTATCTATCTGCAAAGAGCTTAAAATTTGTATGGGGAACAGCGAATACGTCCAGGAAGCTTTCGATAAAGGGTGATGTGATCAAAACTGCCTCAAGTTCAAATACAAAGGTTGCCAAGGTAAAAAAAGATGGTACGGTTTCTGTAACAGGAACAGGAACATGTACAGTAACCTTTAAAGATTCCAAGAAGAGAACATATCGATGTAAGATAACAGTTGTGAAACCAACACTGAAAAATCAAAAAGCTACTCTGGAAGAAGGGGAAAGTATCCAGCTTGGTTTTAAGGAAAAAGGTGTTAAAGTAAGCTGGTCATCTGCTGATCAGAAAATTGCAACAGTAACAAAAACAGGTGTTGTCCAGGCGGTCGGAGAGGGAAATACATCGATCGTTGCCAAAGTAAAAGGAATAAAAATTTTTGCAAGGATTTTTGTTACGAAAAAATACGTGCAGGATTCCGGACATGAATACACCAGAGGTGAATGGGTAAAACTTCTTCTGGATAAAGTTGGCTGCAAGTATGAAGAGCAGTTTGACAGCAAAAATTATTATTATGCTGATACCAGAGAAAATGAAAATGGAATCGCAGCAGAAATTGCAAAAACTATGGGAATCATTCCCGATGAAACCGATGAGCAGGATGTTCCATATTTTTATCCTGACGAATATGCAACAAGAGAGTTTGCCGCATATACAGCAGTAATGCTTATGGGATATGAAACTACGGATGAAGAACCGACATGTGCAGATGCGGCTCAGATCAGGTATAAAAATGTTGTAGCTATTGCACTGAAAAAGAATATGCTGTCTCTGAATGGAGATACCTTTGAACCGGAGAAGGCAATTAACGGAAATGATGCAGCTCAGATCTTAAAAGCTATCGACCAGATCACTGAGGACTCAGTAATCGATGAGAATTATGACAGCAAGGTTACCTATGCAACAAATGTAGTTGAAGTCAAAGATACTTCCAAAAATATATACAATGTTGTCCAGAATAGTGACGGAACTTATACGATCACAGTAAAAGATGGAAATGCTTATAAAAATCTGGAAACCGGAAAGGTTGTACTGTTTTCTGCAAAGGAAATGGGAACAGATACAGATATTGCATTAAAAGTCCAGAATATCACAAAGGACGGACAGGGACGTCTGATCATTAAGGCCGGCAAACCGGATGATATTTCAGAGGTTTACAAATCAATTGATTTTGAAGGTGCAGGAATTGCAGATCCGGAAAATATGCAGGTAACTGCAGAGGGCGTTCAATATGAGTATATTCCGGAAAATTCAAGTGAGGTGCCGGCAGGAGGACTTACTCTCGGCGGAAGTATTCCGGTTCCAGGTAAATTGAAATTTGATCTTAATCATAAATTTAATGATAAGGTGAAGCTGTCCGGTTCTGTTGCTGTTACGATTCCGGATGTAAGCTGTAAGCTGGATGCCGGATTTAGCTGGGGAAAGATAGAGGTAAGGCATTTTATTGCGTCAGTTACAGGAAAAGCTGATTTCGAAGGCGGACTTTATATAAGTGGCGTGAATTTAGAGCAGCAGATCAAACATGCAAGTGGAACTATGGAAACAGTCAGCGATGTACTTGAACTGGGACGAGTTCCTATAAAGCTTGGTACAACTGGTCTTTCTGCAGATCTGGTGGTTTCTCTGTTTTATGATGTGTCCGGGCAGTTTGTTGTGAAATATTCCGTTGAAGCAACTGGCGGATATGAATTCAAAGATGGAAATGGAAGATTTATCCATGATTTCAGTCAGACTTTGACACCGGTCACAATAGAAGGATCTGCGAAATGCGGTCTTCAGTTTGGATTAAATCTGACTGCATTGGAGACATGGGATCTGGCGGGAATTGATATTAAGGTAGGACCTGCGGCAAAGGCAAGCGTATCCTATACAGTTCGTGATGCCGGAAATGTGCTTTGTTCTGATGTAAGAACCTATATTTACGCAGCGGGTGAGTTGAATCCGGATACGGTGGTCGGAAAGTTCCTGAAAACGGTATGGCATTATACGTTGTCCAAGGATTTTCTGTCTGATGATGACGATAATCCACTAAAATTGAAGGTTCATTTTGAAAATGGAACACTGGTAGATAAATGTACAGTCGGAGCCGGAAGCATTGAGGGAAGCGTTTTGGATTCAAACAGTAAAGCTCCTGTAAAAAATGCCAGCGTGGAAGCATATTCCGGAACAGTCAAGGTTGAAAAAACTTTCACGAAAGAAGATGGAACTTATTCATTTAATGATCTTGATGAAGGAATCTACAAAATTGTTGTCACAGCAACCGGTTACCAGAAATATGAAAGCAGTTCCATGGGAGTATCAGCGAACCAGATCACATACGCAGAATCTTTCCTGATGGTATCCAGAGCAGAAGCCGGAGATGGTGAGCTGAGTGGAAGATTTATTCATTCCATGACCGGTGGAAATATAGAAAATGTAACTTATGAATTACGTAAGGGCTGGGATAATGTGATCGGAGAGACTGTGAAAGAAGGCGTATCAGCAGATGGAACCTATACGTTGACCGTGCCAGCCGGAAACTATACGCTGAATGCAAGCAATGAAGATTTTGTTTCTGCCCATATCAATGTTGTAGTTCAGGCAAATGCATGCAGTGAACGTGATGTAACAATGTCACCGACCAATATCAGTGCAGGAGATGAGGGACTTCTTCAGATCGTGCTTACATGGGGAGAAACTCCGCGAGATCTGGATTCTCATCTGCTGGGACCTGCTGATGAAAACGGAGATGACTACTTCCATGTATACTATAGGGATAAAAATGCATATTCAGAGGATGGAGATGTAATAGCAAATCTGGATCTGGATGATACAAGCAGCTATGGACCGGAAACAACAACCATATACAAAGGCTTCACCGGAAGAAAATATAGCTTTTATGTATACGATTATACAAACGGTGAAGATGATGCGAGTACAGAATTATCTGCTTCGTCAGCCAAAGTAACCGTTTACCGGGGTGGAAAACAGATCTACCAGGCAAATGTACCGGTTAACAGGGAAGGATACCTGTGGCATGTATTTGACTATGATGTGCAGTCAAACAAGCTTATGCCAGTCAATACCTTTGTATATGATTATGAAGTGCCGGAAGCAAATGCAATGGAAGATAATTCAGGCATTATTTCAGAAACAGAAGCCCTTGAGATCATCCGAAACAGTGAAAAGAAAGCTGAAGAAGAGAGCAGCGAGGAACTCAATATGAGTTCTGAAGAAGGAAAGACGGACGATAATACTGAGGAAGAGATATTTGATGATTCCAGTGAAGAGCCGGAGATATCAGAAAGTGGTGATACGGCTGAAGTAATTGAGTTTCCGAAGGACTCTGAAACGGAAGAAGAAAATGACGGAACAGAAATAACAGAAGAGGATAGTGAGCGTGCGGAGGAGCTGCCGGTGGAAGATATTTATGAGGGATCAGAGGAGTTAGGTCTGGCAGGATAAAAATGTACTGTGATCGAACAGATCTCGCTGTTTGTGGCAGTACGCATATTCGGGCCCCATATGCCGGCACCGGAGGTAACGATGTTGTGCATAGTCCCCTTTTTCAGGTAACCGCAGGAATTTTCCCAGACCAGGCCGGTGATGATGTTCAGAGGGAACAGCTGGCCGTCATGAGTATGGCCGCAGAGATCAAGGTCTGCGCCTGCGGCTGCCACTTCATCCAGCTGACCGGGCTGATGATCCATAAAAATAATCGGGAGTGTTTTGTCAAGGTAGGCTGTAAGCTGGTCAGGATCCTTACGGGTGTCGGACATTTTTCGGCAGCGTGAAGGATCCTTACGGCCTGTCAGATAAAACCGTTTATCTATGAGGACGGTTTCGTCATCGAGAAGTCGGATGTTGGCAGATTCCAGAAAATTCCGCATTCTGGGATCATCATAATCTTTTTTTGCATTGCGGAAGGTAAAACCGGCCAGAATCGGTTCGCTGAGATCATGGTTGCCCCAACAGGCATAAACGCCGTATCTGGATTTCAGCGAACGGAGAATGGCCGCTGTTTTTTTCGGGTTTTTGATCCCTTCATATTCGTTATCAAAAATATCGCCGGCAATACAGATCAGATCCGGATCTTCGGCGTTGATCTTTTTTACAAGAAGCCCGGCATGTTTTTCTCCGATACTGTAACCGAAATGAATGTCTGCGAGCAGGACAATCTTCAGGGAGTCCATTCCCTTCACCTGCTTGTCTATTTTCACATCATAAGTTTTTGTCTTAATATTCCACTGATTAAAAATCCCATAGAGACTGACACCAATGATCAGAAGGGTGCAGACAGCGCCTGTGACTACGAAGGCTTTCCGGGAATACATCCAGGCCGGATGAAGCGTATGCTTCAGGATCAGTCTGCAGAGATCTGTAGTTACGATTACGATCAGGATGTAAAGAAATGTTCCCTGAAAATAATTTGCCGTATTTTTCAGGAAGCGATGGAGCGCAGGGGGCTTCCGGATGAGAAAACAGGTCAGAAGAGAAGTGGACAGAAAAATATAAACACCTGCAAAGCATGCCCGGAACGCAAAGGTCTGGAAAAAATGAGTGCAGGCACCCATCCACAAAATCATCCAGCGGACGATATAAATATTAATGAGAATATATAATGGTGCGAGAAAGATGGCAAGCATGGTGTGTGATACCTCCATTCGTGGCAAGCAATAAGCTGTGAGCAGGACTGATCGCTGCAGATACTTTTGGGATTGATATATAGCGATTGATATATAGCATTTCCATAAATTACTGCAGCATGTTCGGAATAACTTTTTTTGATGCATTGATTCATAGAACTGCTATAGTATACAGCAAATAATAATTTTTGGCAAAAGAACATATATTAGGAAAAAGAACGCTTATGGTGTTTTTATGAAAAAATATGCGCTTCTTCGATATTGTCTGGTGTTTTTAGCAATTGTTCTTCCTTATTTTTCGGCGGCAACCATTAATGGACCGGAGAGGGTCCTGGCAGAGAGGGTGCCGGATATGGAAGAATATCTCCCGGTCATTGTTTTTTCGCAGATTTCCCCGGATATGAAAAAAGAAACCATAAAGGCGCAGACTGTGATCGCACGGTCGAATATTCAAAGGTGGCTGGGAGAGGGAAAAAATCTCGCAGAGATCCTGAGGGAAAACGGAAACACAGAGGAAGTCTGGAGATATTTTTTTGCAGAAAAAAGGCAGATCTATGAGCAGGCAGCAAAAGAGACGGATGGACAGGTACTTACATATGAAGGAAAAGTGAGGCTGACTCCCTGGCATAAGAGAAGCGCAGGGAAAACCCGCAGCGGGGAAGAAGTTTTTCATGATGAGGCGTATACATATCTGAAATCGGCAGATAGCAGTGAGGATAAAAAATCTCCGGATCATATAAAAATCGTGGAAATTCCTGCGGGGCAGCTTTCCGGGGAGCTGAAGATCAAAAAACGGGACAGTGCCGGTTATGTGACAGAGCTTACGATTGGGGAAACACTTCTGGAGGGAGAAAGCTTTGCAGCGGGAATGGGACTGGAATCCGCGAATTTCAGTTTGAAGAAAAAGGATGATATTTATTATCTGCGAGTGCGTGGCAGCGGTCATGGTGTGGGATTTTCCCAGTTTGGTGGAAATGAGATGGCAAAAAACGGAAGCAGTGCGGAGGAAATCCTGGAAAAATATTTTCCGGAGATGGAGCTGAAAGCTGAGGATTAAAGAAAGTCAGGCATCCGAAGCAACGTCTGATAAAAAAATATTCAAAAAATGAATAGACAGCCATATTCTGGACACTCTATAGATATAGAAATGGTGACCGAAACGGCAGCTTTACTGCTTTTTCTGTTACTGAAAATGAACATATCAGACAGAGGTGGAAAGAATATGAAAAGTAAAATTGTGAGAGGTATTATCAACGGAGGTGTTCTGGCAGCAGTGGCGGCACTTGGGATTACTGTTTATCAGCTTGGAACAAAGCCCATCGCAGAAAATCCCCAGGAGGAAAATTCTGTACAGGTAGAAGAGACCGGGCTGGAAGAAGAGCTTTCGGACGGGGAAAACGCAGAGGATGCGGCAGCTGCCGGAGATGGCTGGCAGGATGCAGCACAGGATGAGATCTCTGATGGAGAAACCGGAGATGAAGCAGGTCTGTCAGGAGCTTCAGAAGCCGGAGCAGATGGAGTGACAGGAAGCATCCGTGAGACTGTAGGAAGTGGTACAGCCGAAAATGCAGCGGCAGATGCAGATAATGGAAGTGGTACGGAGGATAGGAGCGTGTCTGCGGCAGCAGGTGCAGACAGAAGCCGCACAGATGGCACTGGAAATACAGCAGATAATGCCGGAAATACATCGGCAGAGGGAGCAGTGAATAACGGAGCTGGAGCTTCCACAGATACCGCAGAGACCTCAGCTGTCGGAATTGCGGCACAGGCTTTGGATTTTACGGAGGATTCCATTATGGAATGGCCGGTCAGAGGAACGGTTCTTGTGGATTACAATATGGATGAAACCGTATATTATCCGACTTTGGATCAGTATCGTGTAAGCTCTGCCATTGCTTTGCAGGCAGTGGAGGATGCGCCGGTGTATGCGGCGGCTGATGGTCAGGTGCTTTCTGTTGGACAGGATGCCTGCACGGGAACGACTGTCACTATGGAGTTGGGAAATGGTTATCAGGCAGTATACGGGCAGCTGAAGGACCTTACTGTGGCAGAAGGTGACACAGTAAAGGAGGGCGAAGTGATCGGAAATATCAGCGCACCTACCAAATATTATTCTGTAGAAGGCCCGAATCTTTATTTTGCAATGAAAAAGGATGGCGTGCCGGTAGATCCGTTTGAATATCTGGAATGACAGGGAAAACCGAAAAATAGATATGCCGGGGAGATTTTTAGAAACAGAGTATGGAGGATACGGGATGGGAGGTATATGCATCCCGTATCCTCTGTCTTGTGAAGCGTATTAGTGAGAACGGAGTGAGCAGTAATAAAAATTTCCATTTACATAGGAAAAGAATCTTTTTTACCGGAAAGAAACCGTGTATAATCTATATTATAAATATGCATACAAGGACAGATATAACAGGACAAAAGAAGAGGTACATAAGTTATGAACATTAATGAAATAGCCAGGCTTGCCGGAGTTTCCAGAGCTACGGTATCCAGATATTTGAATAATGGATATGTCAGCAGTGAAAAAAAGGAAGTCATCCGCAGGGTGATCCAGGAGACAGGATATCAGCCATCCTCCCAGGCACAGACACTGCGGACCAAAAAAACCAGTCTCATCGGTGTCATCCTTCCAAAGATCAATTCAGATACCATAAGCCGTGAGGTGACAGGGATCAGTGATATTCTTACACGGAGAGGATATCAGCTTATTCTGGCCAATACCAATAATGATGTGGAAGAAGAGCTGAAATACCTTTCTCTGTTTAAAGAACGTCAGGTGGACGGAGTGGTTTTTATTGCTACCATGTTTACCAGAAAGCATAAACAGATGCTGAAGGATTATAAGGTACCGATCGTGATCCTGGGACAGCATCTGGACGGATATCCATGTATTTATCAGGATGATCATAAAGCAGCTTTTCAGGTCACGGAGAAGCTGGCGGAGAAGGGGAAAAAGTTTGCCTATATTGGCGTTACAGATAAGGACGAGGCAGTTGGTGCCTGCAGGAAAAAGGGTTTTATGGATGCTATCCATAAAGCTAAGCTGGAGGTCGTGCCAGAGAGGATGAAGATCGGAAGCTTTACCATGGATTCCGGGTATGAGATGGCGAAGGAGCTTTTTGAGGAGGAGCCTTCCATAGATTCTCTTGTGTGTGCTACGGATACTATGGCGGTGGGAGCCATGACTTATTTGAAGGAGATCGGGCTTCGCATTCCCGAGGATGTTCAGATCGCAGGGATTGGGGATGGAGTTCCGGGTAAGATCGTGGAACCGAAGCTGACAACGGTACATTTTTATTATAAGACCAGCGGAATGGAGGCAGCAGCCATGCTGGCTGATCTTATTGAGAACGATACCGGGATCAGCAAGGAAATAAAAATGGGATGTGAGCTTGTGGAACGGGAATCTCACAGGTAACAGAGAATATCCTCGCAGACAGAGGAAGAAATTATAAGTTATTGTGGAACAGGAGCAGATCTTTTGGGAGAAAAAGACCTGCTTCTTTTTTTGTGTGGTGCTGTGTTATGGCTGAGCAAACACAGAAAAATGCCAGATTTTTTCTGCGATACCCTGACTGGTTTGTCTGTCTTGCATCTGTTCTTATGGAATATGTACAATTTTGACCGAAGAAATTTGTGCGATGTTGCGGATTTACAAATAATAATGCAGTAGTTATAATACAAGTAAGATATGAGAACGATTCCATATAAGAGCGCAAGCAACAACATAAAACAAACCATTGAAAAGTGTTAAAATCATCAAAAAACTTAAAAAAATGGAAAGATTACCGTTCCTTGTATGAATAGATATATGAAATCAATCTCATAAATAAATGAAAAACAATGGATCAGAGATAATAAATCCCGGGAAGCTGAAGAAAGAACAGACAGATCTGATCCGAAGAAAGGGAAAGCAGAAAGAGATGACTGTCCGGGAACAGTAGCAGAAAAGGAGGAAGGACATGGATTACAGAAAGACAGCACAGGAAATCTATGATCATGTAGGAAAGAAAGAAAACATCATTTCCGCGGCGCACTGTGCAACAAGGCTTCGTCTGGTCATTGCGGATAATGACAAGGCGGATAAGGAATATGTAGAGAATATCGATGGTGTGAAGGGCGTGTTTTTCGCACAGGGACAGATGCAGATCATCCTGGGAACAGGAGTTGTAAACAAGGTTTATGATGAATTTATCCAGATCGCCGGAATATCAGAGAGTAGTAAAGATGAGCTTAAGAAGGTGGCAGCATCCAAGGCTAATCCGATACAGAGACTGATCAAGACACTGGGAGACATTTTTGTCCCGATCATCCCAGCTATCGTAGCCAGCGGATTTTTGATGGGAATCATGGAAGCCCTGAACTTCATGGTAAACAACGGCTTCCTGAATATTAACACCAATGGTTCCATTTATGTATTTGCACAGCTTTTCAGTAACACAGCGTATACATTCCTGCCGATTCTTATCGCTTACAGTGGTGCGAAGGTATTTGGTGCCAACCCTTATCTGGGTGCGGTTATCGGTATGATCATGATCCATCCAAATCTGCAGAATGCCTGGACTGTTGCAACAGAGGGTGTGCAGGCAACGCAGAAGGTATGGTTTGGACTTTACTCCATTGACATGGTGGGATATCAGGGACATGTGATCCCGGTTATCATTGCAGTATGGGTACTGGCACAGATCGAGAAAAGACTTCATAAGATCGTACCTGCAATGTTCGATCTTTTTGTAACACCACTTGTCAGTGTTTTTGTAACCGGTTATCTTACACTTTCCATTATCGGACCGATCTTCGTAGCTGTTGAGAACGGACTTCTGGATGGGATCCAGTGGCTGATCGCACTGCCATTTGGAATCGGAAGCTTTATCATGGGTGCCTTTTATGCACCGACTGTTGTTGCCGGTGTTCATCACATGTACACTATCATTGACCTTGGACAGCTGGCCAAATTCGGCGTTACCTACTGGCTGCCACTTGCATCTGCAGCTAACATTGCACAGGGTGGTGCAGCTCTTGCTGTAGGCCTGAAATCCAGAAATCAGAAGATCAAATCCATGGCTGTTCCTTCTGCCTTAAGCGCATGCATGGGAATCACAGAGCCGGCAATCTTCGGTGTAAACCTCCGCTTCGGAAAGCCGTTTATCATGGGCTGCCTGGGTGGTGCATGCGGAGCACTTTTTGCCTCCATTAGCAGTCTTGGTGCCACAGGAACAGGTGTTACCGGTATCTTCGGAATCCTGCTGTGCCTGAATAATCCAGTTGGGTATATCCTGATGTTTGCCATCGCATTTGGTGTGGCTTTTGTGCTTACTTGGATGTTCGGATATAAGGATGAGGTACAGGAAACAGCTGAAAAAAATATTGAAGCAGAGAAAAAATCAGATGCTCCGGCAGAAATTGCCCAGGAGAAAACTTCAGAGACAGGTGCACAGACCCTCTACAGCCCGCTTGAGGGAACTGCGATTCCGCTTTCAGAAGTAAAGGATGCAACCTTTGCATCCGAAGTCCTTGGAAGGGGCATGGCAGTGATTCCGTCCAAAGGTGAAGTAAAAGCACCCTGTGACGCTACGGTTTCTACAATTTTTGACACAAAGCATGCCATCGGGCTTGCGACAGAAAGTGGTCTGGAGCTGCTGATCCATATCGGCGTTGACACCGTTGAACTTGGCGGTAAATTCTACACCGCTCATGTAAAGGACGGTGACGTGGTCAAAAAAGGCCAGACACTGATCACCTTTGATATGGATGCTATTAAGGCAGCCGGCTATGATGTGACCACACCGCTGATCGTAACCAATACCGATGATTATGAAGAAGTAAAAATGCTTGCAGAAGGAACAGTAAATAATGGTTCTGAAGTACTGGAGGTAAAATAAAATGAGTTCTCTGACCAAGGTACTTGCAGAGGAAGTGCGAAAAATCGAGGAAACGGCAGCAGTTGCCAGGACGATGCAGACAAACCGTCTGACCCATCATCTGATGCCGCCTGTGGGATGGCTCAATGACCCGAACGGATTATGCTGGTACAAGGGAAGATATCATGTGTTTTTCCAGTATTCTCCGTTTGAGGCCAACGGTGGACTGAAATTCTGGGGACATTACTCCAGTGAAGATATGATCAGCTGGAGATATGAAGGGGTTCCGCTTCTGCCGGACAGCATTTATGACTGTCATGGTGTTTACTCAGGCTCTGCCATTGTGGAGAAAGATAAGCTTCATCTTTTCTACACAGGAAACATCAAGATGGATGGAGATTATGATTATATCAATAACGGAAGGCAGTCCAGCACTCTTCATGTGGAGAGTGCGGACGGCCTTCATTTCGGAACAAAGGAGGTTGCAGTTTCCTGTGAGGATTATCCGGAGAATTACACCTGCCACATCCGTGACCCGAAGGTCTGGAAGGAGGGGGAAGAGTACCGGATGATCCTTGGCGGCCGTCAGAAAAGCGACCAGGGTGCCGTACTTTTTTACAGATCCGAAGATCTGAAGAACTGGAAATTTGACGGTGAGCTTACTACGGAGAAGGCATTCGGATACATGTGGGAGTGCCCGGATTTTTTCACTCTTGAGGGACAGGAGGTGCTTTCTGTATCTCCCCAGGGACTGACCAGAGAAGAGTTCCGTTTTCAGAACATCTATCAGTCCGGATACTTTATCCTGAAGGATGGAAAGCCGGAGGAAAAAGCTTTCCGGGAATGGGACCACGGCTTTGATTTCTATGCACCCCAGACATTCCAGGATGGAAAGGGCAGACGGATCCTGATCGGCTGGATGGGAATGCCGGATGCAGATGAGGAGTATGTGAATCCTACAGCAGAGAGCGAAGGCTGGCAGCATTGCCTGACTGTTCCAAGGGAAGTTACGTATAAAAACGGAATGCTTTATCAGTATCCGGTGGAAGAACTGAACGGGCTGAGAAAGACTGGCGTTTCTGTCAGCGGTTCCAGTGCGGAGATTCCGGTGAATGGACCGTTTGATCTGGATGTTCAGGTAAAAGGTGAGCAGGGTAAAGTAAGCCTTGGGGAAAATCTCTTCCTGGAATATCAGGACGGAGATGTGATCTTAACTCTCTCCGAGAAGGCCGGTGCCGGACGAAAGGTACGTAAGGCGCATGTTCCGTCCGGTGTGATCGAAAGCATCAGAGTTCTTGCGGATACTACAGCTGTGGAAATCTATGTGAATGGCGGAGAGGTTGTTTTCTCTTCCAGATATTATCCGGAAACGCAGGAGCAGGCTGTGAAGGTGGAGGCTGTGGAGTGTGATGGGAAGATTTATGTGCTGAAGAATTATGTGATGGAGTAGGCTGGGCTTATTGATTGATCGGGAAATACAGCAAGATCAGAATACGAATACCTATAGAGCAGCTATGCAGTGAATTCCATATTCACAGAAATAAGAAATGACCGTATAATAAAGCAGGTGGGAAAATCCGCAGCCGGAATCCCAGCCTGCTTTATCT
>OLQV01002121.1_pt1 | contig 13532 bp, 9 predicted proteins | sample 1672371 | NCBI WGS metagenome assembly OLQV01 (sample SAMEA3136676, study PRJEB25190) | human gut metagenome
CAGTGCTCATCATCTCGGCCCCCGGCTCCCGGATGTTCCTGCCCGCTGTCCCCGCCGCGCAGGCCGGGGCGCTGGCCCACGCACTGGCGGAGGAGCTGCTATGACAACGCCCAACCCGCGGCCCAGCTTTCCAACAGAAGAAAAGCACTTCCACCCGTTTGCAGCCCTGCGCTTTCTGCGCAAAACGCTGGCGGTCTACCTCCTCCCCCTCGTCAACGTGCTGTTTGAGCGGAACGGACCCGCATTCTGGACAGCTCTGCGGCAGGACGCCATCCTGTTTGCCCTGCTCTGCGGGGTGAGCTGGGTCATCCTGCGCTTCAGCAGCTGGCAGTTGGACGAGGCCGGAGTCCTGCACCTGCGCTGGAAGCTGCTGTTCAAACTGGACACGACCATCCGGGGGGAAGCGCTGGCAGCCCTGACGCTGGAGCGGCCCGCGCTGTTCCGGCTGGGCGGGGCGACAAAGATCACCCTCTACCCCACCGGGCAGCCGCGGAAGCATGTGATCCCCCTCTGCCTGCGCCGGGCCGACGCCCGGGAGCTGGCGGACCGCCTGCTCCCCATTGAAACGCCTACCCTCCACACCCCCGCCGGGAGTGAGCGGGCCGCATTGGTACTGCTGGGAGCCAACGGCATTTCCACGCTGGCGCTGGTGGCGCTGGCCATCCGGCAGACGCGGCAGCTCCCGCTGGATGCCGAGACGCTGGCGTTTGCCCATCTTGGGCATCTGGCGGCCTTTGCAGCCCGGTGGCTGCCGGCGGGCGCGGCCTGGCTGCTGACGCTGGCAACGGCACTGTTCGGGGCCAGTTTGGCACGCAGCTTTGCCCAGGCCGTGCACTACGAGGTCTGGCACACGGCAACGCAGATCGGGAGCCGGGGCGGCTGGATCGACCGCTTTGAGTGCCGGGTGCGATCGGCCCAGATCAGCTATGCCGACGTCCGGGTCTCTCCGGCAGCCCGGGTGCTCAAGCGCTGGCCGGTGTTTGTCACGGCGGGCTGCTGCACGCCGGAGCTTCCGCTCTTCGTCTACCGCTCCGGCGGCGAGGCACTGTTCCGGGAGCTGCTGCCGGAATTCCAGATGCCACCGGATGTCCGGGCCGACACCACCCAGCGCAGCCTCATCTTTTTTGCACCGGTCGGCATCCCCTTTGCGCTCTGCGCCCTGCTCTCGCTGGTGTCTGTCACCGTCCTGCCCGCCATGACCGTGACGCTGCTCGTCCCCACCGTTTTCTTCTTTGTGCTGCTCTGCGGGGCCGTGATGGGCTACACCCGGGAGGGCATCTGGCTGCGGGAGGGCAAAGTGACCCTGCGGCGGCAGGAGGGTGTCTACCTGCACTGCATCTGCGTCTTCCACCCGGACCTCTGCCTGATGGGGTTCCAATCTCCCTGGGCGGCCAATGTCCGGCGCACCAACTTGACCCTGATCTTCCCCGGGCAGGTGCGGCTCAAGGTGCGGAGCATCCCGCTGGCGGAGGCAAACGTCGTAGTGCGTTTCCTGGAACAGGAATCACACTGAAACATCCCCTCTCCCTCCGGCCGGAGGGAGTCTTTGCGACGAGAGAGCCAAAAATTCAAAAAGAAGGAATCCCTATGATAAAAACGATTTTATTTGATCTGGACGGCACCCTGCTCAACACGATCGACGACCTGGCCGACGCGGCCAACTGGGTCTGTGCCCAGAACGGCTGGCCGACCTTTTCCGTAGAAACTTACAAGCACTTTGTGGGCAATGGCATCCCCAAACTGGTAGAACGTTTCTCCCCGGAGAGCGCCCGCACGCCGGAGCAGCTGGCGGCCACGCTGGCAGCGTTCAGTGCCCGGTATGATGCCCACAAAGAGGACAAGACCGCCCCGTACCCCGGCATGGCAGAGCTGTTGGACACTTTGCAGGCCGAGGGCATCCAGACGGCCGTCTTTTCCAACAAGGCCGACGAGTTTTGTGGAAAGATCGTGGAGCACTACTTTGGCAAGGGCAAGTTCACGGTCATCCGGGGCAGCCGCAAAGGCGTGCCCACCAAACCCGACCCGGCTGGCGTCTATGCCCTGATGCAGGACATCGGGGCAGACCCCAAGACGACACTTTTCATTGGAGACAGCGATGTGGACATCCTCACCGGTCACAACGCCCACCTGCCCGCCATGGGTGTGCTCTGGGGTTTCCGGGGCGAAGCAGAGCTCACCGCCGTGGGAGCCGACGCGCTGGCCCGGACGCCGGAAGATATCCTGGACTATCTCCACAAGGCCAACCGCTGAATCCTGCAGAAAACAAAGCATCCCGCCGCATCCGGACAACGGACACGACGGGATTTTTTGTTGCAGTTTGTTCACGGCCTGTTTCTTGATTTTGCGGAGGATCTTCCTTATACTGTATTTCATTCCATTCCAGAAAATGACTCAGGAGGGCACATCCATGGGAACCGAAAAGAAGACCTCTCCCAATGTAGAAAGCCGCCTGCGGCACATTCTCCGGATGCCGCAGGAAGTTTATTCCGCCAGCGGCATCGTGGTCAACGGGCGGCGGCTCAAAAGCTTTGTTTTCACCACCGATCTTGCGATCATCCGCAATTGTGACGCAGACGCCGTATTTGCCGTTTATCCATTCACACCTCAGCAGGCCATCAGCCATGCCATCATTCAGGCTTCTTACATCCCGGTCTTCTGCGGCGTCGGAGGCGGCACCACCAAGGGGATGCGCACCCTGCAGCTGGCCCAGGATGTGGAGGGGCAGGGCGCCATGGGCGTTGTGCTCAACTCCCCCATCTCGGACCTGAATCTGCTGGCCGTTTCCCGGGTGGTGGATATCCCAGTCATCATCACCGTGACAAAGGCCGATACCGACATCCAGGCACGGCTGGATGCAGGCGCTTCCATCCTGAATGTCGCCTGCAGCACCGAGACGCCCCAGGTCGTGCGGCGGATCCGGGAGCAGTTCCCGGACATTCCCATCATTGCCAGCGGCGGCGCGGGCAAGATGGAGCACTTCCGTGACGCGTTGACCGTCGGGCACGCTGATGCCGCCCTCGCCGCGACGCTGTTCCACTTCGGCATCCTGAAAATCAGCGACTTGAAGGAATATCTGGCGCGCGAGGGCGTGCCGGTCAGGAGGACATGAGTATGTATGAGAGCGAATTAGCGCTGCGCCTGACTCCCTACGTTGCAGGTGAGCAGCCGAAAAACCGCAAGTTTATCAAGCTCAACACGAACGAGAATCCGTATCCGCCGTCGCCGCGCGTGGCTGAGGTGCTGCGCTCGTTCGATACCGCGTCCCTGCGCCTGTACCCGGACATGGATGCGACTGCCTTGCGCGAAGCCATTAGTGCCGTCGAAGGGGTTCCGGCGGACTGGGTGTTCTGCGGCAACGGCTCAGACGAAGTGCTGGCGTTTGCGTTTGCGGCGTTTTTCGCGGGCAAAACCGTCGCCATTCCGGCGGTGACGTACTCGTTTTATCCAGTTTATGCGAATTTGTACGGCGCAAAAGTCGCATCTGTGCCGATGAAGCCCGATTTTTCGGTGGATGTGGATGGTCTGCGCCTTGCCTGCCCCATTGCCTTGGCGAACCCGAACGCCCCGACCGGCATAGCGCTCCCACTGGATGTGCTGCGAGATTTGGCGGCGTACACGCGCGACTGCGGCGAAGTGCTGCTGATCGACGAGGCGTACGCGGCATTCGCGGAGGAAGTCGCCGTACCGCTCCTGCGCGAATTTGACAACGTGATTATTACCCGCACGTTCAGCAAGAGCCACGCCTTGGCGGGAATGCGCGTCGGCTATGCGCTGGGGCATCCGCGCCTGATGGCTGCCATGAAGCGCATCCGCGACAGCTTCAACAGCTACCCGGTTGACCGTTTGGCACAAGCCGCCGCGCGCGAAGCCGAGCTGGACACGGCATACACTGCGCGCATCGTCGCCACCATCAGCCATGACCGCGATATCTGCCGCCAAGCATTAGCGGACGCGGGCATTCCCGTCCTCAAGAGCCGCACAAACTTCCTCTTCGTTAAGGCATCGGAAAATGACGCCGCGCCGATTCAGCAGCTTCTGCGCGACGACGGCATCCTTGTCCGCCACTTTAGCACGCCGCACCTGCAGTCGTATCTGCGCGTAACGATTGGCACGACGGAGGACATGCGGATCGTCACGGAGCGTCTCATCAGCAGAATAAAAGGTTGATGCAATCACCCTGCGCCGAAGGACTTTTCTCCGGCGCATTTTTTCATTTATCATTTATAATGTACGTTTTTCCGAAAATCCGCCTGCTTAGACGTGCAAAGCCTTGCATTTCCTGCGAAAACGCGCTATACTGATTCCCGTCGGACTTCGCCGGCGAGAGGAGTTTTTCACATGATGAAAAAGAATTTGAAATACCTGTTGGCTTTGCTCTGTATCATCGTCCTGCTGCTCTGCACGGGATGTTCATCGAATAACGCTGCACCGCAGCCCATCAGCATTACGGTCTGGACATACTACAACGGTACATTGCTGGAGAGTTTCAATACGCTCGTCAAAACCTTCAACGAAACGGTCGGCAAGGAAAAGGGCATCATTGTTGAGGCGTACAGCCAAGGCAGCGTGAACGAGCTGGAAGCCAGCGTCATGCAGTCCGCCGAGGGAAAAGTCGGCGCGGCAGCGATGCCGAACATCTTCTCCGCCTACGCCGACACCGCCTACGCACTGGACAAGCTGGGGCTGGTCGTTGATGTCAGCAGCTATCTGACAGCAGACGAACGCGCCGCATATGTCGATAATTATCTCACCGAAGGCGACTTCGGACAGACTGGGAGCATCAAAATCTTCCCGGTTGCCAAGTCTACCGAACTGCTTTTCCTGAATGAAACGGACTGGCAGCCTTTCGCCGAGGCGACCGGCACGCAGGAAAGCGAGATGCTCACCATCGAGGGTCTGCTTGCCGTCGCCGAGCGCTACTACAACTGGACAGACGCGCAGACCGCCACGCCTGATGACGGCAAGGCACTCTTCGGGCGCGACGCAATGGCGAATTATCTGCTCATCGGCGCGCAGGAGCTGGGCTGCACCATCTTCGAGGTGGATGGCGATGGGCGTCTTACGCTGCATTTCGACCGCGATATCATCCGCAAGCTCTGGGACAGCTACTACGTTCCGTTCATCAAGGGCTATTTCAGCGCTGCCGGGCGCTTCCGCAGCGACGATATCAAGACGGGCAACCTGCTGTGCTACGTCGGTTCATCCTCCAGCGGCACGTTCTTCCCCTCCCGTGTCATAACCAGCGACACCGAAAGCCATGACATCACGCTGAAAGTGCTCCCCTGCCCGAAGTTTGCGGATGGCGAATCGTTTGCTGTCCAGCAGGGCGCCGGCATGGTCGTCACGGCGGCCGATGAAGCGAAAGTGCGCGCGAGCGTGGAGTTCCTCAAGTGGTTCACCCTGCCGGAAAACGACATCAGCTTCTCCGTCGGTTCGGGCTACATGCCGGTGACAAAGGCGGCAAACAACATGAATACCATCAAGGCCGCCGGGCTGACACTCTCCCCCGTCGTCGAGCAGGTGCTGACGGGCGCGGTCGCGACGATCAATGAGAATCGCCTGTACACACCGCTGGCGTTTGAGGGCGGTCAGGCGGCGCGCAAAGTGCTGGAATACGCATTGAGCGACAAAGCCGCGGCAGACCGTGCCATCGTCGTCGAGCGAATCGCCGCGGGGATGAGCGCCGAGGAAGCTGAAGCGGAGTTCCTCACGGACGAATGCTTTGACAGCTGGTATCAGGAGACGCTGACGAAGCTGCAAGCCTACGAATAATCAAATCGCCCTGATTGCCGCTAGCGTGTGTTTCTAAAATGAGACCGGTGCAGTTTCGAGCAGATTTTCTTGCAATTCAAGGATGAAAACCGAAGGTTTACTGGCGGTAAATCGAGGTTTGAAGACGCAGAAGTGCAAGAAAAGATGCCGAAAATGCTGCCGGGCGAATTTAGAAACACACGCTAAAAAGGAGGTGAAAGTGTCATGGTTCCCGCGCCGCAGAGCCGCAAAATGCATTCTGTCTTTTTCACCATCTTCTTTTCTCTGCTGCTTGTGCTGGTGATTGAATTGACCCTGCTCATCGGCACAATTGTCGTCGGGCAAGTGCCGTCGCAGCTGGATGACAATGCGGAGGAAGTTCTGTGCGAACAGGTGGAAAATCGCAGCGGATATTTGCAGAATTTTCTGGTTTCTTCGCAGGAGCTGACCGCGCTGTCCACCTACATCAACACTCAGACCGAAGCGCTCTTGGCGGACGGTACGATTTCGCTGGATACGCTGGATTCCGGCAGTGCCGCATCCGAGCCGCTTCTGCGCGCCATTTCGTCAGAGCTGGTGTTCGAAATGCGCGCAAAAAAACTCAGCGGCATCTATGTTATTTTCTGCAGCCGTGATTTGGATGACTGCGTGGACGGGACGCGCTTCCCCGGTATTTATGTGCGCGACCTCGACCCGGATGGTCCATATTCCGACCGCAATGCTGACCTTTCGCTGGAGTTTGCCCCGGCAACGCTTGTGCAATCCACAGGGCTTTACACCGCCAGCGCTTGGCAGCCTGCCTTTGAATATCAGCGCGAAGCATCTGACTTTCTCTATCTTCCCTATCAAACCGCGCGAAACGCCGACACCCTGCTTTCGGCGGATGATTATGGTCACTGGACGCGCTTTCCATTCTGCCTCCCTGATGACCCGCGCAGCGTGTTTTCCTACTCCCAGCCGCTGATACTTCCCGATGGCACGGTGTATGGCGTGGTCGGCATCGGGCTTTTGTCAGACCCCTACCTGCGCGGCAAGCTGCCCACCAATGAATTGCAGAACGAGGGAAGCGGCAGCTACCTGCTCTGCTCGACGACGGACGACCTGTCCGCGGATACGCTGACACTGCAAATCGCCGTCTGCTCTTCGCCCGACGCAGCAACTCAGGCGGGAAACACGCTGGTGCTGCAAAAGGATGCATCCGGTGAGGGCTTTCTGACAATTGACGGCACACGCTACTTTGCCAGCGAACAGCCGCTGGCGCTGTACAGCCGAAACGCGCCGTTCTCCGGTGAGCACTGGCTGCTGATTGGGCTTGTGCCCGTCAAGCAGCTGTACAGCTTTTCCGGCAGCGTTCGGCAAATGCTGGTGATTATCGTCGTACTGACACTGCTGGCAGGTGTTTTTGCTTCCTTCGTCGTCAGTCGGCGTTTGGCACAACCGATTACGCGCCTGTCCAAGCAGATCAGCGCGTCACAGAATCAGCGGTATCAAGTGCCGGCGCTCTCCCCGACGGGCATCTGTGAGCTTGACCAATTCTCCGCCGCCTTCACCCAGCGTTCACAGGAGATTTTGGACACGTCAGTCAAATTCCAGCGCATTATGGAATTGGCGAGCATGGAAATCGGCGGCTTTGAGAAGCGGCCTGATGTGGATACCGTGTATGTGACGGACAATTTCTTCTCCCTCTTGGCGCTGCCGGACGTACCGCTGGATTCGCTGAACAAGGATTGGTTCGATGCCATCCTGAACGGCTGGAAGCAGACGCACGAGTATGTAACCCGCGCATACGGCGGCGAAGTGTACGCCCTGCCCGCTTCGGGCGGCACGGTGCGCTACATCCTCCTGCGTTCCGGCGAAGAACGCGGGACGCAGGTCGGTCTGGTGGAGGATGTAACGACCTCCATGCAGGAACGCCGCCGCATTGAGCACGAGCGCGACTACGACGTACTGACCGGGCTGTACAACCGCTTCTCGTTCATGCGGAAGGTACAGGAGATGTTCGCGCACCCGGACAAGATGCGCCATGCTGCGCTGCTGATGACCGATTTGGACGACCTGAAGCGCATCAACGACACCTACGGACACGACTGTGGCGACCGCTACATCCGCCTGACCGGGCAATGCCTTGCAGAGAATATCCCGGCGAACGCGGTCTGCTCGCGGCTTTCGGGCGACGAATTTGTTGTCCTGCTGCACGGCTATGAATCCCGCGATGCGCTCCGGGCGGATTTGACGCACCTGCAGGAAGCCATGTCCACCTACACCGCCGTGCTGCCTTCCGGCGACACGATGCACATTGCCATTTCCGGCGGCGTGGCGTGGTATCCCGATGACAGCCGCGATTTCGCGACCCTCAAACGCTATGCCGACTTTGCGCTCTATCAGGTGAAGCGGCAGCGCAAGGGCGAAATCCGCGAATTTGACATTGGTGCATACAACCGCGAAGCCTACTACGCGCAGTTGCGGCAGGAGTTCACCGCACTGCTGGAGAACAGCAGCGTGTTCTATCACTTTCAGCCGCTGTTCTCCGCGCGTGACGGGCATGTGGTGGCTTACGAGGCACTGATGCGCGTCAACATGCCGCTGCTGCGTTCCCCCGAAACCATCATGAAGCTGGCGCACGAGGAGAATCGGCTGTACGACATTGAGCATTTGACCCTCTTCAAGGGCACGCAGACGTTCGAGCGCCTTGTCTCGTGCGGCAAGCTCTCCCCCGACGCGAAGCTGTTCATCAACTCCATTGCAAACGTTTCGCTGACAGATGCTGATTTTGCGGATTTTCGCCGTCAGTTTGCCCCCATGCTGAAGAAAATGGTCATCGAGATTACCGAGGAAGAAGAAACGATGCCGGAGGTGCTTGCCATCAAGCGCCGTCAGCTGGGCGGAACCGCGGTCTTTGCGCTGGATGATTACGGCAGCGGGTACAGCAACAGCAACAACCTCCTTCTGCTCGCCCCGCACTACATCAAGGTGGATATTGCCATCATCCGCGGCATTGACTCCAACATCGACAAGCAGCAGGTCGTCACAGACGTCGTCACCTACGCCCATGCGCGCCAGATGCAGGTCGTCGCGGAGGGCATTGAAAACGAAGCCGAACTGCGCACTGTCCTGCGCTTAGGCGTTGATTTGCTGCAAGGTTACTTCCTCGCCCGCCCCGCCGCGATTCCTGACCCGATTGCCCCCGCGGCGCTAAAGATACTCAAGGATGCGCATTTTGCATGATGAACTGAATCCAATCGACTACTCGGAGGTTCAAGCCATGATTGTATCCCCTTCCATCCTCGCTGCCGATGTTCTCAACCTCGAATCCGCCGCTGCCCGCATGATTGCCGCGGGCGCAGACTGGATTCATGTAGACGTCATGGACGGGCATTTCGTGCCGAACCTCAGCTTCAGCCCCAGCGTTGTTGGAGCGCTCCATGAGCGCTTCACCATCCCGCTGGATGTGCACCTCATGCTCGACCAGCCCGAAAAATACGTCGAAGCCTTCTGCCGGGCAGGCGCGTCCTCCATCACGATTCATGAGGAAATCGCCGCCGACCGCGCCGAAATTCTCCACTGCATCCGCGCGCAGGGCGTCAAGACGGCGGTATCCATCAAGCCCAACACGCCGGTGGACGCTATCATCCCCCTGCTGCCCCTGTGCGACATGGTGCTGCTGATGTCGGTCGAGCCCGGCTTTGGCGGGCAGAAATTCAACCCCATCGTGCTGGACAAACTCCGCCAGCTCCGCGCCATCGGCTACACCGGGCTGACCGAGGTGGATGGCGGCGTGTCGCTTAGCAACCTGCCCCTGCTGCACGAGTGCGGGCTGGACGCTGCGGTCATGGGCACGGCGCTGTTTAAGAGCGCAAATCCCGCCGAGGACATCGCGAAAATCCACCAAATGCGTTGAATGACGGCTTCAAAATGCGGATAAGCTATCCGCAGGAGGTGCATCCGCATGAAAAAAAGCAAAGCGAAGAAGCACGGCAAAAAGCCGCTGTTCGCGCCCATCAAAGTCAAGCGCCGCATGAGCCGGGAACGTCCGGTGTCCTGACGGCAAAGGAGAAGCCTATGATACCCGAAGTACCGCCGCTGCTGCATGAGCGGCTGGAAGCACAATACGGCGCGGAGCTTGCGCGGGAGAAAGGAAGGTACGACTACTTCGAGGGAAGCGACTGGCAGACAGGCGACTATTTCGTGAAACGGCGGTTCTGCGCGAAATCGCAGATGCTGGCATTGCAGTCGAGCCGATTGCGTGGTATGACGATGCGTTCCTGCTGCCGGACGGCAATGAAGAGCAGCTGCGCGCCCTGCCCTGCTACGACGCGGGCGCAATTTACCTGCAATCGCTTTCCTCGATGCTGCCAGCGCTGGTGCTTGCGCCGAAAGCAGGCGAAACCGTGCTGGACATGGCGGCTGCCCCCGGCGGCAAAACGACGCAGATGGCGGCGCTGTCCAGCGGCAAGGCGCTCATCACCGCCTGTGAGAAAAATGCGATTCGCGCCGACCGCCTGCAATTCAACCTGACGCGGCAGGGTGCGCGCGCCGTGAACATCATGCGGCAGGACGCGCGCCTGCTGGACAGCCTGTTCAAGTTCGACAAGATTCTGCTGGACGCACCCTGTTCCGGAAGCGGCACGCTGCTGCTTGAAGACGGCGAGCCGCAGCGGCGGATGACGGCGGACTGGCTGGCAAAGATCGCAAAAACGCAGAAAGTGCTGCTGCAAAAGGCGCTGTCCCTGCTGCCGAAGAAGCACGAAATGGTCTACTCGACGTGCTCGGTGCTGCAAATGGAAAATGAGGACATCGTGCAGAGCGCAGTGGGCATGGGCATCTGTGAGGTTGTGCCGATTGAACACCCGTTCTTGACCGACGTGCCGCTGCTGCCGACGAAGGTAGATGGGGTCGTGTGCGTCAGACCGGATGAAAGGTTTGAGGGGTTCTTTGTGGCGAAACTCAGGCGGAAGTGAGCGGCGCGGGAGTGGTTGTTTCCAAAATGGAAATACCCACGGGCAATTCCGCAAAAGGCGCTCCGCCCCTGCCGCAACTGTTTCCAAAATGGAAATAGTTCGAGCGGGATGGCATCGGCTAATCGAATAGAAACTCACCCCGGCATGTGAACCGCTTTGGTCACACGCCGGGGTGATTTCGTTTGCTTTTATGTCACTGATACCGGTTCTTCCACGCCAGCCTGACATCCGCCAGCAGTTCCCGATATCGCGCCACCCTGTTTCCGTCAATCTCCCCCGCCTGCACCGCCTGCGTGACGGCACAGCCGGGTTCGCGGTCATGCAGGCAGGGCTGGAAGCGACACTGCCCGATGTACGGCTGAAATTCCGGGTACAATTCCTGCAATTTTTCCGGCTCCATGCCCTTCTCTGTTTCCAGCAGGCTGAAGCCCGCCGTATCCAGCACACGGATGCCGTCATGAATCAGCAGCTGCGCATAGCGCGTCGTGTTCTTGCCGCGCTGGATTTTCTCGCTGATTTCACCCGTCTCCAGCTGCAAGTCAAGCAGCGCGTTCAGCAGCGTCGATTTGCCCACGCCGCTCTGCCCCGCCAGACAACAGCAGTCCGCCCCGCGCATCAGCGCCCGAACGCTATCCAGCCCTTCCTTGTTCCGCGCGCTGACACCCAGCACCGGGCAGTCCGCCCCGCGATACTCCTCCTGCATTTGGACGAGCAGTTTGCCGCCGTCAAGGTCACATTTGCCGACGATGAGCGCCGTTTTCATGCCCTGCTTCTTCGCGCGCGCCAGCAGACGGTCTACCAGCAGCAGATCCGGTTCAGGCGACGGGCAGATGCTCACAAGCAGCAGCGTCACATTTGCCACAGGCGGGCGGATGCACTCGGTCTTGCGCGGCAGAATTTCCACCAGCCAGCCTTCCTCTTCGCCCTGCCCCGGCGTAAAGCGCACCGCATCCCCCACAAGGGGCGACAGGCGCTGATGGCGGAATTTTTTCGGGCAGCGGAGCGTGTACTCCTGCCCGTCCGCGTCCGCTGCGACATAAAAGCCGCCGAAGAAGCGCACAAGCACGCCTTGATGCAATTCCGCCTGCAATTCCTGCGTCATTTCTGATTCTCTCATTCCATATTCACCTGCTGCTGATAGGCAAATTCGCCGTCGCAATAGACGCGGTAGGTATACATGCCCGGCTCATTGCCGCACAGCTCAACCTCCGGCTCGCGGCTGGCGTTGGCGGGGAAATCCCCCTCGTACGCCGTATACTCCACGCCGCTTTCCACCAGCGTCACACGGACGTGCATCATGCTTTCCGTCTGCGGCAGGGACAAAAGCACCTTCGCCCGCGCCATCATCGACGGTACGCGGTAGAGCGTCAGCGACACTTTCGCGGAGGCAATCACCTCGCTGCCGCCCGACGGCGACTGCTGGGCAACCAGCCCGTGCATCGTCGTGTCATCCGTCTCCAAGAAAGTGATGTTCTGGTTCAGCGACAATCCCGATGCCGCAATCAGCTCCTGCGCATCCGCCAGATGCCGCCCGTACACATTCGGCACAACCGCCATGCCGCCGGACACAGACACACTCACCGCGTCGCCTGACATGCACACGCTGCCTTCTTCCGGGCTTTGGCTGATGATGCGCCCCGCCGGAACCGTCGCGCTGACCACATATTCGACAATCGTCAGCGTCAGCCCATAGGGGGATAGCGTCGTAATCGCGTCCGAGACGGTCAAATTCGTAATTTTCGGCACGGTCTGGGTGGATGGCCCCTTCGAGACAGTCAGCACCACCACGTCATTCTTGCGCAGGGTCGTCCCCTCCTGCGGCGCTTGCAGGATGACCTCGCCCGCCTTGATGGTCGGGTGATTGATTTCCATGATTTCCGGGCGCAGTCCGGCGCGCTGAATCTGCCGCTGCGCCGCTGAGACATCCCTGCCAAGGTACTCGTCAACCACTGCGCTGTTGACCACGCGCTCGTAAATCGCCTTCGTGCCGACGAACAGCCCGTAGCAGACAACCAGTGACATCAGCAGTGTAATCACCCACCAGCTGGCGGGGTGCTTTTTGCGCACCATGCGTCTGCTGGGCTGGCGGCGTACAGGCTGCATTCCGCCGCTCTCGCCGTCCCCCGGAAGCCTGCCGTCAACGATGCGCGGCTCCATCTCTCCCACCTGCCCGCTGATGGCGTGGCGAAGATCCCTCGCCATATCCCACGCGGACTGATAGCGGTACGCCGGATTTTTGTCCATTGCCTTCATGCAGACATGGCACACCGCGTCCGACGTTTCCGGCGCGTACTGCTGAATCGGCACAGGCGTATTGTGGATGTGCTGCATCGCAATGGCGACGGGGTTATTGCTGTCAAACGGCACACGCCCGGTGAGCATCTCGTAGAGCGTCACGCCGACGCTGTAAATATCGCTCGTGACCCCTGCTTCCTTGCCCGACGCCTGTTCGGGGCTGAAGTAGTGCACCGACCCCATGACGGAATCGCCCTTGGCAAGCGTATTCTTGTTTGCCATGCGCGCGATGCCGAAATCCGCCACCTTCACATGTCCGTCGGACTGCATGAGGATATTCTGCGGCTTAATGTCACGGTGGATGATGCCGTTGGAATGTGCGTGCTGCAGCGCAGAGAGAATGCGGATGGTAATCTGCACTGCTGATGTTTCGCTCAGCCGACCTTTTTCGCGGATGACGTCCTTGAGCGTCTGCCCCTCGACGTACTCCATGATGAGGTAGCGGTTGCCGCTGGAATCCATGCCGACATCCAGCAGGTTGACGATGTTGTGGTGCGTCATTTTCGACGCGGCTTCCGCCTCCCGCTG
>OLQV01002123.1_pt1 | contig 13527 bp, 11 predicted proteins | sample 1672371 | NCBI WGS metagenome assembly OLQV01 (sample SAMEA3136676, study PRJEB25190) | human gut metagenome
CTATCGCTCAACGAAGAAGACGGCAGGCTACAAGGCAGCCGTCACGAAAAAGACCACTTCTTACACCAACACAAGCGGTAAGAAGGGAACGAAATACTTCTACAAGGCTCAGGTCAGAGTTTACGACGCGGATGGCAAGCTTGCCGCGAAGACCGCGCTCAAGCAGTGCAAGTACGCAAGCAGAGCGTGGAGCAGATAGGCAAATTACATAACAGGACATCAAGGAATTCAGGAATAAATTGATGTAAATCGAAACTGCAGAGTGGGTGTACGCTTTGCAGTTTCCTCGTTTTTGGAAGAAAACATAGAAAGTGCATCCGCAAAGGAAAGTGTGCAGATGCAAAAAGGAAGGAACCTATGAGACAGACAATAACGCAGAAAATACAGCTGTTTGTAAGCGCAAACAGTAGTGGGTGATAAACCCCTGCATTTACAATAGAGAAAATTCTCAGACCAATTGTCGGAAGCAGTAAATGGAATTCGAACGTTTTGATTGGCTATTTTAATCGATGCGCCCGCGCGCCTCCTTTCATTCTAAAGCAGCTTTGTTGTTTTGGAACGGAAAGGAGAACGCTATGAATTACATACCGAAAAGGGTGTTTCTGCTGGACTGCGGAAAGTACATTGAGCTCAGCTATGAGGAATTTTGCGAAAAGAAAGAAGAAACCGAGGGCTTTGATGCGAAAAATCGCAGATACATTCTGGTTCAGGGAATGCTTTTGGAAGTGGACGAGCCTGCATACCGGGAGCACTACCGCATCTGCCGCAGGATGCGCTACCTGATGGAAATGGAACAAAAGGTGCAGATCCTCTCTTTTGAGGACTGCATTGAAGCAGGTCTTGAGGGCAGTATCCTGTCTGCAGAAACCGAGAAGATGCCGGATGCGATTGCCGAGGGAAAGGACACGATCCAAAGACTGCGCCGTGCCATCGACCGACTGACAAACGATGAACGCGATCTCATTCTCGCGCATTTCTTCTTTCATGCGACGCAGGAGGAACTCGCGCGGCGGTACGGAGTAAATCAGTCTTCGATCAGCAGGTCTCTGCAGAGAATTCTTAGTAAACTGCGAAAGGAACTGGAAGGAGATCCTGCTGCAGAAAAAAATTTTGAAAAAAATTAAAAATTTTGTGCATAAAGGTGCAGTTTTTTTGGCTTTCAGTAATGAGGGGATAAAAAAGACCTCTCATTGCACTTTGAAAACTGCATAGACCTTTAGCAAGTACTTTGCCGCTGCTGCGTCCTAACCCGACGCAAGCCGTAAGGATTTTCCGCATGAATTTTCCAAAGAAAGAAACCGGAAAGAGCAAAATCCTGCCGATGGTTTGGCATCCATCGGTATGGCGATGACAAGCAGCGGATGATCATGATACTTCTGTCCAGCCACAGCCCCGCAGGGATGCGGGATCACGCAATGGGGGCAGCCCGTGGAGAACCCTCGGGAGGTGCAATTCCTATGAGAGGCAGCCGCGCCTCGCTTGCTAAGTGCCCTGCGGATTGGGGGATTGCGTGAAAATACAGCCGAAAATGGAAACAAATACTTTAGAATGAAAGAGCCGCCTTGAGGATGCTTTGCACTTTGCAGCCGAGGCGTTTTCGGGGCGGCTGATACAAAGAATGAACTTATACTTATATATGGCGAAGAAAATCATAGTAACAAAAGGGGTGAAAGTGATGAATCAAGCTGTTCGAACCGTCAGACGAGGCGATGTATATCTTGCGGATCTTGATCCGGCGATTGGCTGTGAGCAGGGCGGCATCCGTCCTGTTTTAGTACTGCAAAATGACATCGGCAATCTCTATAGTCCGACGACCATTGTGGCAGCTGTAACGGCGAAGCAGACGAAAAAGAAACTTCCGGTGCATACACCCATATCTGCCTGTATGCTTCGTACCGATTCCACACTGCTGCTGGAACAAATCCGCACCATCGATAAGTGCAGGCTTAAAAGCTATCTTGGCAGCGCGAGCGAAACGGAAATGCGTGACATCGACCGCGCGCTGAAACTCAGCATCGGACTGATACCACCGGCAGCTGTGCGGAAGAAATACAGCAGGAAGTACATATAACGGGAATCATATCAAAAAAAATTCTGTAAAAGGATATGGCAAGACGTGAAAAGACTTTTTATTTTACAAAAAATAGGATATAATGATTTTGTACATGGATCGCAAAAAAGCAGGAGGTGTGTATGCCGGAAAACCAAGTAATTGAGTATAAAGAAAGTTGGCGTGATGAATATCTAAAGTGGATTTGCGGATTTGCAAATGCACAGGGCGGTAAATTATATATCGGAATTGATGACAAAGGAGAAGTGAAAGGTGTCGATGATGCACATAAACTGCTTGAAGATATTCCGAACAAAATTCGAGAATCTATGGGAATCATAGTAGATGTCAATCTTTTGAAAAAAGATAAAAAAGCATACATTGAAATCGATGTGCCAACCTATCCGATTGGAGTGTCTTGCAAAGGTGTTTATTATTATCGTAGTGGCAGCACGCGTCAGGTTTTAACAGGACCTGCACTGGAAGCTTTTTTGATGCGCAAGCGCGGAGTTACATGGGACAGCCTTCCGCTTCCTGCATTTTCGATTGCAGATGTGGAAGATTGCCTTGTAGATAGATTTAAAAGCCTTGCAGCGAGCAATGGGCGTATTGATGCGAAAGTCTTGGAAGAACCAAAGCAAGTGCTTATGGAAAAGTTACACTTGACTAATGGGGAGTATCTAACCAATGCAGCGATGCTTTTGTTCAGTAAAGATCCGGAGAAGTGGCAGCTTGGAGCTTTCGTGAAAATAGGATATTTTGAATCTGATGCGGATTTACTGTACCAAGATGAAATTCACGGTTCGCTGTTAGAACAGGTTGATAAGACCGTGGAACTATTGTATTTAAAATACATGAAAGCGAAAATCACTTATGAAGGAATGCAGCGAATTGAACGATATTTTGTGCCTGAAGAAGCTTTGCGAGAGGCATTATTAAATGCATTATGCCATAAGCAATATCAGTCAGGCATTCCGATTCAAATTAGCGTATATGAAGATAAGCTGTACATTGCGAATTGTGGATCTCTGCCGGAAAACTGGACAATGGAAAACTTACTGAGTAAACACGCATCAAAACCATATAATCCAAATCTTGCACATGTTTTTTATTTGACCGGTTTTATTGAAAGCTGGGGACGCGGAATTGAAAAAATCTGTGCGACATGTAAGGCAGACGGATTACCGCAACCGGAATATGTGATTCATCCAGATGATATTATGATAAAATTTACAGCACCGCAAGATCGCTTCGTGCATGCACCTGCGGACAGGGTGAACGAAAAGGTGAACGATTGGGTGAATGAAAAGGTGAATGATATGGAGAAGGATATTCTCTATCTCCTTGAAGAAGATCCCGGATATACACTATCGCGAATCGCTGAAAAGCTTGAAATCAGCAGGAAAACAGTTGCACAAAAGATAAAAATACTCAAAGAGAAAGGGAAGATTGAGCGAATTGGCTCAGCTCGTAAAGGCTATTGGGAAATAAAATCTGATAAGAGGTGAACGAAAAGGTGAATGATCGGGTGAACGATCAAGGTGAACGATTGACGGCGTAGTCATACAAATAAAAAAGAAAACAAGAAAATCCTCTGACAAAAATCTTAGGGGATTTTTTATTTGGAGAATTGGAGAAAGTGTCATGAAAAACGAAAAGAAGGAAGAAACTGAGCAGGCCATGCGCCTTGCCGCACACCTTTACTGCGTGAACCTTTTGAGCATGCTTTTGGAAATCAGCGTGATCTCCGAAGAAGAATTTGTGCGGATCAAGACCGAAAACGCTGTATTTTACAAGGCTTCAGACGAGAATTGTATAAAAATATAATCATTGCAAATAACGCTGGATGTATTTGAACTTCTATGGTAGTGTTGTTGTTGCCGCAAAAGAGTTTTGCGGACATCACAGAAAGGAAGTGCAAAATGAACGTTACAGAGATCAAACCAATCGAGGCAGTGAGCGCGCACAAGATTAGACTTGCTATATACTGCAGAGTCTCTTCGGACTCCGAGGATCAGCTGCACTCATTCACCAATCAGATCCGTTACTACAGCACCTATGTGCAGGGTCACCCAGAGTATACGCTGGTCGACATTTACGCAGACGAGGGCATTACCGGAACCTCCATGGAAAGACGCGATGAAATGAACCGCATGCTTGCAGACTGTAAAGGCGGCCGCATCGACCGCATCCTCACCAAAAGCGTCAGCCGGTTTGCGCGAAACACCGAGGAACTCCTTTTAAGCGTGCGCATGCTGAAAGAAATCGGCGTGAGCGTGTATTTTGAGGAACAGGGCATCGACACGGCAAAGCTAATTGCCGAAATGCTTTTAACCATGCCCGGCGTGGTCGCGCAGCAGGAGTCGATCTCCATCTCGGAAAATATGCGCTGGAGCTACCGTAAGCGGATGGAACGCGGAGAGTTTAACTGCTGCAAAGCCGCATACGGCTTTCGAATGATCGACGGTCTGCTTGAAATCTTCGAGCCGGAGGCAAAAGTGGTGCGGTGGATGTTCCGCCTCGCGCTGCGCGGGATCGGCAGGCAAAGCATTGCGAATCTCTTGACCGCAAAGAACATCTCAACACCAAGCGGTGGCAGAATATGGTCGTATACAAGCGTAGACCAAATTCTTAGGAATCCGCGCTACATGGGCGATGCTATCCTGCAGGAAAGATATACGACACAGACCCTGCCGTTCAAACGGAAGAAAAACAACGGCGAAATGCCGAAGTACTATGTGGAAAACGCAAATCCTGCGATCGTTACCAGAGAGGTTTTCGAGGCAGTGCAGATCTTGCTGGAGAAAAGACGCGGAAGCAGCTATGTACAGCGAAACCGTTATCCTTTCTCCGGCATCCTATACTGCCCGGACTGCGGCAAGACCTTTCGCAGACAGACCACAAACGGAAAGGCCTACTGGCTGTGTGCGGCAAGGGCCGCGGGCAAAACAAAGTGCCGTTCCATCCGTTTTCCCGAAGAGCGGCTGGAAGATACCTTTACACTGCTGCTGCACAAACTGCGGGATAACAGAGAAAGCCTCGTTGAGCCATTGATTCAAAGGACCGAAGAACTTTACCGTATGCGCCACGCAAATACCGAAGAAATTCAGCGCATCGACAAGGAGGTCGCAGACCTTACTGCAAAGAATCATCTGCTTGTGAAACTGTATCAGCAGCAGGCGATGGGCGCAGAAGACTATCATCAGCGTGTCAATGAAATCAACCGGCGCATCCTCGCACTCCGAAGAAAGCGAAGCGGACTGCTGTACTGCGCAGAGGAAAGTCAGCATCTGGGCGAGCTTAGAGACCTGAGTGTTCTCCTAAAGGACAGCGACGACAGCTGGACATTCAATTCGGAGATTTTCCTTGAACTGGTCGAGAAAATGCGCGTGATAAGTAAAGAGAAGATTACCTTTGAAATTCTTGGCGAGATCCCGCTTACCGAGCATGTAGCAGGATAGAGAGGTGCAGCATGAAAATTAGAAATATCCCTTTTGGGTGGAAATATGAAAACGGGAAAAAGGTCCTCCATGAAAGAGAGGCAGATGTGCTTCGAAATATGTACCGAGACTACAAGCTGGGCAAAAGTCTTGCGGCGCTCGCCGAGAAACTTGAAGCGCTTGAGATAGAATATCAGGAAGGAAAAACAAATTGGAATAAGAGCAGGGTCAGAAGGCTCCTCAGCGACAAACGCTATCTGGGGACAGAGGAATATCCGGCAATCATTGATCCGGAAACCTTTGAAGCCGTACAAAAGAGACTCAAGGAAGCCAATCAGCAGGGAGCAGTCGATCGAAAGGACGCTATTTATCAAATTCACAATGTACACTGCGGCCGGTGCGGCGCGATCATGAAACGCAGACCCAGCTACAGCGGTAAGCGATATGAAAAATGGGTCTGTCAAAACGATCGCTGCCGTATCATCGCGGCCAAAGCGGATGCAGCACTGATAGAGGATCTGCGCATGCAATTAAACATGCTGATTCAAGACCCACAAAAGATTCGATATGAGGAAAAGATGTCTGCCGAAAAGCAGAAAGAGTCAGCGAGAGCAAGAGCACTTATCATTGGAGAGGACACTGAGGATCAATACCGGAGGCTGATGGCACAGACTGCAGAAGCCTACAGCAGACTGGACACAAATGAATACCTAACGCAGCGACTGAGAGATGAGTTTCAGAGACGAGAACCACTCTCAGTTTTTTCATGGGAACTTTACGCACATGCCGTCAAGGAAGTCCGTATGCAGGCTGGCGGCAGAGTCGGCATCGTACTAAAGAATGAGCAGCGAATCGGAGGTGGTGAGGATGCAGAGCATGCAGACAGCCAGCCAGAGTCCAAATAAAAATGTCAGAGTTATTCCGGCGACAAAACCGCTTGCAAAACCAGAAGATGCCTTAGACCGTCCTTTACGTGTGGCGGCCTACTGCAGGGTATCCACCGAGATGGAAGAGCAGCTCAATAGCTACGCTGTACAGACCTCGCACTACGCAGAAAAGATCAAAAACACACCGAATTGGGAGTTTGTCGGCATCTTTGCGGACAAGGGCATCAGCGGCACCGCAGTTAAAAATCGCGACGAATTTAACCGCATGATCCGCTGCTGCAAGCGCGGACGGATCGATATGATCCTCACCAAATCCGTATCCCGATTCGCACGCAACACCTTAGACTGCATCAAATACATACGCATCTTGAAAGAGATTGGTGTTGATGTATATTTCGAGGAACAAGGCATTCACAGCATGAAAGCAGGCAGCGAATTTTTGATCTCGATTTTCGGCAGCCAAGCGCAGGCCGAGTCCGAAAACCTCAGCGCAAACATCCGCTGGGGCAAGGACAAAGCAGCGGCGCAAGGCAAGGTCGCCTTCCCTGCGAAACTATATGGCTACCGCAGGAATCCAGACGGAAGTGTCGAAATCATTCCGCATCAAGCGGCGGTCGTGCGAAGAAGCTATGATGCATACTTAGACGGCGATACTGTCCTTGATATCATCAAGAGCCTTGCAGATGATGGAATCCCTTCTCCGGACGGAAAAGAGAGATGGCACAAGAATACGATCATCGGTATCCTCACCAATGAAAAATATGCCGGAGACTACTTAACGAACAAGACTTTCTGCGCAGATTGTCTAACAAAGAAAGTCGTGCGCAACAATGGAGAGCGCGTTCAGTATTACATCGAGGATCACCACCCGGCGATTATCCCGCGCGAGATTTTCCTCAAAGTGCAGGAAGAAATGGCACGCAGGACAAGCCTTGCGCCAAAGGGCGATTTCTCCTCAGCGACCGGCGTCGGCAAGTACCGCAGCCAGTATCTGCTGAGCGAGATTCTGATCTGCGGAGACTGTGGCGCACGCTATAAACGAGTCAACTGGTATCGCAGCGGTAAGCGCAAAGTGGTCTGGCGCTGCATCAACCGTGTGCAGGGAGGCCCAGAGCGGTGCAGCTCGCCGACCATCGAAGAACAGCACCTGCATGATGCCATTATGCAGGCAGTCATGCGGCTTGCAAAACAGGATACCGACGTCCTTCGTATCATCAAAGAACAAATCCGCGCGGGCATTCTCGGCGGGGATGACGGCATCGGAGATATCGAAGCCCTGCAGCAGCGCATCGCCTTGATCGATACCGAAATCGACGCGAATATCAGCAGCGTCACTGCAGACAATATCGAGGACTATGATGATAAGGCTATTATGGAACTGCTCACAGAAAAAAACGAACTGGAGCATAGACTCCAAAAGGCAATCGAGCAAAACGCGGCAAGAGAGGGCAAAGAAGAAAAAGTGCAGGAAGTCCTGCAGATTACAGACATGCTGAAAAATCACCCGATGAAATTCGACGACAAAATGCTGCGTAAACTGCTCAAACGCGTCGAAGTCCTATCCACCGAAGAAATCCTGATCACCTTCACAGACGGTCTGCAGATGCGCGAGAAGATGCAAGACACCCTCAAACGCATGCCGATACGGAAAGGGTGAAAAGGGATGCAGAGAAATATCTTGATAGATTAAACAGAGGGGCTGCATCAGCCCCTCTACATCATAGAAAGCATTACTTTTATTTGGGATTGTAACTGTTAAGATGAAAGGAATACTAAAAACTAGAAGGAAGAAATCAATGTATTCAAAAAAAGACGCAACATATATTATTATATGAGGAGCTTGTTGATAAAAAGAGAATGCCATGGTATAATTGTCAATAAAGTGACAAAACATGAAATTTGTAAGCGTGGGGGAGGGCTGAATTGCAGTGTTAAAATCGATAAAAATAAAAAAACTTTTGGAGCGATTTGATTATGAACTTAATTTTTCGGATGAAGGTATAATGATAATTACTGGACCGAATGGATATGGAAAGTCAACTATACTGAAGATGATAGATGACTTTTGCAATAATGGAATGGAAAATGTATTATCATATCCATTTAAGACCTTTATCATTAATTGTGAACAAAATAGTGTCATAATTAAGAAAAATAAAGAAATATTTAAAATTAATGAAATTTCACTTCCTTACCCAGATACAAAATCTTTTGAGCGCAGAAGAGGATTCCCTCCTTATTTGCGTCGTGTAGGCTTTGATGAATATATAGATATTCGCACTCAAGAAAAAATTAGACTGATTAATTCACCCCATAAGAATATTTTTGATGGGATGTCTTTTGAAGACAGATTTTTTTACTCGATACTTGATGCATGGGAAGATGCACAGGGAAAAAAACCAATTAAATTTGAAGAAAATACAGGCAAATTAAAGAGCGTGATCGAAACAATTTCAAAAGTAAAAAAGGAAATTGGAAAAGTGAGTTTGATTCAAGAACAACGTTTGCTGGAAAAAAGAGATATTCCTGATGATGAACGATCATATAGGCCTTCTAGAATAGAGTATATAACCGTTATAAATGAGAATTCAAAGAGACTCAAAAACGAATTGGCTGAAATCATGCAATCCCATTCATCACTATCCAATGAACTTGATAGTACTTATATAAAAAGGCTTTTTGATGCTGATAGTGCGAATGAAGGTGATGCTAAAAATATAACAGAGATGCGTACTGAGTTACAGGAACTTCAGGAAAAGCAAGAAAAATTGCAGAAATATGGTTTGTCTGAAATTAAAAATGTATCTTACATCTCTACACTTGAGGAAGAAAAATTAAACAAATTTGCAACGGAGCTTTCAATATATCTTCAGGATGCTAACGCTAAATTTAGAGTCTTTGAGCCGATTATTAATAAATTAGCGCTATATGAAGATATTGTCAACAATAAATTAAATTTTAAAAAAATGTTTTTGTCCAGTACAAAAGGAATTGTAGTAGAAAGTGATGATGGGAAAAAATTGGATTTGAATAACTTGTCCTCTGGTGAGCAAGAGATACTTGTATTGTTTTATAAACTGATATTTGAATCAGATGTAAATTTACTTCTCATAGATGAGCCGGAGATTTCTCTTCACGTTGCGTGGCAAAAGGAAATCATGGATAATTTTAAACGAATTGTAAAGTTGAAACCAGATATGCAGGTTATGATTGCTACACATTCTCCGCAAATAATATCACATAATTGGGACTTACAAATAGATTTAGGTGGATTATATAATGGTTAATTCAGTAAAAGATCGATTAAATGAAACAGATACAATTTCTGAAATTAAATTATTATTAGGATATAATAAGGATACTGTTTGTGTTGTAGTGGAGGGGGAAGATGATCAAGTTTTATTCCGGCCTTTGCTTGCTGAGAATGTAGTAATTTTGCAATCGTATGCTAGCAAAAACGGAGTGAATGATATTGTAAAAAAATATTTTCCAAGAAACAAAAGAGTAATTGGAATACGGGATAAAGATTATTCAAAGAAAAGTGTAAGCACGCGCGTTTTCTTTTGCGACTATTGTTGTGCAGAAATGATGATAGTTTCTATAGATGCTTGCTTTGAAAGACTATATTGTGGATACTACAAGAAAGATGCTATGAATATCAATGATTTAAAGCTTCATTGCTTAGAGAGATTAGAAAAGCTGAGCAAATACCGTATGCTGAATGAGCAATTCGGTTGGCATGTAAAATTCAATGGCATCAGACCTTCTAAATTTTACCAGAAGGACATCGAGAAAATGGACGAGGATATTTTAGATGAACTAAATAGACAGAACCCTGATAACACAATTAACCAATCTAGAGAGAAACAATGTTGCAACCTTTCAAAGTGTACAAGCTTATCGGATTATTTGAACATTACTAACGGGCATGATTTCATTAATCTATTTTATAAAATATGTACGGGAAATTTTGGGAAAGGTGGCACTGATGCAGTTGCTAACACACTACGAGCGACTTTTGGAAAGGAAGAGTTTCAAAAGACTGAATTATATAAAAGTTTGAATACATATCAAAAAAACAAACAGATTACAATAGTGGAATGATTTTGATTTAAAGATACAGGGAAAAAGTAAAAAAAATTAGACATGATGATGTGCGTTAAAGGAAGAAGTTTAAAGCACTATTTTACAAAACGAGCCTGAGCCAAGGGGGTTCGAAAAGGTCATAGTCCACAGCGAAACCCTGTGATTGCAATAATCACAGGGTTTAGTTTTTTTGAAGCTATATTTTGAATCAAGTCTTTCGTGTACTTTTAACAGAAAAAGCAGAAAGTTGATAGATTCGTTTGCACCTATAGCTAAAATACGATATAATATAAGCAAAGAAAGGAGGTGTATATTTTGAGCCAGTATATAAGCTATAAAGTTAACCAAGACGTCCTGCAGTGGGCAATAAAAGAATCACAAAAAAATGTCGCAGAAATCAAAGATAAATATCCTAAGATCAACGACTGGATCGACGGAAGCGCTGAACCAACCTTGCGACAACTTGAAAATTTAGCAAATTATTTAAAGATTCCATTTGGATATATGTTTTTACAACGACCACCAAAAGATGATTTTTTGAAAGCCGAGTTTAGATCAATCAATAATAAGGCTCCACATGTGAGCAAAAATCTAAAGGATACATTGCTTGAGATGGACAGCCGCCAAAGTTGGATGAGCGAATATAGAAAAAATCTTGGCTGGGAAAAGTTAGACATCATAAGCAAATTTAATGCAAATGTCAGTGAACGAACAGCTTGTGAGGATATTGCACAATGTGCAAAAGATGTTTTGGAAATTGATCCAGAGTGGTTTGCTGTGCAAAACACATATGAAAAGGCGTATGCCTTTTTGCGAGAAAAATTAGAAAATGCAGGCGTAATGGTTATGCAGAACGGAACTGTGGGGTTTGATACTCACAGGAAACTGGATTTAAATGAATTTAGGGCGTTCATGCTCTATGATGAAATTGCACCTTTGATATTTATCAATGCAGCAGATACAACTCCTGGAAAGATATTTTCTTTAATCCATGAGTATATTCATATTTTATTTCAACAGGAGGATATTCTTTTGGATTCGGATGCTGCAGAAATGAAGGAGAATGAGCAGAGAATAAATAGAATCACCGCTGAGTTTTTAATGCCGACAGGTATAGTGGTAACAAAATGGAAAGAGACAACATATAAAACGGAAACTGCGCATATCGAATCTTTGGCAAAATTATTCAAAGTTAGTAACTATGCTTTATCGATAAGGTTAGCCGAATTAGGAATTGTCAGCCGAAACATGGTAACACTTTTTGCACAGAGAGCAAATAATCGTAAGCACGGGGGAAGCGGGGGAGACTTCTATGCGACGTATTACTCCAGAATGAGTCCAAGCTTTCTGCACTCTGTAATCAGCCAAGCCGAGGCGGGGAACCTTAGTTATACGTATGCATACAAGTTACTGGGTGGCATAAAGAGCAGCATGTATAGTCAAATAAGGGGAAAAATCTATGGATAAAGAGTATATTATCGATTCTAATATATTGATTTCTTCAAGCAGACGCTTTTATCCATTTGACATTATGCCGGGCTTTTGGAGACAATTTCTTGAAAAAATTGACGGAAAGGTTGTTTTAATTGATAAGGTAAAAGAAGAAATCTTCAGCGAAAATGACCAGTTAAGTGATTGGCTGCGAGAAAACCAAGCATGTTTTATTCAAAAAAATATGTCTGATATAGAGGTGATAAATGCTTATAGCAGAATTATTCAAAATGTGGCAGATAACCCTCGTTATAGTGAAGCAGCAAAAGAAGAATTCGCACGGGTTGCAGACTCATGGATTTGTGCGCACGCTTTGGCACATAAGTATGTAGTCGTTACAGAAGAGACTTACGACCCGAATAGCAAAAAAAGAGTAAAAATTCCAAATATCTGCAAGGGCTATGAAATCGAATACATTGATATGCTCCGGTTTTTCCGAGAGATTGAAGTGAAAATCCTTTAACTTATTCAAGAGAAACATGAGCTGTGAGTTCAACTCCCTATTCAAAAAGGCAGGGATGCCAAGCAGGCATCCTAAACGGACAGTAGAGACAAAACAAAAAGACATCCATTGGGATGTTTTTTTGTTTTCATACGAAAACAGGAGGGATTCGAACCCGTGAGGGCATGAGCGTAATTCGAATGTCCGGTGAACATTCGAATAGCGAATGGTCCGAAGGCGACCGGGCGGGGAGCCGAGGAGGCAGCCTGCAAGCAAGGCGCAGCAGGCGGTCAGATCCCTTCGACCGCACCACGTCGCAGCAAACTACGCTGCTATCAAAGGGGCTGTCGCATTAACGGAAAATAACCGTTAGGGCACAGCCCCCTTTCTTTCATGGTCAGCCTATGAAATGAGACGGAATTTTTACTCCGTCTTTTTTGTTTAAAAAAGAATCCTGCACGCACAAAGCACACAGGATATGGTAAAATGATTGTATGACCAAACACAACCTTTTACGTAAACAGTATACACTGAATGAAACTAATTATCAATTAAAAATTCCAATGGAATTGGATGCATGTATACCGGAAGATGATTGTGTGAGACTCATCCGTCAGTTTGTGGAGGAAATGGATCTGACGGCTCTGTATGGTACCTATGAAAGGATGCCGTCAGAAAAATACGCGTCTCCGGAAATCATGCTCAAGATCATGCTCTATGCCTATCACGAAAGAAAAGATGTCTCGTCAAGAACGATCGAGAAAAACTGCAAGCGGGATATCAACTACATGTATCTTCTCGAAGGCAGAAAGGCACCCGACCATGCCGCAATCGCACGTTTTCGTACGAAGCACTTTGCCAAATGCGCACGTCACTTTATGGCACAGATGACCAAGTTTCTAATCGAACTTGAGCAGGTAACGGCGACCGAAGTGTTCATCGACGGTACGAAAATCGAATCAGCCGCAAACCGATATACCTTTGTATGGCGAAAAGCTGTGAGCAAGCATCAGGCAAGATTTCTGCAGAAAACAGCACTTCTGGTTGGTGATATCATCCAAAGGCAAGAACTGAAACCATTATGGCAAAAACAGGTCAAGAAGAAACACGTGAAGAAAATCTTAAAGAAAC
>OLQV01002129.1_pt1 | contig 13479 bp, 9 predicted proteins | sample 1672371 | NCBI WGS metagenome assembly OLQV01 (sample SAMEA3136676, study PRJEB25190) | human gut metagenome
TATTTCTGGAAGGACAGCAGCAGATCGCCGGTATTGACGCGATCGCCTGCAGCAACGTAAATCTTGTCGATAACACCGTCCTGTTTGGCAACGACAGTTGTCTCCAGCTTCATGGCTTCGAGTACGAGCAGCGGCTGGTTCTGTTTCACTTCTTCGCCTTCTTTGACGAATACCTGGCTGACTGTACCCGGAATCGTAGAACCAACATGAGCCGGGTTGGACTTATCGGCTTTCAGTTTCTTATCGGACTTAACTTCAAGCTTCTTATCCTGAACAGTGACTTCACGGACAGAACCGTTGATTTCAAAGCTGAGGACACGTTTGCCTTCCTCATCAGGTGCAGACATTTCCATAAACTTGATCAGCAGATCTTTACCTTCACCAATCTTAAGGGTTGTTTCCTCACCGCGGCGCAGGCCATAGAAGTAAACATGGCTTTCAAGTCGTGTAACATCGTTGTATGCCTGGAAATGTTCGCAGTAATCTTCATATACCTTTGGATAGAGGGCATAGCTGACAGCCTTCAGATCCAGCTGGTAATCGGAGAAATCTGAGAGATCGTATTTATCCTTCAGCATGGCCTTAACAGCGTCAAAATCGACATCCGGAAGCAATGTACCCGGACGGACAGTGATCGGTTTCTCACCTTTGAGGATCATCTTCTGAAGTTCAGGATTGAATCCACCTTCAGGCTGTCCGATCATGCCCTTGAAGTAGTCTACAACAGAGGCAGGGAATGAGAGATCCTGGCCAAGTTCAAAGATATTGTCTTTGTTCAGACCGTTCTTCAGCATAAAGATAGCCATATCACCGACAACCTTGGATGTAGGTGTAACTTTTGTAACATTGCCGAGAAGCTCGTTGGCCTGTCTGTACAGCTCTTTGATTTCTTCAAACTGATTCTTCATACCCATGCTTTCAACCTGGGCGAGAAGGTTGGAGTACTGACCGCCAGGGATCTCGTACTTGTAAATATCAACGTTTGGTGCGTTCATACCGCTTTCAAACTGTTTGTAAACCTTGCGGACTCTGCCGTAGTAGCGGCCAAGTTCACTGAGTTCATCAAGATCAAGGCCTGTGTCACGGTCTGTACCCTGCAGGGCAGCAACAACAGAGTTCATGGATGGCTGACTGGTCAGTGTGCTCATGGATTCAATGGCCAGATCGACGATATCAACGCCGGCTTCTGCAGCCATCAGGACAGTTGCAACACCGTTGCCTGTAGAATCATGTGTATGAAGGTGAACCGGAATCTTCAGTTCGGACTTCAGCGCACCGATCAGCTCTTTGGCAGCGTATGGCTTCAGAAGTCCGGCCATATCCTTGATGCAGAAGGTATGGATACCAAGTGCTTCGAGTTCTTTGGCTTTCTTGACATAATAATCCAATGTGTATTTCTTTTCGTTTGGATTCGTAACATCGCCTGTATAGCAGAGTGTACCTTCGACAATCTTGCCTGTTTTCAATGCTTCTTCGATTGGCATCTTCATATTCTCAACCCAGTTCAGGGAGTCGAAAATTCTGAAAATATCGATGCCGGCTTTGGAGGAAACATCAATAAAGTTCTTAACCACATTATCCGGATAATTGCTGTAACCAACGGCGTTGGATGCACGCAGCAGCATCTGGAGCATAGTGTTCGGCATTCTCTCACGGAGAATTTCGAGACGCTTCCATGGAGATTCCTTCAGGAAACGATAAGCGGTATCGAATGTGGCACCGCCCCAGCATTCAACGGAATAAGCATTCTGCATAAATGCATTGGTTGCACGGGCTGCACCGGCGAGATCCTTCGTACGCATACGGGTTGCCATCAGGGACTGCTGGGCATCACGCATAGTTGTATCTGTCACGTATAATTTCTTGTCATTCAAGATCTTTTGAGTAAAGTCCCTGGCTCCAAGCTTTAAGAATTCGTCTCTGGCACCATAAACCGTTTTCTCCTCATCGAACTGAGGAATTTCACGATTTTCATAAAATGGTTTGTCGCCGCCAGTTGTATTGACGATTCTGTCACCCAGGAATTCGATGATCTTGGTTGCACGGTCCTGGCTGCGCTGCAGCTGGAACAGAGAAGGTGTTTCTTCTATAAAAGTGGTGTAGCATTGGCCAGCTCTGAATGTCTCATGGTTGATGACATTGATCAGGAAAGGCACGTTGGTCTTGACACCTCTGATACGCAGTTCCTTCAATGCGCGGAGAGACTTGCGGATGGCACCGTCAAATGTACGGTCGTGTGTGATCACTTTTACAAGAAGACTATCATAATATGGAAGAATCTCAGCGCCTGCATAAGCGTTGCCGCCGTCAAGACGGATACCATTGCCTGAACCGGAACGATAAACAGTGATCTTGCCTGTGTCCGGAAGGAAGTTATTGGATGGATCCTCTGTTGTAACACGTGTCTGGATCGAGAATCCCTGACACTTGACAGCATCCTGGGATGGAATATTGATCTCAGGGCTGTTCAGCGGATAACCTTCGGCAATGAGAATCTGAGAAGCAACAATATCGATGCCTGTAACCATCTCGGAAACGGTATGTTCAACCTGGACACGAGGGTTCATCTCAATGAAGTATGGATTGCCTTCCTGGTCCACAAGGAATTCAAGTGTACCGGCATTTCTGTAGCCGACCTGCTTGCAAAGCTTGATAGCGCTGTCGAAAATAATCTGACGTGTTGATTCAGGAATGCTGAATGCAGGGGCATATTCGACAACTTTCTGATGACGACGCTGCACGGAGCAGTCACGATCGTAAAGGTGAACAACGTTGCTGTAATTATCTGCAAGCACCTGTACTTCGATATGCTTTGGTCCGCGGATGTATTTCTCGATGAAGATCTGGTCATCACCGAAAGCCTTCTTGGATTCATTGCAGGCTTCGCGGTATTCCTTCGGCATATCTTCGGCACTGTTGACGATACGCATACCGCGGCCACCGCCGCCGTTGGAGGCTTTCAGCATAACCGGATAACCGACCATCTCAGCAACTTTCATGACTTCTTCTTCTGACTTCAATGCGTGATCTACACCAGGGATGATTGGAACACCGGCTTTGATAGCCATCTGTTTGGAAGAAATCTTATCACCCATGGCATTCATGATGTCCTCGGAAGGTCCGATAAATACGATGCCGGCTTTTGCGCAGGCCTCGACAAAGTCCGGATTCTCAGAGAGAAAACCATAGCCCGGATGGATAGCATCAACATTTGCCTTCTTGGCAATTTCAATAATGCCCTTGATGTCCAGATAAGCATCAACAGGACCTTTATTTTCTTTCAGCTGATAGGATTCGTCTGCTTTGGAACGGAAGAGGGCATAGCGGTCTTCCTTGGAATAAATACCGACGGTTGTAATACCCAGCTCATTCAGAGCACGATAAACACGGATGGCGATTTCGCCTCGGTTAGCGACGAGAACACGTTTGAATGGTTTGATTTGTACTTCTCCCACTTTTGAGAAACCTCCTTTTTTAACTTTGCAAATACAATCTGAAATCCCCTTATTTTCTATCGTACAAACAGCAGCAGGAATGCAGACTGTCGTACGGAGTGTATTGCATACATATATTTTTACTATACGATATGGTTTGACTAAATGCAAGCGTTAAATATTAAACATTCAAAAATGTGATGGAATATCAAGAAAAATTCATAATTGCTTCGAAAAAAATGCAATATTCGACAAAATAGAATTCGTTTTGGAAACGTTTACAAAGGAAAATAGAAAAAGTGGTATAGAATAAAACTATACCACGATAAAACATCAGTATTGGAATAATTGTTCCATATAGCTTACAATATGGATAGAGTGTTGAGAAACCCTAACTGTATCAGATCTGTCAGATATCGGCCATTCAGGCAGCAGATTTTTTGGATTGTACAGTTCGGTTCGTCAGATGTTCCGGGCGGCTGTGATCAGATTCTTCAGATGCGGTGAGAGATGGCGGCTGGATTTCCAGATCAGGTCGATCTCCGCAGGCAAAAGGCCCGGTACCGTCCGTTTCACGATATCGCTGCTTTCTTCCAGTACATGATCCAGAAGAAAAGCCGCGGTTGTGTTGGTTGCCACCAATTGCTGGATGGTTGCCAGCTGATTGGTGCGGACAATGATATTCGGCTTCAGATGAAGGGCTTCATAATACTGATCGATGCAGTGGTCGAGGAAAGTATCTTCCGGCAGCATGGCCAGAGGCAGTTGATCCAGGTCGTCGGTTGTTACGGTATCTTTCTCAGCCAGGGGATGCATGACGGACAGATACAGGCAGACGTTGACATGACGCAGCGTCACATGGCCGATGCCCGGAGGGAGCGGTCCGTTTCGGGTGATAATGGCCGCATCCAGAGTGTGATCCATGATTTTGGAACGATTGGCCAGAGAACCATTCTCCATGACCTGGATATGTGTACCGGGAGAACGGGCATAGAGGGTTCGAAGGAGATCTGTGAAGACGAGGGAACCGCTCATGGCCGGAAGACCAAGGGTCAGTGTTCTGTCGGTTGTAGACATATGCTTCATATTGGTTGTCAGCTGTTCGGCCTGTTCCAGAAGCTTATCTGCCTCATCCAGGAAGTAGCGACCCTCCGGAGTCAGTTCCAGACCGCGGCTGCGCCTGGTGAACAGACTGACACCGAATTCACGCTCCAGTTCCTTGACCGCATTGGAGAGACTGGGCTGGGAGACATGGAGTTCGGCAGATGCCCGTGTGATATTGTTGTATTTGCAGATCGTCTGGAAATATTTCAGCTGTATAAGTGTCATGGAAACCTCTCTATCATAATGTATGCCGTCCGGAACGGAGGCATCATCGGCCGTAATGAAATGGTGGACAGGAAAACATTGCTTTAAGAATCATTATAAACCAGGAGGTGTATTTTCACAACGATAAATAAAGCGAATCCTGACAGAAAGGGATTCGGATGGGAAGAGAAAGGAGATTATAGAGATTATGAAAGAGTTATGGGAATTATTTATTGTGTTTGCCAAGATTGGCGGATTTACTTTCGGCGGCGGCTATGCGATGCTGCCGATTCTGCAGCGTGAAGTTGTGGAGAACAGAAACTGGGCAACGAGTGAGGAATTGATGGATTATTATGCCATCGGTCAGTGTACGCCGGGTATTATTGCTGTTAATACTGCGACATTTATCGGGTACAAGCGCAAAGGTATTATCGGTGGTATTGTGGCGACTATCGGATGTGTTTTTCCTTCACTGGTCATTATCATGATCATCGCCGCATTCATTAACAGTTTTACACATATTGTCTGGGTACAGCATGCCCTTGCAGGTATTCGTGTCTGTGTGTGTGTTCTGGTGCTAGATGCCGTTATCAAACTGGCGAAGAAGTCTCTGATCGATGCGGCGACGTATCTGATCTTTGCGGCGGTTGTGATTCTGTCACTGTTTACCAATGTTGCATCTTTTGTATGGATCGTATGTGCCGGAGCAGCAGGTGTGATCATCAAGACTTTGATGGAACGTTCAAAAGCGCAGAAGAAAGCATAGGAGGGATGAAATATGTTGATATTTAGACTTTTCTGGGAATTTTTTAAGACAGGACTTTTTGCCATTGGCGGCGGTCTGGCAACACTGCCGTTCCTTTATGATATGCAGGCTGCGACAGGCTGGTTTACGCTGGATGATATTTCCAATATGATTGCTATTTCGGAATCCACACCGGGACCGATGGGCATCAATATGGCTACTTATACAGGTTTTACTTCCATGGGTGTTTTAGGCGGTATTGCTGCGGTGGCCGGACTGGTAACACCGTCTATTATTATCATTATTATTGTGTCGAATATTCTGGAGAAATTTAAAACGAATAAATACGTACAATATTGTATGTATGGCCTGAGAGCCGCATCCGTGGGTCTGATTTCTGTGGCAGGACTTCGTGTGGCTGAGGCCGCGTTTCTGAGATCACAGCTGTTTGCAGAAACAGGATCGCTGACGGATCTCTTCAATATAAAAGCGTTTATATTTGGCGTGGTGCTGTATGTTGTTTATAAGAAAACAGGCAAGCATCCGATCATTTATATTCTTGCATCTGGTGTAATTGGTGTTATACTTAGTTTGTAGGGTTAAGAGTGCCTGAGCGTATGGTTTCAGGCACTGCGATTATATTTAAAATAAAGACCGACATGATCCGGGGGGAGTAGAAAGGATGACGTCGGAGTGAGGAGGAGATTATGAATTATAATGAAGTACTTGCGAATGCAAGAGAGAACATCGGCAAGTTATGTAAGGCCTGTCCGGTCTGCAATGGTCTGGCATGCCGCAACACCGTTCCGGGTCCCGGAGCCAAGGGTGTCGGCGATACGGCCATTCGCAATTACCAGAAGTGGCAGGAGATCAGAGTGAATATGGACACATTGTGTGCACTGAAGGCAGTGGATACATCCCTTGAACTCTTTGGAAAGAAGTTCAAGTATCCGTTTTTTGCGGGACCTGTAGGGGCTGTGAACCTGCATTACAGCGATGCATATGATGATGTTTCTTATAATAAAGTCCTTGTTTCTGCCTGTGCAGAAAATGGCATTGTTGCTTTTACAGGTGACGGTACGAATCCGAAGGTGATGGAAGCGGCAACAGATGCGATCGCATTGGCCGACGGCATGGGTGTTCCGACAGTGAAGCCGTGGAATCTGGATACGATTCGTGAGAAGATGGATCTTGTGAAGAAGTCCGGTGCTTTTGCAGTGGCTATGGATGTGGATGCAGCCGGTCTGCCGTTCCTGAAGAATATGGATCCGCCGGCAGGCGGCAAATCCGTCGAGGATCTGAAGGCCATTGCAGAAATGGCCGGTGCGCCGTTTATCGTGAAGGGCGTTATGACAGTGAAGGGTGCATTGAAGGCGAAGGAAGCGGGAGCAGCAGCCATTGTTGTATCCAATCACGGCGGACGTGTACAGGATCAGTGCCCGGCAACAGCAGAAGTTCTTCCTGAAATCGTGAAGGCTGTCGGCGGCAGCATGAAGATTTTTGTGGATGGCGGCATTCGAAGCGGTGTGGATATTTTCAAGGCACTGGCACTTGGTGCAGATGCAGTTATTATCGCCCGTCCTTTTGTAACAGCTGTTTATAGCGGTGCCGAAGAAGGCGTGAAAGCCTACATTGACAAACTGGCCGGAGAACTGGCAGATACGATGGCTATGTGCGGTGCCTTCAGTCTGCATGAGATTACACCGGATATGGTTCGATAAATGAATAGAATGACAAATATTTCCAATAAATATTAGCAAAAATGTCAAAAAAACATTAAAAAATGAATAAATATTCAGAAAACACTTCGTGGAGTTGCTTTGTTAAAGCTGCGAAGTGTTTTTTTTGCTGTACAATTCAAACAATATATGCTATAATTTAAATTATTTCATATGACTGTTGTTATTTAGTCTATTAACGTGATGAAGTATACTATACAAATGGTATTTTTTGTACATAGACAAATGTCCGTCTTAGACGTTATAATAGCAGAAAACTAAATTGAATAGGAGAGAGAAAAGTGGGTAAATACATACTCAAGAGAATTGCACTTGCAATCGTGACCATTTGGGCAGTTGCCACGATCACATTCTTTCTGATGAACCTGGTTCCGGGCGGACCGTTCTTATCAGAGAAGGCAATCAGCCCTGCAGCAACAAAAGCGCTGGAAGCTAAGTATGGACTGGATAAACCTATGGCAGAACGTTATTTTACTTATATTTCCGATGCAGCTCACGGCGACTTCGGTGACAGCCTGAAGCAGAGAGGCCGTACAGTTATGGATATTATTGCGACAAAGTTCCCTGTATCCGCTAGATTAGGCGGAATGGCTGTCGTCCTTGCACTTTGTGTCGGTGTGCCGCTGGGTGTTCTGGCTGCATACAAGAGAGGCACTTTTATTGATAGTTTATTCAGTGTCATTGCCACCTGCGGCATTGCGGTGCCCGGGTTCGTTATCTGTACGCTGCTCCTTTACGTCTTTGGCGTTAAACTGCAGTGGCTGCCGACACTGGGCCTTAAGAGTGCGCAGAGCTACATTATGCCGGTGGTTGCGCTGGCAGCTTATCCGACATCATATATCATGCGTCTGATGCGTTCATCCATGCTGGATGTTCTCGGCCAGGATTATATGCGTACAGCGAAGGCAAAGGGGTTGTCACAGAAGGTTTCCCTGTTTAAGCATGCCCTTCGTAATGCGATCCTGCCTGTTATTACATATGTAGGTCCTATGCTGGCTTATACACTGACAGGTAGTTTTGTTACAGAGAAGATTTTTACAATTCCGGGTCTTGGCGGCGAATTCATCAAAGCCATCAATGGCCGTGATTACACGATGATCATGGGTACAACAATTTTCCTTGCGACGATCATGATCGTTATGAATGTTATTGTTGATATTGTCTACAAACTGGTAGACCCGCGTATCAAGCTGAAATAAACAGGAGGGTAAGTGATAATGGAGAAGAATCCGTTAAGTTTTCAATTAAAGTTAAATCCAGACGACTTCCTTCCGGCTACTGATGAAGAGAAGGAAAGCCTTGTTGTCATGCGTGACAGCGTCAGCTTCTGGAAAGATGGTTTCAGACGTCTGCGTAAAAACAAAGTGGCTATGGTTTGTCTGTTTATCATTATTATTGTTATGATTTTTGCCTTTATTGTTCCGGCATTTTATCCATACAGTTACGAACAGCAGATTCAGGGTGCGAATAACCTTGCACCGATGCAGTATTCTGCCAAAGAGATGGAGCAAATAGCAGCCGGCGAGAAGGTATTTCCGCATTTCTTCGGCACAGATAAGATGGGCCGTGATTATGCGATCCGTGTCATGATGGGAAGCCGTATCTCCCTGCTGGTTGGTATCATTGCAGCAGCGATCATTCTTGTCATCGGTTCTATTTTCGGTTCCATCGCTGCTTTTGCAGGCGGCTGGGTCGATCTGATCATGATGCGTATTGTTGATATTATTTATACCATTCCGGATGTCCTGCTGATCGTTCTTTTGTCCTTCGCTTTGAAGGCACCATTGAAGGTGTTGGCTCAGGCGCCGGGCTTCGGATGGATTTCCGTTGTTGGTGAGAACCTGATCAGTATTTTCATCGTATTCGCTCTTTTGTACTGGGTTGGTATGGCACGTATGGTACGAAGCCAGATCCTGATGCTGAAGGAAAGTGAATATGTTACAGCTGCAAGAGCACTGGGTGCATCTTCAGCGAGAATTATCAAGAAGCATCTGCTGACAAACTGTATCGGTACACTGATCGTTACAACAACACTGCAGATCCCGTCATCTATCTTTACGGAGAGTTTCCTGAGCTTCCTCGGTCTTGGTGTTGCTGTTCCGATGCCTTCTCTGGGAAGTCTTGCCAGTGATGCGATCAATGGTTTGAATACATATCCGTATCTGCTGTTTATTCCGGCAGCAGTTATCAGTTTGATCATTCTGAGCTTTAACTTACTGGGCGATGGCCTTAGAGATGCCTTTGACCCTAAACTTAAGAACTAGGAAGGAGAGTGTAAGATTATGTCAGAATATCTTGTAGATATACAGCACGAACGTCTTTCATTCTTCACACCTGCCGGTGAAGTTAAGGCATTGAATGACGTTTCTATCCATCTGAATGATGGTGAAGTCCTCGGTATTGTAGGAGAGAGTGGTTCAGGTAAATCCGTTACTGCATACAGTCTGATGGGACTGACTGCTTACCCGGGTAAGTTAGTCGGTGGTACGATTGATTTTAACGGTCACCGTATCAACGATCTGTCTGAGAAGGAGTTCCGTAAGATCCGAGGCAACGAAGTATCGATTATTTTCCAGGATCCGATGACAAGTTTGAATCCTGTTTATACAATTGGCAACCAGATCATGGAAGTTATTCTTCTGCATACAGACAAGAATAAAGAGCAGGCCCGGGCCAGAGCCAAAGAACTTCTGGAACTGGTTGGTATCAATGAGCCTGAAAAGCGTCTGAAGCAATATCCGCATGAGTTATCCGGCGGTATGAGACAGCGTGTTATGATTGCGATCGCATTGGCATGTGAACCGAAGCTTCTGATTGCCGATGAGCCGACAACAGCCCTTGATGTGACGATTCAGGCACAGATCCTTGAGTTGATGATGGAGCTGAAAGAGAAGCTTGGCATGGCGATCATCATGATCACTCATGACCTTGGTGTTGTTGCCAGCATGTGCGACAGGATTGCTGTTATGTATGCCGGACGTATTGTCGAATATGGTACAACGGATGATATTTTCTACAATCCGAAGCATGAATATACAAAGGGCCTTCTGAAGAGTATTCCGCGACTGGATGCCAAAGAGCATGAGCGTCTGGTGCCGATCGAAGGTACACCGATCGATTTGCTGAATCCGCCTGCAGGATGTCCGTTTGCACCGCGTTGTTCAAACTGTATGAAGATCTGCCTGAGAGAGATGGCACCGGTGACAACTTTCGATGATGTACATTATACACAGTGCTGGATGAACCAGAAGGAACAGATGGAAAGAGAGGCCGCAAAATGAGTGATAAATTAGTTCAGGTAGAACATTTGCAGCAGTACTTTCCGGCCGGTGGTTTTGGAAAGAACAAGAAATATGTTCAGGCTGTAGATGATGTTTCCTTCTTTATCAACAGAGGTGAAACACTTGGTCTTGTTGGTGAGTCCGGATGCGGTAAGACAACAACAGGACGTACACTGCTCCGTCTCTATGAACCGACGGGCGGCAGAATTATTTATGATGATAAGGTTATTTTTGATAAAGAGAAGAAGATTGCAGAGAATATGCTGCCTTATCGTAAGAAAATGCAGATTGTATTCCAGGATCCATACGCCAGTCTGGACCCGCGTATGACAGTCGGTGATATTGTCGGTGAACCAATTGATATCCACCATCTTGCATCTTCCAAGCAGGAGCGTTATGATATGATTATCGAGATGCTTCGTCGCGTTGGTCTGAACTCCGAGCATGCGAATCGTTATCCGCATGAGTTCTCAGGCGGTCAGCGTCAGCGTGTCGGCATTGCAAGAGCATTGGCTGTTCATCCGGAATTCATTGTGTGTGATGAGCCGATTTCCGCGCTGGATGTTTCTATTCAGGCGCAGGTTATCAATATGTTTGAGGATCTGCAGGAGAGCATGAATCTGACTTATCTGTTCATTGCCCATGATCTGTCCGTTGTTAAGCATATTTCCAACCGTATTGGTGTTATGTACCTTGGCAGAATGGTTGAACTTGCTGACAGCTATGAGCTGACAATGCACAGCCTGCATCCATACACAAAGAGTCTGATCTCTGCGATCCCGATCGCAGACCCGAAGCAGGCAAGGGCCAGCAAGCGTATCGCTCTTGAAGGCGATGTACCTAGCCCGCTGAATCCACCTTCAGGATGCCGTTTCAGAACACGCTGCCCATATGCAGACGAGCAGTGTGCGAAGGAAGTTCCGGAATTCAAGGAAGTGGCTCCGGGACATTATGCAGCTTGTCATCATCTGGACAAGTGCAACTAAAAGTACCGTTTCACAGACAGCACTGTGAAGGGTATAATGTGTAATTGTTCAGAGCTAAGCAAAATTTCAAAAAACAGGTATAAAATGCTTGCATTTTTAAGACTGTTTTTGAAATTTTATTTGGCGGATACGCCACACCGACGAAATGCGTAGCATTTTGGAGGTTAGCTCTGAACAGTTACAAATCCTGATAAGCAGTTATGCGGAATGCATAATGTTTATAGAAAACGCAAATTGTTCGGAGCCATGGTCCAAGCGGTTGGTTCTGAGCATCTGCAAAAAAGAAAAGGAGAAGAGAGAACATGAAAAAGAGAATCTTACCTCTTCTGCTGACAGCTGCTATGGTAGCTGGTCTGGCAGGCTGCGGCAGCACCGCTGCAAAAGAAACAACAGCAGCAAGCGACAACAACCAGACAACAGCAGAATCCACAGAAGCTGGCAGCACTACCGGCGAGAAAATCCTGAAAGTTCAGGTTGGTCCTGACCCAGAAACTGTTGACCCTGCACTGAATAGTGCTGTAGATGGCGGTAACATGATCCTTCATGCATTTGAAGGCCTTCTGACTCTTGATGAGAATGGCCAGTTAAAGGAAGGACAGGCAGAATCATGGGAGACATCCGAAGATGGTCTTACATGGACATTCCACTTAAGAGACGGCCTTAAATGGTCAGACGGCACAGATCTGACAGCTGAAGATTTCGTTTATAGCTGGCAGCGTGTATGTGATCCTAATGTAGCAGCTCCATACGCTGAGACAGTTCTTGGTATGGTTAAAGGCTATGATGAAGCAGTAGCAGGCGATATCACAAAACTTGATGTACAGGCTCCTGATGAGAAGACAGTTGTTGTAAATCTTGCACATCCTTGCTCATATTTCGGCGAACTTGCAGCATTCGCAACATTAAACCCTGTTCAGAAAGCAACAGTTGAAGCAAATGGTGATGCTTGGGCAACATCTGCTGATACTTATATCTCCAATGGTCCTTTCATGATGACAGAATGGGTACCTGGATCACACATCACATTCAGCAAGAATCCTAACTACTGGAATGCTGAGGCCATCAAACTTGACAAGCTTGAGTTTGAACTGATCGAAGACTCCAACGCAGCTTACAGTGCATACACAAGTGGCGAAGTTGATATGATCAAAGACGTACCTACAGAAGAAATCCCTAGCCTTCAGGGCAATGAAGAATTCCATGTAGATCCTATCATTGGTACATACTATGTCAGCCTGAACCTTCAGAAAGAATATTTCCAGGATGCAAGAGTACGTAAGGCATTAAGCCTTGCAATCGATCGTAACTACGTAGCGAATACTCTGATGCAGGGTACATATTCACCTGCAAGCGCAATTGTAGGTCCTGGCTGGTTAGATACAGATGGTTCTTCATTTGCTGAAAATGCAAATGGCGGCACACCTTACATTGACAATGACAACTTCGACGCTAACCTTGAAGAAGCTAAGAAGTTACTGGAAGAAGCTGGCTATCCAAACGGCGAAGGCTTCCCACAGATCGAGTACACAACAAATGATGCAGGTTACCACAAGGTTGTAGCTGAGTACTTACAGCAGGCTTGGGCTGCAATTGGTATCGACCTTAAAGTCAACATCGTTGAATGGGCAAGCTTCACACCAATGCGTCGTAACGGCGAATTCGATGTTGCTCGTAACGGTTGGGTAGGTGACTACACAGATCCATCCAACATCCTTGAACTGTTCTGCACAACAAACGGCAACAACGATGGTAAATACACTAATGCAGACTTCGATGCAGCTATCGAAGATTCCAGAGTTACAACAGATGCAACTACACGTTCAGCAGATCTTCACAAAGCAGAAGACCTTCTGATGGAAGATGCAGGTTGTATTCCAATCGCTTACTACAACGATTTCTGGCTGCAGAGCAGCAAGATCACAGGTGCTTGGCATTCAGCTAACGGTTTCTGGTACTTCATGTATGCAGATATCACAGAATAAAATG
>OLQV01002130.1_pt1 | contig 13478 bp, 10 predicted proteins | sample 1672371 | NCBI WGS metagenome assembly OLQV01 (sample SAMEA3136676, study PRJEB25190) | human gut metagenome
CGCGTACTTCGGTACGCGAGCCGAAGGCTGAAGCCGAAATGCGCCGCGAGAGGCCTGCGCAGCGGCAAATAAAAAGGCCGTTCGTAAGAACGGCCTTTGAAACTACGTGGTGGAGATGATGGGATTCAGAATCGCGCTTCGCGCGCTTCACCTCGTCGGCTAAAGCCTCCTCGCGATTCGCTGAAAACAGCCCACCGGGCTGTTTTCCTGGCGCGAATCGACCTCATCGGTTCGAATCCCCTCGTTGTTGTCATAAAACAAAACAGGCACGGTTTCCCGTGCCTGTAGACATTCGAACTGGCGGAGAAGTGGGGATTCGAACCCCAGATACCCTTGTGGGGTATACTCACTTAGCAGGCGAGCACCTTCGGCCTCTCGGTCACTTCTCCGCTCGTGACGCACATTTTTGTGCGTGCAGGGGTGTATGATACCGTGACACCTATCCAAATGCAAGGGAGACTTGATGACTTCATCGCTGAATCACCACAGAGCTTCGCAAAAACGCTTCGCGCGTACCTTCATTTTGCAATTCCTTATTGTCGCGATCGCTGCGGTTGCCATGCTTGCATGCATGCCTTCGCACGCGTACGCCAAATCGTACACATGCCCAAGCGTCACGATAGATGCCCAAGCGAACGCCGACGGCTCGCTTGATGTCACCGAAGCGCGCACATTCGATTTCTCTGGCAATTTCACAGCGGTGTGGTGGACCTTCGACAACATGCCGACCAAGGAAAGCATGCTTTCGGTGAAATCGGTATCGCTTACCAATGAGTCCACAGGTGAGACCCAGACGCTTTCCCCCGTAGAATTCCAGCGAGCGTGGCGCGAGGCCGGCGGCGCGGGATACCCGTCGTATTCCATCGACGAGGACGAGAACACCGTGTATGTGTTCTTCGACGAATCCGATTCTGAAGTCACGATGACGCTCTCGTACTCCATTTCGAATTTCGTTCAGGTTTACGACGACGTCGCCGAGGTGTATTGGCAATATATCGGCCATGGTTGGGCGGTCGACAGCGACCATGTCACCACGACGCTCACGGTTCCGGTTCCTGCAGGCACGCAGGTTCGCGCGGGCGACAATGTGCGCGCATGGGGCCATGGTCCGCTCGACGGAAGCCTGTCCATTGGCGATGATGGCGCGATTTATGCGCAGGTCTCTTCGGTAAGCGCGGGCGGCTATGCCGAAATCCATTCGGTATTCCCTGCGGAATGGATGAACGTTTCGGGCTCGGCGGCCAACAAACATATGGGCAATCGGCTCGATTCCGTGCTCGAGGATGAAACTCAGCTTGCGAACAAGGCGAATGCCTCCCGTCTGCAGTCGCTTCTCTTCATTGTGGTGTGCCTGGTTGCCGCCATCGGCATTATCGTGTGGGCGGTCTTCATGTTCTTCCGCCATGGTCGCGAATATAAGCCCCAATTCCAGGATGAATACTGGCGCGATGTGCCTGCAAAGGGTCTTTCGCCCGCGGTTATCGGGCGACTGTGGCGTTTCGATGCTGAGTCCCCCAATGACCTTACGGCGACGCTCATGCATCTGTCCCATATCGGCGCAATTCGGCTCGATGCCGGCAGCTACGAAGCGCCCAACAAGGGGCTTTTTGGCATGGGCGGCAGCAAAACGGTGAACGATTACTACATCACGCGCCTTCCTGGCTGGGAAGAAAAGGTCGTCGACCCTATCGATAAAAAGACGATGGACCTCGTATTCAAGAAAATTGCCAAGGGTGCCGATTCCTTGTGGTTTGGCACTATTCAGCAGTTCGGAACCGATTACCCTGAGTCGTTCAACGACGCTATGGAAAGCTGGCAGGGCGTGGTTTCGGCTGAAACGAACAAGTGCAACTTCTTCGAGGAAAAAGGTTCGCACTATCGCGTGATTTTCTTCGTGCTCGCAGTGCTGTTGGGCATCGTGGGCGTTTTCTCGCTTTTCGTGACCGACGAATTCACGTTGTTCTTGGCGTTCATTCCGCCCGTGGTGGTGCTCGCGGTGCTTTCGAAGTTCATGCAGCGTCGCAGCCGCGAGGCGGTTGAAATTCATGCCAAGTGCGTCGGCCTGCGCAACTGGCTCAAAGATTTCAGCGCGCTCGACGAACGCCTGCCCACCGATGTGAAAGTGTGGGGCGAAATGATGGTGTACGCCTACGTGTTTGGCGTCGCCGAAGAGGCTATGAAGGCGCTTCAGATGAAACTGCCCCAGGTCATCCAAGACGAGGACTTCGCGACCTCGACGGGCTATTGGCTCATGCCCCACTATTACGGCATGCCGGGTGGTGCGGCCGCTCCCGTTGTGAGCCCTGCCGAAATGTTCCAAACCATGCAGGCCAACACCATGCAGACGGTTTCCGAGGCGCTTAGCGCCGCGTCGAGCAGCGATGGCTCGGGTGGCGGCTTCTCGGGTGGCAGTGATTTTGGCGGAGGCGGCTTCGGTGGAGGAGGCGGCGGCGCAAGGTAGCCGCTCGGTTTCTCACGTTGCCCCGAAAGCCTTTCACGCCACGTATCATTTAGTTATCCTGCGCCTCTTTTATTCCGATGCTTTTTACACGTTATACTTTAGTGAGAAAAAGCGTTCGTGAGTGGAAGAGGCGATTTTCATGGCTAAAGAAAAGGCGTTGGTCGGAATCATCATGGGCAGCGAAAGCGACATGCCCAATATGGAGCCGTGCATGAAGCAGCTCGAGGAGTTCGGCATTCCTTACGAAGTGAAGGTTGCCAGCGCGCACCGCAAGCCGGCCGAGGTGCATGAATGGGCATCGGGCGCCGAGGAACGCGGTATGCGCGTTATCGTTGCTGCTGCCGGCAAGGCTGCCCACCTTGGTGGTGTGGTTGCCGCCTATACTCCGCTGCCGGTTATTGCCGTGCCTATGAAAACGAGCGACTTGGGCGGCCTCGATTCGCTTCTCTCTATGGTCCAAATGCCCTCTGGCGTGCCCGTCGCATGCGTTGCCATCAATGGCGCGAAAAACGCTGCGATTCTCGCGGTGCAAATGCTCGGCACGGGTTGCGATGAATGCCGCAATAAGATTTCTGATTTCAAAGCGAAGATGGCTGAATAATGACGAAGAAATTGCTCATGGGCAACGAAGCCTTCGCGTATGCCGCGCTCGAGGCGGGCGTTGCCGTGGTCGCAGGCTATCCGGGCACGCCCTCGAGCGAGCTTATCGAAACCGTTGCGAAGCGCGTGCAGGCGGGTGCCGCCGAAAACGTGCATGTTGAATGGTCGACCAACGAAAAGGCGGCGCTCGAGTTGCTCGCCGGCGCATCGTATGCCGGCGCGCGCACGCTGTTCACCTGCAAGCAAGTTGGCCTCAACGTCGCGAGCGACCCGCTCATGAGCTTGAATTATGTAGGTGTCGAGGGCGGCTGCGTCATCTATGTGGCCGACGATCCGGGCCCTATTTCGTCGCAGACCGAGCAAGATACGCGTCGCTTTGCGTCGTTCGCCAAGATTCCTGTGTTCGATCCATCGAGTGTTGAGCAGGGCGTTGAAATGCTCCCGCGCGCCTTCGCGCTTTCTGAACGCTATCGAACGCCGGTGATTATGCGCCCAACGACGCGTGTGTGTCACTCGTCAACGTTCGTCGATGTGGCGGAAAAAACGCAGGGCGCGCCCGTGAAGGGCTTCGCGAAAGACGATTCTCGATGGGTTATTTTTCCTGCGCGAGCATATCGTGGACATAAAGAAATCAATGACCGATTGGCGAAGATCGCCGATGAATTCTCGGGCGTATGCGCCTCCGAGACGCCGAGCGGTTTGCCGTCGGAAGACCTTTCTCGCTTCAATCCCATCGAAAATCACGGCGATGCGCCGAAAATCGGCATCGCGTGCGGCGGCGTGTCGACCGCGTATGCGAAAGAGGCGCTTTCGATTCTTGAGCACGCGGCAAAACAGACGACTTCTGCGGCTGGTGTTGCCGGCGGTGAGGCTCTTCCGAGCTATCGTTTCATGCAAATCGGCACGCCGTTCCCGTTCCCCGAGGCCCGCGTGGATGAATTCCTCGATGGCCTCGATGCCGTTATCGTGTTCGAGGAACTTGATTCGGTTATTGAAGACGGCCTCGTTCATATGGCCGGCTTGCGTGCGGCGCGAGGCAAGAGCGCTCCTCGGGTTCTTGGCCGTGCGTCGGGCGCGTGCCGCGATGCCGGCGAGAACGACGCCGATGATATTGTTGAGCGTTTGAGCCGGTTCTTCGATGAAGCCTTGCTGCGTCGCGAGGGTGTTTCAGGCGACGAGCTCATGCGTAAAATTGAAGAACGCGCCAACGCGCGAGCTCGTGCGCGCGAAGCCGCGGCGCCCAATCTCGATATCGAGCTTCCCGCACGCCCACCGGTGTTGTGCGCGGGCTGCCCCCATCGTGGTTCGTTTTACGCATGCAAGCAAGCGCTCAAGAAAATGCGCGTTCGCGGTATCTTTTCGGGTGATATCGGCTGTTACACCTTGGGCAATGCCAAGCCGCTCGATGCTGTGGATACCTGTTTGTGTATGGGCGCGGGCATCACGATGGCGCAAGGCCTCGGCGTTGTCGATTCTGCGGCGAAACAGCTTGCTTTCGTGGGAGACTCGACGTTTTTCGCGAGCGGCATCACGGGCGTTGCCAATGCCGTATACAACCAGCACGACATCACGGTGTGCGTGCTCGATAATTCCACTACGGCCATGACGGGCGGGCAGCCGCATCCTGGCACGGGCAACACGCTCATGGGGTCGAAAAGCGCGCCGCTTTCTATCGAACGCGTCCTCGAAGCGCTTGGCGTGGAATGCATTGAGTTTGCCAACCCCCATCATCTTGATGAGAGTATCGATGCGGTCACGAAGGCGGTTTCTTTCGAGGGCCCGTCTGCGGTTATCTTCCGCGCGCCGTGCGTGAATCTCGTTAAGCCCGAGGCCCCTGTTTTGATCAATGCGGAAACATGCACGGGCTGCAAGAAGTGCATTACGACAATAGGGTGTCCCGCCATCGGATTCAATGGCGAGGTTGCTACGATTGATGAAACGCTGTGTACGGGCTGCGGTTTGTGCACGCAGGTTTGTCCGTTTGAGGCCATCGCGCCAGCGTGCCAGCCTGCATAGAGACAATTGGCAGGTGGGTGTTCCGCGTACCGTTGTCGCTTTGGCTTTCGTCCGCCTCGAAGCGCGCCGCAGTCGCATTCTGATCGAAGGACGCGAGGCTCACGTTTGCTGGCTTTTGTAAGACCCATGATTATTGGAGTGTTGCCCAATGAAGAATGTAGTGCTCACTGGTATTGGCGGACAGGGTACCGTGCTTGCCGCGAAGATACTCGCCCAAGCTGCGCAAGCGCGCGGCTGGCACGTGCGCACTGCCGAGACGATCGGCATGGCACAGCGAGGCGGGAGTGTGACGAGCCATGTTCGCATGGGCAACGAGGGCGAACATGTTGCTTCGCCGCTCGTGGGTGCGGCTGCTGCCGACATGCTCATCGCCTTCGAGCCTGGCGAAGCGGCGCGCATGCTCGGGCTTCTCTCAGCGCACGGCGTGCTTGTCACGGCGTCGAATGTGAAGCAACCCGTCACTGCGTCGCTGTCGAAAACGGTGTATGCCGCCGCGCCGGTGCTTGAGGCGCTCGAAAAGCGCGAGGGCGCAACCGTCGTGGTCGACGAATCGGCGCTCCTTGAGCTCGTCGGCAATTCGAGGGCTCTCAACATCGTTCTGCTGACGGTCGCCATCTCTCAGCGCGATGCTCAAGGAAATCCTCTTTTAGGCATTTCGCTCGACGAATTTAAGGAGGCCATTCGCGTATGCGTGAAGCCGAAATTCGTTGATATGAACCTTGCTGCGGTCGATGCTGTGTGCAAAGAATTGGGATTGCGGTAATCCCGCCCCAGCGAGCGAAGTGCGGCGCGCACCCTTCCGTTCATTTTCTCAGGCATATTTCTCTTTCGAACCATTTGAATTCAAGAAATCCCGCAAGTATGGCGTGCTTGCGGGATTTCTGCGTTTATCAGGCAAAATGCAAAGATTACCCTGCGGGGGTAATAGGCGCGCGTGGAAATTTCGGTCATTGTGGGTAGCGTTGAAGCCGCGAAGCGCGGCAAGGCCGAGAACGAAGAAGGGGGACCAATGACCGAGGAGAACGAAGGCCAGCGCACCGCCGCGCCGGCCGACGCGGATCATGCGTCCAAAAGGAAGAACAAGAAGAAGCCGGCCATCGTGGCTGGCACCGTTGCCGTTGTGCTGGTGCTCGCCGGTGCTTCTGGGTTTGGCATGAGCAGCCGAGCTTCTGCAACGCCATTTGCCACAGTCCGATGGACAACTACGTCGAGAGCTATTCGGCGGGCGACGCGGGCATGCTTGTGACGCAGCATGCCGAGGCGGGTAAGAATTGCCTCGACTGTCACAATCCGGTTATCACCGAGCAGCTTACCGAGGTGTGCACGTGGGTGGCCGATGATTACCCCATGACCGATGATGGCATGCTGAATACGGGCAAGGAAATCGCTACCGAGGAGTTTTGCACCAACGATGGCTGCCACAACATGAGCGATGTTGTAAACGCCACGTGGGGCTTTGAAGGCAACGATGCCAAATATAACCCGCATTCCAGCCATCAGGATAACCAGCTCGAATGCGGCGATTGCCACAAATCGCACGAGACCAGCACCCTGTACTGTGCTAAATGCCACGACTTGAACCTGCCCGAAGGCTGGGAGGCCACCAATGAGTAACGTATCTCGCCGCAATTTCTTCAAGGGCGCTGGCGCTGCTGCGCTGGTTGCCGCCGCTGCTGGTTCCCTTTCGGGCTGCGGGAACGGCTACGAAAGCAACGAGCCCGTCAAAAACGATACCACCCAGCGTCCGTCTGGTCCGAGCTGGCTTGGCGAAGCCCCGCAGATCGATGAAACCGAGATCACCGAAACGCTCGATTACGAAGTCGTTGTTGTGGGTTTGCGCACCGGTGGCCTGCCGGCCCTTATGTCCGCCGCCGAAAATGGCGCGCGCGTGCTTGGCATCGAACAAATGAGCAAGATTGCCGAGCCCCGCGAAGACCTTGGTGCTGTTAATTCGCGCTACCAGCTCGAATCGTTCAGTGAATTCCCCCAGTTCGAAATCGATAAGATGGAAATCATGGAAGACATCGTGCGTTATGCGAACGGGTTCGTGAATTACGACCTTATTAAACTGTGGGTCGACGAATCGGGCGACATGATTAACTGGCTGTCCGACATCATCGAGCGCGACGGCAAATTCAAAATGTGGTTCGAAGGCTCCGTTGGCACTGAGGGCCAAGGTGCTCGCGACAAGGCGTGGGCTACAGGCCATAGCCCTCAAAAGCTCGTCGACGATAAAGAGATTACGTTTGGTGGCACCATGCGCGACTATGCCATCGAAAATGGCGCCGAGATTCGCTATGACACCATGCTCGTGAAATGCGAGCAGGATGAATCGGGCCGCGTGACTGGTGTTATTTGTCGCGATGGCAACGACCTGCACTATATTCGCGTGAATGCCTCCAAGGGCGTAATCCTGGCAACGGGCGGTTATGCGGCGAACACTGAAATGGTTGAGGCTCGCCAGGCATGGAACAATCGCCTTAAGATCAATATCCCCGTTGGCGGCAGCTGCACGGGAGACGGCATCAAGGCCGCTATGTGGTGTGGTGCGACCATCGACCCCTTGGGTTGCGCTGTCACGTTCAATCGCGCATGTTGCAAGCCTGATGAGGTTGCTGGCAGTGACCTGGTCGGCAAGTGGTTCTGGTTCGGCGAACAGCCGTTCCTCAAGGTGAACCTGCAGGGTAAGCGTTTCTGCAACGAGAGCGGTCCGTACGATTACATGCTGCACTCGGCTTTCATGCAGCCGTACCACACGTATGTCGACATTTGGGATTCCGATTATGTGGCGCAGGTCAAGCAGATTAACGAAGTCGGTTGCTGCCGTTTGTACCCCTTCGACAACGGTGCTCCGTCGAACATGGATATTTCTGCCATGCAGAGCAAGTTCGACCAGCTCGAAGAGGCCGGTTACGTTCAGAAGGCCGACACCATTGAGGAGCTTGCGGCCAAGCTGAATCTTCCTGTCGAAGCAACCGTTGCTACCTGGGAGCGCTATAACAAATTCGCCGAACAGGGCAAAGACGAAGACTACAACAAAGAGCCGTATCGTCTCACCTCGCTCACGCATCCGCCGTACTACGGCGTGCGCACGGGCGCATGGTTCCTGGCCACGATTGATGGCTGCCCCATTAATACTGATATGCATCCAGTAAACGAGGCGGGCGAGCAAATCGATGGTTTATACCTCGTCGGCAACGACTCGGGCGGCTTCTTCAGCGTGAGCTATCCGAATCTTATGACTGGTCTTGCTGCGGGACGCACTATGACCTTTGGTCGTCGCGCTGGCATGCTTGCCGCGACGGGCCAAGCATAGGTGCTCTTGGGGCCCGCGTCTCGTTCGATTGGGCGCGGGTTCTATCTAGGCCATCCTTTTTGAATACCCTTTGAGCCTCTCGCGTTTCCCCTTATCCGCGAGCGTGCGCTTCCCCTCTGGCGCCATGGGGCGCCCGCCCGATGCCCTTCCTCTCTGGGGTATCGGGCTTTTTGCTACAATGTCACGGTTCATTGGGGAGACCATTTGGAGGGCGGCCATGAGCGAGCGTGTTCACGATGCTGTGTTTTGGCGCGCCACGGCGGCGCTTTGTCTCGTGCTCGCGACTTCGAGCTTCATGAATATTTCGGCGTTTCCTTTGTTCGACCGCGTATTCACGTATGCGCGAGACATATCGGTACTCGCGAATGCCGCGTGTTTGGTTGCCGTTGCCTTGGTGGCCTCTTTTCGGTCCTCTTCGCTCAATTCCCGCGTTGTCAATATCGTCGCAATCGCGCTTTTAGCTGTCGGGTCTTCGGGCATTGCCGCATCGTTCGCAATCCAATCTCCTTGGCTGCTTGTGGTGTCGTCGTGCGCTGTGTCGGCCGCGCGTGGGTGGGTGAGCGTTGTTGTTGGCGTATCGCTCTCTCGCTTCTCGATTCCCGTTATTGCTCAAATTGTCACGCTTGCTTTTCTGGGCAACTGCGCGTTTGGCTATGTGGCCTGGCTTTTTCCCGCAAGCATCGGGCTGCTTGCGTTCTTCGCGGCCCCCATCGCTGCATTATTGCTTGCGCATAGTATTGCGAAGCCCGTGTTTGCTGAGGTTCAGTCTTCCGATTCCCCGGCCGATATCGCCATTACGCAGCCTTCGTCGTTTTTGGCGCTCGGCTCCCAGCTGTTCGTCTGTTTGTTCTTCTTTCGCGTGGCGTTTGGGTTCTCGCTTCGTTTTGGCGAAGTGAATGGCGCTCCTTTGGGTGACTTCTTTTCTATTGTGCCTGTTGGCGTATTGACTATTGCAACCATCGCCTCGTCTGGCAAGCTCATGAAAAGCGACCTGCTCGCACAGGTTTCGGTGCTCTTCGTGCTTGCTGGGTTTTTCGCCGCTACGATTTCGGCTCCATGGGCATATGCGGCGAGCGCGTCGCTTCTCTCGTGCGGCAACGCGCTGTTCGATGTGATTGGTTGGGTGGTGCTCGCCGCGGTTGGCACGCGCAATGTGCGTGCGTCGGTTGCAACCATTGCATGGGGACGTGGCGTGTCGGCCCTTGGCAGCATCGTCGGCGCGGCAATTGGCGTATGGGCGAGCGCGGCGTCGTTGACGCACCCTGTCGCCGTGCAGCTAGCAACGGGCGGGCTCGTTCTTGGGTTTGCGGCATATGCGCTTATTGGTCTGAAGAACTTCAGTTTCATCGATACCATCAAGGGCGTGACTAAGGTTGTCGACATTCGGTCGATTAATATCGAAGAGGCATCTCGCGTGACGCTCGAACAAGCATGCTCGGCAATTGCTAATCGAGTCTCGCTTACCCCTCGCGAGAGGGAAGTGTTCGAGATGCTTGCTCGTGGTCGTGACAGCTTCTATATCCAAGAGCAGCTCACGGTTTCACGCAATACGGTGAAAGCGCATGTCAAGCATATCTACGCGAAGCTCGATATTCACACCCATCAGGAATTGCTCGACATTGTTGAACTTGAGCTGGCACTGTAAATTCGCATGACATGCCTGCATCTCTGAATGGGCTTGTCGCGCATGGCTGAATTGCGGATGGTCGAGTTCTCGGTTTACTCAAGCGGCGCGTCCTGAATGCCTGTATTGGAGGGTAGATGCACTGGGCGTTGTTGTGCGCAAGGACTGACGCGTACGAGGTTGCCGCGGCCAAAGCCCGCTCGCGGAATCTTTCATTCCATATCTTGCTCATTGGGCGCTTTAGCGTACAATAGTGCCCATGATGAACGCACTCGACATACAATCTCTCAAAGCCGCGCGCGCCGCGTTGGCTGGTCGATGGCTCTAGCTTCAAGTTTGCTCAGCGAGCTTGAGGCGCCTTTTTCGTGCACCCGAATGACGAAACGGCGTAAAGCCCTGATTTTTCGCAGGCTTGAAGCGTCTCCAATTTCCGCAAATTATGTCAGACATGCGCGAAAGGCAGTGCCATGCAGCTCACCGATGAACAGTTCAACCTTATTAAAGAGCAATTCAGAACCCTGAAAGATCGTTCTCCCTTCTATGCGAAGAAGTTCGAGGGCATCGATTTGTCCGACGTACAAACCCAGGCCGACTTTGAGAAGCTGCCCTTTTCGGAAAAGGCCGACTTACGCGAAGCCTATCCGTTGGGAATTCAAGCCGTACCCGACGAGGAAGTTGTGCGCATCCACAGCTCTTCGGGCACGACGGGCACGCCGGTCATTATTCCTTACGCAGCGCAGGATGTTGCCGATTGGGCCGAAATGTTCGCGCGTTGCTATCGCACGGCGGGCATTACCAATAAGGATCGCATTCAAATTACCCCTGGCTATGGTCTGTGGACTGCGGGCATTGGGTTCCAGCTTGGCTGCGAGCGTTTGGGCGCTATGGCCATTCCCATGGGTCCTGGCAATACCGAGAAGCAGCTGCAAATGATGCAAGACCTGCACAGCACGGTTATCACGGGCACGAGCAGCTATGCGCTTTTGCTCGCTGAGGAAATCTCGAAGCGAGGCTTGCGCGATAAGCTCGACTTGCGCAAAGGCGTTATTGGCTCGGAGCGTTGGGGCGAAAAGATGCGCAATCGCATTCAGGACGAGCTGGGTATTGAAATCTATGACATTTATGGCTTGACCGAGATTTATGGCCCCGGCATCGGCATTTCGTGCAGCGAGCACCACGGCATGCATATTTGGAGTGACTACGTATATTGCGAGATCGTCGACCCGAAGACTGGCGAGCCCGTGCCCGACGGCGAAATGGGCGAGCTCGTGCTTACCACGCTGCGCAAGCAGGGGGCGCCGCTTATTCGCTATCGTACGCACGACCTCACGCGCATCATTCCCGGCGATTGCGCTTGCGGCTTGAAGCATCCCCGCATCGACGCCCTTACTGGTCGCACCGACGACATGGTAAAGGTGAAGGGCTGCAACATGTTCCCCTCCCAGATCGAGGAGGTGCTGCAGTTCACCGACGGCGCATCGTCCGAGTATCAGGTCATGATCGAGGCCATCAACGGCCGCGATGTGCTCACCGTGCTGTTCGAGACGCCGCTTGAGGGCGAGGAGCGCGAGCGCTGCGAGGAGCAGTTGGCCGCTATCTTCAAGGCGAAAATCGGCTGCACCCCCGAGGCGAAGGGCGTTCCCATGGGCGAGCTGCCGCGCAGCGAGAAGAAGTCGAAGCGCATCTTCGACTCCCGTTACTAAAAGCTTGCGAACAAGTTGAATGAAAGCGAAGCCGGGCCACGTGCTCGGCTTCGCTTTTCCTAATACGAACCACTTCGCTAGGAAATAATGTTACCGTTCGGAGAAATTGTGAAGGGAAAAGCGTTCGACTGTGGTAGAGTAGCGCCCATGAGCATCGTGAACGGACATATCGCCGCATTCCGCAGCGCTCAGCAGCCCGCTGAGCTGTCTGTCGCGCTGTGCGCCGCTAACGTTCAAATGATGCATGCCGCAGGTAAGGCCGCCGGTATCTCCGGTTCAACGAAGCCCTGCCTTCCTTCCTATTATTATTCCTATCGATATCTGTAGCACACGGGGCTTAGCCGCTGCGTGCGTCCGTTAGACGTGGCGTATGTTCGCAGCGAACTCGGGCTTGTGCCGTGTGCGTTTCCGGGTTGGGCGATTTGGGCGTGTTCGCTTGCCCAGCCGCGTCCCTGACGAGGGGCAGCTGCTTTTCCGAGTAGGGAAGGCCTTACGGACTACACGATATCGATCGGAAAAGGAACGATCATGGTCGCAAAAATCTGCATGGTTTTGATTTTCGTCGGCGTGGCGGTCGGCGTCGGCTTGTATTGCCGCCGCACTACAACCAGCGTCGACGGCTTCGTCCTGGGTGGGCGTAACGTCGGCCCCTGGATGAGCGCATTCGCATACGGCACCAGCTACTTCTCTGCTGTGGTGTTCGTCGGCTATGCCGGCCAGTTCGGCTGGAAATACGGCATCGCCGCCGTGTGGGCTGGCATCGGCAACGCCATCCTCGGTAGCCTTTTGGCCTGGTGGGTGCTCGGTCCGCGCACGCGTGAGATGACGCATCGCCTGGGCGCCACCACCATGCCCGAGTTCTTCGGCAAGCGCTTCAAGTCCAAGGGCCTGCGCATTGCCAGCGCGGCCATCATCTTCGTGTTCCTGATCCCGTACACCGCAAGCGTGTACAACGGTCTGTCCCGCCTGTTCGGCATGGCATTCGGCCTTCCTTACGAGGTGTGCGTCATCGGCATGGCCGTCATCACGTGCCTGTACGTGGTTCTGGGCGGTTACATGGCAACCGTTATGAACGACTTCCTGCAGGGCATCGTCATGCTGTTCGGCATCGTTGCGGTTATCGCGGCGGTCATCCTGAACAACGGCGGCTTCAGCGAGGCGATCACCACGCTGTCGCAGATTCCGGCCGAGGGGTCGCAGATGGCCGGCCCGTTCGTCAGCATGTTCGGCCCCGACCTGTTCAACCTGCTCGGCGTGGTGGTGCTGACCAGCCTTGGCACCTGGGGTTTGCCGCAGATGGTGCAGAAGTTCTACGCCATCAAATCCGGCCCGGCGGTGAAGCAGGGCGCCATCATTTCCACGTTGTTCGCGTTCGTCGTCGCCGGCGGCAGCTACTTCCTGGGTGGTTTCGGCCGTCTGTACGCCGATAAGATCGAGATGGGCCCCACCGGCCTTCCGGTGTACGACTCCATCATCCCGACCATGCTGTCCACCTTGCCCGATATCCTTATCGGCATCGTGATCGTGCTCGTGCTGTCCGCCAGCATGTCCACGCTATCCTCGCTCGTGCTGACCTCGTCTTCCACGCTGACGCTCGACCTTCTGCAGGGAAACGTGGTGAAGAAGATGAGCGAGCAGAGCAAGCTCGGCTGGATGCGCATCCTTATCGTGCTGTTCATCATCGTTTCCGCGGCGTTGGCATTGGTGCAGTACAACTCCTCCATCACGTTCATCGCGCAGCTCATGGGCATCTCGTGG